>Ga0315289_10005701_pt1 | contig 18353 bp, 14 predicted proteins | sample YL17G11_40_MG_FD_203452 | JGI IMG/M metagenome (GOLD analysis project Ga0315289, IMG submission 203452) | Sediment microbial communities from Yellowstone Lake, YNP, Wyoming, USA - YL17G11_40 | ecosystem: Environmental > Aquatic > Freshwater > Lake > Sediment | place: USA: Wyoming | collected... | reverse complement strand
CCCGCAGGGCCGTTGCCGTCTGGAGGCGCGGGTCAGAAGACCCGCCGGCACAGAACGACCAGAGACATCGGCGACCCTGAGACTTCGATACAGACCCATCCCTGTCCGCCAAGGAGGTGCACTAGTTGCGATCATCGAATTCCGCTATTTCCACCCGGCGAACCTGGTGCCCCGAGACGATGCGAGGAGGTGGGTCCTGTGCCCCCGACCCTTACCGATCTCTGGCGACGGAAGCTGGAAGAGCACGGGCTGACGGCCTTCGGCGAAGTCCACTGGAATGCCACCACAGCCGAGCTCTACGAACATGCCGTCAGGCGGCGCGAGGCGACCATCGCACACCTCGGGCCGCTCTGCGTGACCACTGGCCACCACACCGGTCGATCGCCCAACGACAAGTGGGTCGTCCGCGAGGAGAGCTGCCAGCACGAGATTTGGTGGGATCAGAGCCAGGCCTTCGAGCCGGAGCAATTCGACGGCTTGCACAGACGGTTGCTCGCGTACCTTCGCGACAAGGACCTGTACGTCCAGGACTGCTACGTCTGCGCCGAACCGAAGTACCGGCTGAACCTCCGCATCATCACCGAGACCGCGTGGCACAGCCTCTTCGCGCGGAACATGTTCCTGCGGATTCACGACCGCGACCAGATCCGCGCCCACCAGCCCGACTTCACCGTAATCCAGAGCGGGCGGTTCCATGCCGAGCCCGAGCGGGACGGCACCCGCTCCGAGGCCTTCATCATCCTCAACTTCGGCGCCAAGCTCGCGATCATCGGCGGCACCAGCTACGGCGGCGAGGGCAAGAAGGCCGTGTTCACCATTCTGAACTACCTCCTCCCGCGCCACGAGGTCTTGCCCATGCACTGCTCGGCCAACGTCGGGCGGGAGCGCGGCGATGTGGCGCTCTTCTTCGGGTTGTCCGGCACCGGGAAGACGACCCTCTCGGCAGACCCGGACCGACGTCTCATCGGGGACGACGAGCACGGCTGGGGTGACGACGGCATCTTCAACTTCGAAGGCGGCTGCTACGCCAAGGTCATCCGGCTCTCCTCCGAGGCCGAGCCCGCCATCTGGAAGTGCACGCGACGCTTCGGCACGATCCTGGAGAACGTGACGGTCGATCGCATCACCCGGCGGCTGGACCTCGACGACGATTCCCTCACCGAGAACACCCGCGCCGCCTACCCGATCAACTACATGGGCGACATCGTGGACGGGGGGCGGGCCGGCCACCCCAAGAACATCGTCATGCTCACCTGCGACGCCTACGGCGTGATGCCGCCCGTCGCGAGGCTGACTCCCGAACAGGCGAAGTACCACTTCCTCTCGGGGTACACGGCGAAGGTGGCGGGAACGGAGCGCGAGACCGGCAAGGACCCGGTCCCGACCTTCAGCGCCTGCTTCGGCGCGCCGTTCATGGCCCGCCGGCCCGAGGTCTACGCGCGCATGCTGGGGGATCGCCTCCAGCAGCACAAGGTGGACTGCTGGCTCGTGAACACGGGCTGGATCGGCGGTTCCTGCAAGGTGGCCGACCGCATGCCGATCGCCTTCACCCGCGCGATCCTCCGCGCCATCCACTCCGGCAAGCTCGCCGGCATCAAGACCGTGCAGGAGCCCGCCTTCGGGCTTCAGGTGCCGGTCCGCTGCCCGGACGTTCCCGACACCATGCTCCGCCCCCGGGCCACCTGGGCCGACGAGGCCGTCTACGACGCCGAGGCGGCGAAGCTCGCCAAGCGGTTTGAGGAGAACTTCGCCACCTTCGACAGCCCCGAGGCCAGGGAGTTGGCGAAGTACGGCCCGACGGCCTAGGAAAAAGGGGGACGGAGCCTCTCTCCGGGAAAGCCCGGTAGTTCGGGCTTTCCTGGAAAAAGGCTCCGTCCCTCTTTTCCCTGCCCCTACCTCACGGGCTTCAGCACGATCCTCTGCAGGTTCATCACCGCGAAGCCCGGCATCGTCTTCGGCTTGGCCGCCACCATGATCCGCCCCTTCGTCAGGGCGAGTGCCCCCAAGTCTATGGTCGCGAAGTCCGTCCAGCTCTCCGTCTCCTTCACCGTGCCCTCGACCTTCGACTCGCCCGCCTCGATGGTGTACGTGCTGCCGCCCGTGCCTTTCTCGCAAGCCAGGGTGATCTGAACCGCGTAAGACCCGTCCTCCGGCGCCACAATCTCCCAGCTCACCCAGTCGGACTTGTCGGTCCAGTAGCCGATGTTCTGCCCTCTGTCCTCGTACCGCGCCGTCGTGCCGTGCACGGTGGCCAGGCGAGCGGGCAGCGTGAACGTACCATCGGCTGCGGCGCGGATCGCGGTGTCGATCTTCGGTGGGCCGTCGAGCTCGACCACCACCACCGTGTCGATGAGATCCGGGACGATCTCCGGCAGGGCGAGGGTCGGTTCGCCTCCTCCAGCGTCCACCTTTACCGGCTGCCGTCCCCGAAGGACGAAGGCGCTCTTGATCGGCGTCTGCAGCCCGGAGAGGGCGACCGGCACCTCCGGCCAGTCGAAGAGGTGGACGTACAGCCGGTTGCCCTTGACGGTGCAGCGCCCCCAGGGCGTACTCGGGAAGGGGCTCGCCGTGCAGCCGTAGATCGACTCCCCGTTCGCCTTCATCCACTCGCCCACTTGCCGCAGTCGGTAGGCCTGAGCCACGGGGATTCTGCCCGTGGGCAGTGGGCCGGCGTTGAGCAGCAGGTTCCCGCCCTTCCCCACGATGTCCACCAGCATGCGCACGATGTCCGGGGCCGACTTGAAGCCCCGATCTCCGGCGTTGTGCCCCCATGAGTTGTTGATCGTGATGCACGACTCCCAGGGGCTCGCCTGCGGACCGCCGGGCACTTGCTGCTCCGGCGTGCCGAAGTCACCGTCGTAACGGCTGCGGTCGTTGATCACGGCGTTCGGCTGGAGCTGCCGGATCATCGTCACCAGCTTCTGGGCCTGCCATTCCTCCGCGCTGTGCTCCCACCCGCCGTCGAACCAGATGCCGTCGATGGGGCCGTACTTGGTGCACAGCTCCCGCACCTGGCCGTGGCAGTACCCGAGGTACTTGGGCAGGTTCGTCTGGTAGTCCGAGTGGTGCCAGTCGAGGAGGGAGTAGTAGAACATTATCTTCAGGCCCTGCTTCCGGCACGCCCTGACCAGCTCCCCGCAGAAGTCCCTGTGGCAGGGCGCGTGCATCGACGTGTAGTCCGTGAGGGCGCTGTCGAACATGCAGAAGCCGTCGTGGTGCTTGCTAGTGAAGGTCAGGTACTTCTGCCCCGCCTCCTTGGCCAGTGACACCCACTCGTCGGCGTTGAACTCGGCGGGGTTGAACTGCTTCTGCAGCGGCTCGTACTCGGCGATCGGGATCTTCTCGTTGTTCATCACCCACTCGCCGCGGCCGAGGATCGAGTAGATCCCCCAATGGACGAACATGCCGAAGCGCATCTCCTGGAACGCCTTGACGGGCTCAGCCGCATCGTCGGCGGCGAAGGAGGGGCCGCTCAGGGCCCCTATCGCAGCGATGAAGAGCAGTGAACTGGTCAGCCGTAGGCTCATGGCCGGGGTCCTCCGCACATGGGGTGACTGGAGGTTCCCCGTGCGGCGGGGCAACCCTTGGCGACGTGTCGCCGCCGCCGTGGCTGGAGGAGGGATGCTCGCTCAGACCAGCGAACTGGCTGGCGCGATTGCGGCACGCGCCGACGAGCCGCGGGCGACCTCCGCCTCGCCGAGGCGTCGGCAGTGCGCCCCGCTGCGAAGGCGGGGCGCTCCTGAACCCCTACGGGAGAAGACACCAATGAGCGCGAGGACCGTTTCCATCGTCATGCCGGGCGACTCTCGCCCCGCCGCCAACGCCGGCGTGTGGCCCAAGGCGGAGGAAGGGCTCAAGCGGCTCCTCGGCTGCCTGAAGACGCTGGGCGCCAGGGCCGATGTCCCCTGCCGGGGGTTCATCACGACCCAGGCCCAGAGCGCCGAGGTGCTCTCGAAGGCCAAGGGCGACGCCATCATCGCCCTCTACACCGGGTGGGCCTTCGGCGGTCACCTCACCCACGGGCTGCTCTCGTCGGCGCACGCGGACAAGCCGGTGCTGATGCTCTCCAACTTCCGGGGCGAGTTCCCCGGGCTCGTGGCTCTGCTCAACACCTCCGGCTGTCTCACCATGTTCGGGCGCGAGCACAGCAAGCTCTGGACGAACGACTTCGAGCGCGACGAAGCCTTCATGGGGCGCCTCCAGGAGTTCCTCGACACGGGCAAGGTCGTCTGGGACCTGAAGCCCTACATCATGCCCGGCGACAAGTACCCGGTGACTAGGACCGATGTCCGGGTCGGGACCGGCGTGGCCGAGAGAATTCTCAAGGAGCGCCGGCTCGCGCTGATGCTCGGGGTGTGCTCCATGCAGATGTTCAACGCCATGATCCCCTTGGACCTGCTCAACCGCGTTGGCTTCGGCACCGAGATGGTCGATCAGGCGGAGCTCCTGCGGCGTACCCTGGAGGTGCCGATCAAGAAGGCCGAGGAGGCGCTCAAGTTCTGCCAGAAGAAGGGCGCGGTCTTCCACTTCGGCACCATCCCCAGCCGCGACCTCACGCCCGACCAAGTGCTGAAGCAGTTCCGGATGATGCGCGCCGCCCTCGACCTCGTCGACGAGTTCGGCGCGCAGTGCGGCGGAACTCAGTACCAGCTCGGGCTGATCGAGAGCTGGCCCGCGACGGACATGTGGGACGGCCTGGTGAACAACCGCTGCCGGCCCTGGGGCAACGGACAGACCATCGCCTGGGCCACCGAGGCCGACTACGGCAACCTCCTGCCCATGCAGCTTCTCAAGGAGATCCTCCTCGCCAAGAGGGAGGACCCGGAGGTGTACTTCCACGATGTGCGCTGGGGCAAGGAGATCGACGGCGAGTTCGTCTGGGTGCTGCTCAACTCCGGCTGCGTCGCCCCGTACTTCTTCAACCGCAGCGCCGACACCCTCCAGGGGATGCACGTCTACCGGCAGCCGGCGATGTACTTCAAGCACGGTGGTGGCACCTGCGCCGGCGTCACCATCCCGGGCGTGATGACCTACGCCAGGGCCTACGTTGAGGGCGGCCAGCTCAAGATGGTGATCGGCAGGCAGCAGGTCAGGGAGTACGGCGCGGACCAGATCCAGGGCCTCCTCGATGCGACCTCCCCGGAGTGGCCCATCGCCGCCGCGGTCAAGGAGTGCCCCGAGCACGTCATCATGGCTGACTTCCCCTCAAACCATGAGGCCGGCTGCTACGGCGACCAGGTCGGCGCGCTCGTCGCCTGCTGCCGGGAGCTTGGCATTCCGGTCAAGGTGTACCGCGGCAAGAAGGGGTAGCTGCAACCCGACCCCCGGACTGGTCTCACGTCCCCCACGCGGCCCGCGCGTGGGGGACGCGCATCTTGCGGGCAGCGGGGCAGCCCGGGTGCCACCGGACCCGCGGTGTTACGTGGCGGTCGTGCCGGGTTTACACCGAGTCGCCCTGGGATGGTACATAGACATGGAGGGGCTGGCCCTATCATCTTCCGGAGGTCCCACCATGCGGCGTCGGATGAGGCCTGGCAGCGGCTGGCAGCGCGGGTTCTCGCTCGTCGAGGTGATGGTGGCAACGACCGTCCTGGCCATCGGCATCGTCGGGGTGGCGGGAGCCCTGAGCTTCGCCGCCCGGGTGAGCCGGATCGCCGAGGACCGGATGGTGGCGGAGAACCTCGCCGCAGGGCTCCTGGCGGAGGCCCGCAAGGAGACCTTCACCTCCCTCGGCACCTGGTACACCTACCCGGGTGATTCCACGGCGACGGGGCTTGAGCAGCGGTTCGCGACGCTGCTTGCCCAGTCGCAGCTTCCGCACCCGCACGCCTGGCTTTCGGTCACCGACGTCCAGGAGGACCTCAAAGGCGTAAGCGTGATCATCGCCTGGGGCACCGGGGCCACCGGTGGCTCCGTCGAGACACAGACGCTCATGTCGGCGCGCTTCTAGCCTCCCGGCGGAGGCACTGCCACCGGGTCCGAAGGTGGGTAAGATGCGGCCCCAATGTCGCCTGCGCCCCTCCCAGGGCATGACCCTCATCGAACTCTGTATCTCCAGTTCCATCTTCACCCTGATTCTCGGTGCCATTCTGGCTCTGTCACTGCAGGGCTTGCGCATGTACCAGCAGGTGGCGGCCAGTGACTGGGCGACCTTCGACGCGGCCACCGCCGTCGACCAGCTCGAGAACGACATCCAGCAGTGCTTCCGAGTGACGGGGCGCTACGTCAACCGTATCACTATGACTCGACCCCTCTTGGCTCTCGACTCCCAGACAGGTGTCTACCTGCCGGTCGAGCCGTTGGCTGCCGGCGACAAGGTCCAGTACTACCTGGCCGATGAGAGCGGCGTGCTGGGCACTCAGGGCACCTACCTGTGGCGGGCGATCAAGCCCGCAGGCACCCTTCACTACGTCCGCGACATTGGACCCCTGGCCGACAGGATCGTCACGCTGCAGTTCGGCTACGAGATGATGCCGGTGCCGCGCCAGAACTCCGTCCAATATGTCAACCTGCTCATCAAGGCCCGGGTCAAGGAGGGCAGCGCGATCAAGATCCGCGGCCACTCCTCGCGCATCGCACTGCGCAACTCGGCCTACGGGCCGGTGACGACGGAGACCGGAAACGACGACGGGGGGGAGTAGGATGGCCGTCTCGAGCTTCGCTGGGAGGCTGGGAACCAACCGGCCTGGGCAGGTCATGGTGATGGCTGTGATCGGTCTGACCGTGTTGCTCTGCCTGACCGTCACGCTCCTGTCGATCGCGGCGAACCTGTCTGGGCACTCCTTCCGCCAGGTTCGCGAAGGTCAGGCCTTGGGAGCGGCCGAGGCCGCTTGTAGCCGGGGTATCACGATGCTCGAGCAGGGCGCCATTGCCAGCGTGCCCTATACGGAGACCGCGATCCCGCTCGGGCGGCGGAAGATGGACCTCGCCGTCGTCGCCGTCGGCACGACCCAGGGCGGCGGGTATGAGATGGAGCAGTACGAGGTGCGCGGCACGGGCTACTCCGGCACCGTGCGCCGCACCGTCGCGTTGGGGGGACGCCACGACTCCTTCCTCCGCTACTCCCGCTTCCTGGAGTCAGGAGGGGTGTCCTACGGCGCCGGCGCCCGGCTGTCGGGGCAGTTGTACGCCGGAGGCAATGTGACGCTGGCGGGATCGCCCGTCACGTTCATGGACGACCTCGTGACGACGGGCGTCGTCGTCAATCGCTCTCGGGGGGTCTACTACAAGGGCGTCTACGAAGGAGCAGCGCCTATCTCCCTCGGCACGTCCATGGATGTGGACCACTACCGATCGCTGGCCCAGAGCAACGGGATGTACTTCACCGAGCAGGCCACCCCCCCGCTCATCGATCTCGGCCTCTTCGACTTCACGGGGGCCCAGCCGAGGTACAACGGCGTCGACCTCGCGAGCGGCTTCAACGGGGTGGTGTTCTGCGAAGGGGACATCGCCGTCAAGGGAGTGCTGGAGGGCCGTTCCCTCACCATCGTCTCCGGTGACGACCTCATCGTGGCCGACAACGTGCGGACGGGGAACACCAAGACGACATTCGCCGCCCTGGGCAGCCCGCTCCAGTTCGATGCCGCGGCCGGCCAGGAGACCATCCAGACGACACCTCTGAACAGCCTCATGGCCGGCACCGCCGACGCCGCCAAGATGAGCGTCACCGGGAGCACCTGGCAGCGGCTGAACCTGTACCTCCGGCAGGACGGCAACACCATCGGCGTTGCTACTCTGGAAAGGTCCAGCGTGGCCAGCGGGCCAGTGGACGCTGCCACGATCCTCTCCGGCCTGACGCTTGACCCGGCCACTCACACCTATACCGCGGAGGTCCACTACTGGTCGAACGGCACCGGCGCCACGCCGGTGCAGGTGGAGGTGTCGGGCGGGGACCCCGTCAACATCGGTCTCCTGGCCAAGGACTACATCAACATCAGCCAGTACGCACCCCGCGTCCTGACCATCGACGCGGGGCTGTTCGCCCGGGACAGCAACTGGCGCCCGATCGACGACTCGGATGGGTACGACTCAGACAACAGCCATCCCAAGTGCCACGGAGTCTGGGACCTCGACCAGGATGGCCAGATCGAGTCACCGAACGAGGATGGGTGGGACGAGGCGAACGTCGGCAACGACACATGGATGCTCAACACCAACGGGCCCATCATCACCAAGAACGGCGGATCGGCCGGTGCGTGGGAGTACCAGGGATCGATCCAGGGCAAGGTCAGCCGCCATTACTACTACGACACCGACATCGTCCACTACGAGCCGCCTCAGTTCCCGGTGATGCTGTCTCGTTGGGCTGTTCTCTACTGGCGGGAGGCCTGACCGGTGAGACTCTTCGACGATCGGCGAACGGCTTACGCCGCCAGCAGCTCCCGGGCGCGGGGCCTTCTGGTCGCCGGGCTTGCCGTCGCACTCGCGGCAGCCGGCCTGGGCCTGTGGCGTGGTCACGCCACGCCTTCCTCCTCACTCGCTACCTCCTCCGCCCCCAGCACCTCCGCGCACCGGACCAGACCGACGCCGCTGACCGGCGGCCCTTCGGTCTCCGAACGCGCAGACACCGGGCGGCAGCCCGATCATGACCCCGCCCCTCCGGAACTGCCGAACAAGTTCGTCCCCTCGGCCTTCGCCGTACCCGCCAGCCCCAGCCGTCTGCAGCCGGTCGGTGCTGACGACCGCACCACCACTCGCCGCACCGACAGCCCCGTGCCCCGCGTCCCGGTTGGCGCCTCACCTGCGGCCGCGCAACGCCTGACCGAGGAGTCGCGCCTGACGGATCTCCAGCGCGCCCCCGGACCGCCTCCGCCCACTCCCGGCCCGTCAGCGGTAGAGTAAGGCCCACTCCGAGTCGCTCCCAGCGACTCCGGCCACCTTTGCGATAACGTTACCCCAACCAGGCGAGATGGTACTGGTTCCCCACCCCCGTGTGTGGCAGAAGGAGTGGTGGCGGTGAGGCGCCGACCGGCGGCTTCGCCGTCGCCCGCTGAGGTTCTCACGCGGGCTGAAGCCGGCTTGCGGAGGAGGGCTAGTCATGCAGCGTATCCAGCTATTCGTTCCGCCCTTGACGGTGCATTCTCGTCCGAGTCCTGCGGTTGGGCGTCAGCGCCGAGGCATGTCGTTCTGCTACGCGCTCATTGCGATGTCTGTGATGCTCACCCTGGGCGTCGTGTTCGTCCAGTTGGGGCTGAACTCCGCCCAGTGGGCGTATGGACACTGCCGCGACACGCAGGCCCTCTACCTGGCTGAGTCCGGGGTCGAGCACGCCACCTGGATGATGCAGGATAGCGCTTCCGGAGTAGACGGGATCAACGACTCGCTCCGGCTGACCGACGCCGAGGCTGAGGCGGGCCAGACCCGGACGTACGAGTCGCCTACGATCACCGTGGCCGACGGCACCTACTCGTTCCGGGCCGTCGCGCCCCATAAGAAGATCCCCGGGACCGTCCAGATCCTCGGCGCTGGAACCACGAAGCGAGGCACTCACGAGGACATCTTCACCGTCTTGCGTGCAGACTGGAACGAGACCCCTGGCACCGTGGTTCCATCGCCCTGCTTCAACTACGCCGTCTTCTCCGACCACAACTTCGAGATGAAGGGGAACCCAGAGGTCCGAGGCCATCCCGAGCTCGGCGGAGCCGGGGTGTACTCTAACGGCAATCTGAGCTTCAGCGGCAGTCCGACGGTGTACGGTCCGATTGCGGCCTCGGGCTCCATCACGGGCAGCCCGACCCAGATTCCCGCCGACGCAGGCCGGTACCCCGGCCACGCGCGCGTCACGATGCCGATCATCGACCTGGACCATTACCGGTCGATCGCGGACGAGGTCTGGGGTTCCGGCGGCACCGTCTCCAAGAGCGGGAGCATCACGGCGCCGCTGGGCACGTTCGAGGATCCCAAGATCATCTACGTCGACGGCTGTCTGAAGCTGACCGGGGGCGTCACCATGACCGGGATCGGCATCATCGTGGCCACCAAAGGCGTCGAAGTGGACGGGAACGTGACCTATGGAGACCCCGGGAACGACGCGTGGGGCATACTAACGGCTGGGAGCTTCAAGCTGGACGGAACCGCAACCATCAACGCGTCGGTGTACTGCCACAATGCCACCGGTGACGCGCTCTTCGACGCCGCCGGCACCGCCAACGTCTTTGGCGCCGTTGTCGCCGACGTCGTCACGCTCAAAGGTAACTACCGAGTCGAGTGGGGTGGCGAGACGACGGGCATCTCGGAGATGCCGGGGGCCACGGTGGACAACGGCCCTCCCGCCGTCGCGAGAGTGTCCTGGAAGCGGCAGTAGTGGGTGTGGGCGCGGCGGGCCGCGCCTCGCCGGGGGACGCTAGCCGGCGTCGTTGGAGAAGGGACCGACAGCCGCCGCTGGAGGAGTGGGGTGGGTCGGTCCCTTCTCTGTTCTACCCCGTGACCCGACCCCGCATACCGGTCGAAGGTGCCCCCTCCCTCCGGGGCGAATCCCCGCCCGTCAGGTGCGCTGCCCAGGCGTGCTCTGCCGCTGAGATCCGCTTGCCGGAGGTCCCGCGTCATGCCTCAGTCCCGACCAGCCAAGGTGATGATCCTCGGCGTCGATGCCCCCATCGTCCCTCGCGTGCTCAAGTACCTTGAGGAAGGCGACATGCCGCACCTCCAGGCGCTCGTCGATGCGGGCACCCTCGCCACGAACTGCATGGTGCCCTACCCCACGATCACCCCGCCCAACTGGACCACCATCGTCACCGGCGCCTGGCCGGGCACGCACGGGATCACCTGCTTCCACGTCCACAACCCGGGCGACCCCCTCGACCAGGTCCACGCCGGCTTCGACTCGGCCGACAACCAGGCCGAGTTCCTGTGGGAGGCCCTGGCGAGAGAGAGCCTGCGCTCCATCGTCTTCAACTACCCGTCCACCTGGCCGCCCCGCATGGGCGACCTCGGCCTCCAGGTCGCCGGCGCCGGCCTCGCGCCCAATGAGTGGCGCTGCCACTATGAGGCCGGGGAGATGTGGGACGTCCGCAACGACCTCTCGAACTCGATGCTCTTCGCCACCGAGGAGTACCCGCGCGGCCAGGCCGTCGAGATCGCGCCGGCCACCGGCTGGCAGAACGCCCCTGAGGGCGCCGACCGGGAGATCGAGCTCGGCATCACCGGCCGCAACGCCCTGTCGCCCCTCGAGCCGCAGACCTGGTTCGCGCTGCTCATCAAGGGCGACGACGGGTGCTACCAGCGGGTGTGCGTCGCGCCGGTCAAGGACTGCGCGCAGAGCCTCTGCACCCTCAGCGTCGGCGAGTGGAGCCCGAGGCTATCGGCAGAGTTCGGGACCGCGCGCGGGCCGAGACGAGCGGCGTTCAGGCTGAAGCTGCTTCAGCTCGCGGGATCGGGCAAGGAGATCAAGCTCCTCCTCACGCCGCTGTGCGCGCTCGACGGCTACCACCACCCGCCCGAGCTGGCCGCCGAGCTTGCGAACAACGTGGAGGAGATGCCGCTTCCGTCCTTTGGCATCGACGAGCTGAACCTTGACTGGATCGACGACCAGACGTGGTCGGAGTGGATGTGGGAGAACCACCGCTGGATGGGCAATGCCTGTAGCTACCTCCTCGGCCACAAGCCCTGGGACCTCTTCGCGATGCACCTTCACTGCCCCGACTGGGCGTACCACGCCATGGCCACGCGGCTCGACCCGCTGACCGAACCGGAGGCCAAGGTGCGGGAGCGCTTCGAGACGCTGGAGCGCGACTTCCACCGCGCGTGGGATGACATGCTCGGCAGGATCCTCGCGCATGCGGATGACGACACCCTCGTCGTCGTGGTGTCCGACCACGGGGCGCAGGCGACCACGGGGTGGGTGCCGATTCGCAAGCTGCTGATCGACGCCGGCCACCTGGCGCTGAAGAGGGACGCCGCGGGCAACGAGGTCATCGACTGGTCGAAGACGAGGGCCGTCCCGCAACGCTCGTGCTATGTCTACCTCAACGTGAAGGGCCGCGATCCGGAGGGCATCGTGGAGCCGGGCGAGGAGTACACGAAGCTCCGCGACGAGATCATCGCCCTGCTCATGGACTACACCGATCCGGCCACGGGCCGAAAGCCCTTCGCGCTCGTCCTCGGCCGCGAGGACGCCCGGGTGCTCGGCCTCTACGGAGAGCGCGTGGGCGACATCGTCTTCGCCGTTACCCCGCACTTCTGCGGCCAGCACGGGCCGGTCCTGCCGACCGCCAAGATCGGCATCGGCTCCATCGAGGGTCTGCTCGTGATGAAGGGCCCGGGCATCAGGGAGGGCTTCCGGCTGGAGCGCAACGCCTGGCTGACGGACATCGTCCCCACCATCTGCCACCTGGCCGAGTGGCCGGTGCCCCGGCAGGCGGAGGGCGGCATTCTGTACCAGGCCCTGGACGAGCCCGACGCCAAGACCGACGAGCTCCGCACGCTGCGCCGCAACTACGAGCGCCTCAAGCGCGCGGAGGACTCCGACGCCGCGCTGACGCATCGGTACAACATGTGAACGGTGCCGCCGTGCCCCTCCGAAGGGCGCGGGTCACATCTCCAGACAACGAACGAGAGGAGCCCCCCATGAAAGCCGTCCACATCCTCGGGAACTCGAAGCTCGAGATCGCCGAGTTCCCCACACCGACCCTGACCGAAGACCGGGTGCTGGTCAAGGTGATGGCCAGTGGAGTCTGCGGCAGCGAGATGCACGGATTCCGCGGGCCCGACCCATCGCCCATGAACGCCGGCCACGAGGTCGCGGGCGTGATCGCCGACCCCAACGGCCACCCGCAGTGGGAGGAGGGCGACCGCGTCGGCGTCTTCACGCTGCAAGGCTGCGGCAAGTGCCGCTGGTGCCGGCAGGGCCAGGATACCTTCTGCGCCGATGTGAGCGGGCCGTCGCCCTCGCATAGCGAAGTCATCACCGCCCGCGCCAACGCGCTGGTGAAGCTGCCGGATGATGTCTCGTTCCCGGTGGCGGTGCTGCTCTGCGGGGACGGCCTCGGCGTGCCCTACGGCGCCACCACGCGGGCCGGGGTCGAGCGCGGGGATGTCACCTGCGTCTTCGGCTGCGGCCCCGTCGGGCTCGGCATGGTGCTGGTGCAGTCGTTCGTCGGCGCTTGGCCGATCGCGGTCGAGCCCATCGAGCACCGCCGCAAGCTCGCCCTCAAGATGGGCGCCTGGCAGACCCTTGACCCCACCGCCGAGACGGACATGGTCGCCCGCCTGAAGGAGATGACCGACGGCATCGGGCCGGACCAGTGCTTCGAGGCCTCCGGTCGGCAGGACACCCTCGACTGGGCCCTCGACGCCACCAAGCCCCAGGGCGTGATCGTGCAGGTCGGCCACGGGAAGCAGACCCTGGACCCTCAGCGGCTCATCATCAAGCGCAACATGACCATCATGGGCAACTGGGTCGCCCACCCCGGCTGGTTCCCCGACATGCTCGACATGTACCGCTGCGGCCTCGACCTCGAACGCCTCATCACCCTGGAGACCTCCTACGAGAACGCCCAGGAAGCCTACTCGCGGCTGTCGGAGGGGCTGGAGGGGAAGGTGATGTTGCTGTGGGAGTGAGACCCCAGGGCGGCGCGCGAGCGGGGGGACAAGTAGGGGGGCGTGACCCCGGGCGCGTGAGTCTCCGATTCCTCTTCCCCTCCCCACTAGAAGTATATATATATCGGCTACGCCGATATATATATACTTCTAGTGGGGAGGGGAATCCACCCCCTCCTTCCGCGCTCGGGGGCACGGGGGGAGGTCGCGGAGGGGGGAGGGGACGGCAAGTGATGAATGATGAGTGCTGAATGATGAACGACGGCAACGGCGGGAGAATCCGAACATCCGTTCGAGTGCGTAGATCAGGAATGCTCCTTGCGGGCGCATGGAGGCCCCTCTGAGCGGACGCCAGGGGTGATGTGGGACCGAGAGGCCCTCTCGGGAAAACGGGCGCTCAGAATCGACCTACGCGCCAAGCGGCGGGTCCGGGAGGCGGACCGGACGGTGGGAACCCCGGCATCGTCTGCCGCGTATATCATAGCACATACACACAAGGACTTACAGGAGGGGTCTGATGGCTAAGGTGACGAGTACGGAGACCCGCCGCGTGGCAGTGAACGTGAACCTGACGGTCGGCCTCCTGGATCGTCTCGACCGCCTGGCTGAGCGTTCCGGTCTGAGCCGGTCGGCCCTGGTTCGGGAGGCGGTGGAGCGAGTCCTGGAGGACGCCGAGGACGTGGCGGTCTCGGAGGCGCGGCTGCAGGACGCGGACGACCCGCTGGTGCCGTGGAGGCAGGTGAAGGCGGAGGCCGGCTGCTGACCTGCGGAATGGACATGATGCCCCTCGGGGTGTCTGTAGTTGCCTGGAGGCAGCAACACTCTCGCGAGGTCAAGCATGGCGGCGCAAGGCCCCCCGGATGACTGGGCGGAGCGGCTGACACCTCTGACGGCGCCGCTGCAGCGGTGCAGGTGCGTCGAGATCCTCTGGGGCAAGCTGCGGACGGAGGCCTCGGCTCTGGCCGAGGCCGAAGCTGCCGCCTGGTTGGTGCAGGGCGGTTGCGAGGAGGTCGCGTTCGTCTCCGAGTGCAAGGGGGAGAAGCGTCCAGACATCCGAGCGGTCCTCCAAGGACAGACGTTCTGGGTTGAGGTGAAGGAACTGGAGATGTCACGGAAGAGCGAGGAGCAACAGCGAGCGGGGGCGGCCATCGAGCAGCACGTCGAGGGGCTGCGTGTAACTGGGCGCGTTGACGTGGTTTTTCCCGGGGGGTTGTTGCCCGGCGCTGCCGGCTGCCTTACTGTCCACGAGGTGTGCTGCTACGCGACCCAATGCCTGCAAGCCCTCGGCGGGGCCTCCCCACCAGAGCCGGACTCCGTGGTGTTCGTCCACCCCAGCCTCGAGGCACAGCCGCTCGCTGTGGTTGAGGACCCGGACACAGACACGAAACTGATGATCATCTTCTGCCCAGGGCCACCAGGAGGACGTGGGAAGTGCCTCGTGGTTGCCGTGCCGTGGGTGGATCGCTCGCTGGACATCGGGCGCGACATCGACGTCGCCGCGAAGCAGTTGGCGAACCATCAGCCCGGTCTCATGTTCCTCCGGGTACTCGACCCTGGAGTCCGACCCCTCATCGCATTGCGCCAGACCCACGTGCGTGACGGGCAGTTTCGCTTCTGGCGTTGCGAGAGACCCATCCCTGGCTCCGTAGGAGCGCTGGCGGTGACGGCGGAGGGCTATGGCGGAGTGGCGGCAGTCCTGGTTGCGCCCAACCCGCAGGCGGACACGCCACTGCCGGACTGCGTACGGGAGGCGCTGGAGGGGACAGCAGTGACCATGATCGCTCGCGGGGCGTGATCTGGTAGTCGGGGCGTGCTCCCGGAAGAAAGGAACTGCATGACCCGGCGAACGCACCTGGGCATCGTGAGCGCCGCGATGGTCGCAGCGCACCGTGGTCTACGCGTTGCCGGCCGGCTGGGGCGCTACATCGCGGTCGCGCGGGACATGAACCATGCCCAGAATACCCAGAGCATCGACAGGATCAGCAACGCGATGAGGTAGACGACAAGCACCAACGCGCCAAGTCGAACGCCCGCGCGAGCACGCGACACATCCGGGGAACGACAGGCCTCGAGTACCCTCCAAGGGCCGCGGCCGACGGCGACTGCCGCGACTGCGAACGGAAAGAGGAAGAGGCCAACAAGTCCAAACACCAGCGACAGAGTTGCGCCTGTGCGCGCGCACGCGATCTCCTCCTGAGTTGGCGGGTGCTGTTCCTCGGGTATTGGGCTGCTTGGGTTGTTGGGAGAGGGTCTCCTACCGAGCATTGTGTGGGGCACTGGTACAGCCTCCCTTCGCACAGTCCCCTCCTTCGCGGAGAGGGAGAAGGTGCTCTCTTAGCGGACCAGGTCCGCGGCGTGCACTCGCGGATGGGGTCAGCTATCCCGGCTCCTGGAACGAATGCCGCTCCTGGTCGACCTGCGGGGGTCGTCCCCCAAGCCTTCGATCCGCCCGATGACACGCCGGTGCATCCCTGCCGGCATGTGGTCCAGGTCCGGGCTTCTGCGTTCTCCGCCGTTGGGCCGCGCCCCTGGGGTTCACCTCTGGAACCACGTCGTTCCGCACGACTGGCATACGTAGCAGGTCGGCCCAACGGCCACCTTCACGAACCAGAGGACCCAGAACACGGGGATGCCGAGGCCTCCGAGGAGCACCCCCAGGATCGCCTCCCCTCCCGTAGACCCTGTCATCGCCGACAGACACAAGAGGATCAACAGGACGAGGGTGCCCAGACAGCCCACTGCACATCCGCCACAGGAGTTGTGCGTCCCGCTGTAGAGGATGTTGGGACCTCCGCACCCAGGGCAACCGCGAGGCTCTGGGCCGAACAAGGGCCCGAGACGGTCGCCGCCGTAGTCTAGGGTATAGATCACCCAGAAGTGCCGTTGGTGGGGGGCGGTGCTCTCTCGGCTCGGGCGCCTGTCCACGTTCGAACACCGGTTGGGTGGTCTCCCGCTTATGCGAGCATGCGGCGCAGGTGCGGGGACACCGTAGTCGTCAGTCCCTTACGACGGCGCGGACCGCAACTCCTCCAGCCGCTTCCCCTCAATCCTCCTCACTTCCCTCTCCTCCTCCTCGCTCAGCACCGGCTCCCTCGGCCTCGCCAGGAGCTCTTCGACCCGCTCCCGCGCCTTTTCGTGCAGCCACTTGGCGCCGGCCTTCTCCCAGGGCTGGCGCTCGCCGCGGTGGATGATGTCCGGGTAGTGGACCTGCTCGCGGTAGTGGTCGAGCGTGTGGTCGGCCATCATGAAGTTGCCGCCCACGCCCACCTCCTCGATGACCGATAGCGCGAGCGTCTCGTCAGTCAACGGCGCGCCGCGCTGGGCGCGGAGGAGCTGGCCGGCGATGTCGTTGTCGATCACCGCCATCTCCATCGAGAGCGACCGCTGCGAGTCAAGCTGCCCGATCCCCCAGATGATGTTGACCCCCGCGAGCGCATGCTGCAGGCCGGTGATCGTCTTCTCAAAGCCCGCCTGCGCGTCGGGCACGCATGACTCGGTGCTCATCCACGAGGCGCAGGGGAGGTCGTAGAACTGCGCGAGCTGCGCCCCCGCGGCGGCGTGGAGCCCGCACTCGGCCGAGCCGGTCAGCGAGATGAGTGTGCGCATGTCGAAGGGGTGCGCGAAGCCCATGTTGTAGACGCACGGGCGGCCGGGCTCAAGCGTCTGGGTGATGACGAAGCCGCTCAGGGCCTCGGCGTTGCCCTGCGCGATCGACCCCGCGAGCGTCACCGGCGCCGTCGCCCCGGCGATCGGCTCGGCGTTGATCATCATCGGGATGCGCTTCCCCGAGGTCAGCAGGAAGAGCTCCAAGGCTGCGTTCGACCACCGGAGCGGGCTGACCGCCGTGTAGCCGAGGCTGAAGATGGGGTGCTCGGCGTACGGGCGCGGCGAGACGACCTGCGCCATCTCGTAGATCGTCAGCGGACCGGCGGGTGTGTAGACGCAGGGCCGGAGGTGCTTGCGCGAGTTCTGCGCCAGGATGCGGAACCCGACGAAGTCGCGGCTCTGCGGCGGGAAGTCCGCGATCGAGGTCGCCACGGGAGCGTGCACGTGCTCCAGCGCATCCGCGAGCCGCACGAATTGCGCGAGGAGATCGGAGGTCATCTCCTTCCGCTCGGTGAGGGTGGTCAGGCAGAGCGCGTTCCCGGTCCAGAACACCGTCGGCCCGCGCGCGGTTAGCTCGACATCCTCCCCCGACACGGAACTCAGCCGCACGCTCTTCGGCGCGGCGGCAATCGCCTCACGGACCATCCCGGGAGGGAAGGTTACCACGTTCGCCTTGGCCGTCTCCCTGGCACCCGCCGCCACCAGCCGCGCCCGCACCTCCTCGTGCGCGATCGACACACCGACGCGGTCCAGTATCCTCAGTGCCGCGGCATCGAGGCGTTCGAGGTCATCCGCAGAAAGCGGGGGCATGAGGCACCTCCGTACGCGTTCGTGCTGTTCGCGTGGGTCGGTCGCTCCGCGACCGACAACCCAGGCGAGTCGCGGAGCGACTCGCCTACGCGCAATACTGTTCAGTTAGGTATCTTGGGCCGCACGACGGGGCGTGGGGCCCAGGGTGGATGGTCGGCTCGCTGTCGCAGGCGGTAGTGGCTCATCTTCCTTCTGACTCCGCGCGGGTTGCGTCGGCCGCGACTGGAGACGGCGCGTTCTTGGAGGATCTCATCGAGCACCTGGTCATGCTCAGTAAGTTCATCCAAGGCCGTCTCGATCTCCCAGCGTTCGTGATAGAGCGCGGCCAATTCCGCCGCCGGCGCCCGCTGCGGATCGAGCAGAGTGGTGATCAAGCGATAGGAGGGCTCGGCGTCCGGAAC
>Ga0315289_10005699_pt1 | contig 18356 bp, 13 predicted proteins | sample YL17G11_40_MG_FD_203452 | JGI IMG/M metagenome (GOLD analysis project Ga0315289, IMG submission 203452) | Sediment microbial communities from Yellowstone Lake, YNP, Wyoming, USA - YL17G11_40 | ecosystem: Environmental > Aquatic > Freshwater > Lake > Sediment | place: USA: Wyoming | collected... | reverse complement strand
CTGCGAAAAATTCAGGAAGCCACGGTGGAAGGGCTCAGCCAAATGGAGCCCCTGACCCGGAAGGATGCCCAGACGGTCTTTGAATTCTTCCATCCCCCCGCACTTTTATCTCCAGAGAGGAGTCCCTGATGTACAAAACCCCGGAAACATTTCCCCAAAGGTACCGTCCTCTGACCATGGCCCCTCACGGGATGGTGGCCTCTCCCCATTATCTCGCTTCCCAGGCCGGCGTGGATGTTCTGAAAAAAGGGGGGACGGCGGTGGACGCGGCCATCGCCACCAACTCCGCCCTCAACGTCGTTTACCCCCACATGTGCGGGATCGGCGGAGACGCCTTCTGGCTCATCTACGACGCCGCCAAAAAGGACCTGGCCTTCCTGAACGCCAGCGGCCGTTCTCCCCATGCAGCTACGATCGATAGTTACAAAAAGGCGGGGATGAATTCCATGCCCGTCCGGGGTCCATTGACCGTGACCGTCCCCGGGGCCGTGGACGGCTGGTTTGAGGCCCACCGGCGCTACGGCAAACTGCCCATGGCCGCGCTCCTCGAAACAGCGATCGCCTATGCCCGCAGGGGGTATCCCATCAGCCACGTCCTCAGCTTCAAGATCCAGGAGGCGATCGGCGAACTCTCCCGCTACTCCACCTCCAAAAGCCTCTTTCTCCCCGGAGGAAAAGCCCCCCGGCCGGGGGACGTTCTGACCAATCCCGGTCTGGCTTCTTCTCTGGAAAAGATCGCCCGTGAGGGAAGAGATGTATTCTACCGGGGGGAGATTGGCCGGGAGATCGTCCGCTTCGCCCGGGAAAACGGCGGCCTTTTGGCCGAGAGAGATCTTCTGGACCACCGGTCCGACTGGGGAAAACCCGTCTCCACCCAGTACCGGGGCTACACGGTCTACGAAACCGCCCCCAACTCCCAGGGCCTGACCGCCCTCCTCATCCTGAACCTCCTCGAGGGCTACGACCTGGCCTCCATGGGCTATCAGTCTCCCGACCATCTCCACTTCATGGTGGAAGCCAAGAAGGTGGCTTTCGCCGACCGGAACCGGTACATCTCCGACCCGGAGAAGGTCAAGATTCCCGTCGATGAGCTCCTTTCGAAGGACTATGCGGCCGGCCGCCGCACGCTCATCCGGAAAGACCAGGCCCTGGACCCTCAGGCCGTCTCTCCGGGGATCTTCGGCCGGGATACGATCTACCTCTGCACGGTCGATGAAGCGGGCAACGCCGTCTCCTTAATTCAGTCCCTCTACTATTCCTTCGGCTCGGCGGTGGTGGCCGGGAACACCGGGATCGTCCTCCAGAACCGCGGGGCCTATTTTTCCCTGAACCCGGATCACGTGAACTGCCTGCAGCCCCATAAACGCACCTTCCATACCCTCATGGCTTCCATGACTTTTCGCGACGGGAACCCTTTCCTGGTCTTCGGGACCAGCGGGGCCGACGGCCAGCCCCAGACCCACATCCAGGCCATGACCGCGGTCTTCGACTTCGGCCTGGACATCCAGGCGGCCCTCGAGGCGCCGCGATGGGTGGCGGGCCGTTATCTGCTCCACCAGCCGGAGGGGCTGCTCATGATGGAAAAGCGATTCCCCGCGCCGGTGATCGAAGAGTTGAAGAAACGGGGGCATCAAATCCAGGTGGTCGACGGGATCGATCAGTCCATGGGCAGCGCCCACGGCATCCTGATCCATCCGGAAAACGGGCTGCGCATGGGGGGCTCCGACCCGCGCTGCGACGGCGCGGCCATTGGATATTGATCGGAATGCGCCCTGAACCACGTAGGGTTCAGGGCTGCCCTGCACTCCACGTAGTGCAGGGCGGAATGAAAACAGATCGGCCCTGCGGGCCTTGAGGACCGCCGTGGTGGAGGCATGGCTTAAGGAGCGTCAAGCCTGCGGCTTGACTTGAGGAGCGCTTCGCTTGAGGCAAAGACCAAAAGCCTCCCATTTAGCTCTTTGCAAGAAGGCAACTCTTCAGCCTTCGGAAAAGATCCCCCCAGAAATCCCCCCTTCGCCCCCCTTTTCCAAAGGGGGGTTGGGGGGGATTTCAGCGGTGGGTTTCCCAAACGATATAGCTTGGCTAAAATTGGATGTTTTTCAGGTTGAGACCATGGCAAGCCTGGATTTCCCTTTCCTCAGGGGGGACAGGCTTTCCTGCCCAACAATTTGATATGATTTTCAAACAACTAAATGGATACACTTGAGGCGCTTTTTCCATGGTAAAGACGAAAAAAGCTTCTCCGGAATCACGCCAAAAAACGGGAAAGCCTCTGCGGGAGAAAATCCGGGAGCTGACCCGAAAGAACGCCCGGCTGCGGCGGGAGGTCAAAGCATTCGGGCAAAAAGAGCGGCAGCTGGAGGAGATGATTCGTTTCGAGAAGCTGCTCTCGGAAATCTCCACCCATCTGGTCAATCTTCCGGCTGAACAAATCGAACGGGAGATCGAGCAGGGGCTGCGCCGGGTGGTCGAATTTCTGGGGGTTGACCGGGGGGGCGTTTATATCTTTTCGGGGGACAGGAACAGGATCTTTCGAAAATACTTCTGGGGGATGGAGGGAATTCCCGAATCAGCGTCCATCCTGGAGAATCAGAAGTTTCCCTGGCTCAGCGAGAAGCTGCGGAAGGGCGAAATGCTGGTCATCCCGCGGGTCGACGATCTCCCGGAAGAAGCGGCGCAGGATCGGGAGGAATTGAAGAAGTACCGGAATGTATCCTCCCTGGTGATTCCTCTGAGTGTGGGGAAAAACGTCTTCGGCGCGGTGACCTTTGGAGCGGTCCGCACCGAGCGGAATTGGCCGGAAGAGCTTATTTATAGGGTTCGTCTGGTCGGGGAGATTTTCGCCAGCGCCCTGGCCCGCAAGCGGGCGGAAGAGGTGCTCCGCCGGGCCGAGCTGGAATACCGGACGGTGGCCGATTTTACCTATGACTGGGAATACTGGGCCAACCCCGATGGAAGCATACGGTACATGTCCCCATCCTGCGAGAGGATCACGGGGTATTCCCCCCAGGAGTTCATCCATCATCCTTCTTTAATTCGAAAGATCATTTTGCCCATCGACCGGGAAGTCTGGGATCAGCACTTCCGGGAAAGCCGGCAGGGCGTCCGTGCTCACGAAATCGAGTTCCGCATCCGCAAACCGGACGGCCAGATCCGCTGGATCGAGCATGCCTGCCAGTCGGTGAGAGGCCCTCAAGGGGAATTCCTGGGTTACCGGGTCAGCAACCGCGACGTCACCGAGCGGAAACTGGCCGAAGAGGCGGCCCGGAAAAAGGACGAGAGCCTGGCGGAAGCACAACGGATCGCCCACCTGGGCAACTGGACCTGGAACATCGAAACCAACGAACTGGCCTGGTCCGATGAAGTCTACCGGATCTTCGGCCTTCTTCCACAGGAGTTCGGGGCCACTTACGACGCCTTCCTGGAATTCGTGCACCCCGACGACCGGGAAGCGGTTCAAGAGGCCGTCAACCGGAGTCTGGCCGACCCGTCCGTTCCTTACAGCATCGAACACCGGGTGGTTCGGCCGGATGGTCGGGAACGCATCGTTCATGAGCAGGGGGAGGTCACCTTTGACGACGGGGGACGGCCCATCCGCATGATCGGCACGGTCCTGGACATTACCGAGCGGAAGCAGGCCGAAGAGCTGCTCCAGCGGTCGCAGGAAGAGCTTCGGCGTCTTTCCGCCCGGCTCCTTTCCGTTCAGGAAGAGGAGAGGAAACGGATCGCCCGGGAGCTTCATGACGGGATCGGGCAGTCTCTCTCGGCCCTAAAATTCCTCCTGGAAAATCGTCTCCAGATGATGGAAAAGAACTCTGCTCCCGGCGACCTCCAGCCCCTGGAGAGCATGATTCCCATGCTGCAGAACGCCATCGAGGAAGTCCGGCAAATGCAGACCGACCTTCGCCCGCCGACCCTGGATGACCTGGGGATCCGGGCCACCCTATCCTGGTTCTGCCGCGAGTACCAGCGGATCTACTCCGAAATCCGGATCGAACAGGAGATCGAAGTCCAGGAAAACGAAATTCCCCATGAGCTAAAGACCGTTATCTACCGGGTCCTGCAGGAAGCCATGAATAATGTCGCCAAGCACAGCGGGGCGAAGGGAGTGCGTCTCTCCCTGGCCAAAAAGAATGGATGGATCCAGCTCCGGGTCGAAGACAATGGTTCCGGGTTTGACCCCCGGAAAGTCCTTTCGGAAGAACGGACCGGATACGGTTTCGGTCTGACCAGCATGAGGGAACGGACGGAACTTTCCGGGGGCTCCTTTTCGATCGAATCCATCCAGGGCCGGGGAACCATCCTTCAGGCCTCCTGGAAGCTCTGACTGACGCGGGCTCGCCCGAAGATTCCGAAGTCTCCGGGAAGAAACCAAGCGAGGGGGGAGAATGAAACTGCCGACTCATAAGGCCAAGATCGTCTGTACCATCGGCCCGGCATCCGAGTCCCCCGAAATAATGGGGCAGATGATCCGGGAGGGAATGAACGTGGCCCGTCTCAATTTTTCCCACGGAGATTTTGCGGGCCATAAAAAAGTGATCGAGAATCTCCGGGAGACGGCCCGGACCGCCGGCCGTCGGCTGGCCATCATGGCCGACCTGCCGGGGCCCAAGATCCGGATCGGCCAGTTCGCCAAAGAGCCGGTTGAACTGAGGTCCGGAGATCTTTTTACCCTCACCGCCGAGGAGATCGCGGGAGACTCCCGCAGAGTATCGGTGAGTTTTTCCACCCTTCCCCAGTCCGTTAAACCGGGGGACCTGGTCTTCCTCAACGACGGGTTCATCCAGCTGGAAGTCCTGGGCGTCAAGGCCCGGGAGGTTCAATGCCGGGTGATCGTGGGGGGAGAATTGCGCTCCCGCAAGGGTTTGAACCTCCCGGGGATCGACCTGGGGATTACCGCCTTCACCGACCAGGACCGTCGGTGTCTGCAGTTCGCCCTGGAAAACGGGGTGGACGCGGTGAGTCAGTCCTTTGTCGAATCCGGGGAGGACATTCGGAATGTCCGCCGGGCCGCCGCTTCTCTCGGGTTCAGCCCCTTCATCCTCGCCAAGATCGAACGCTCCCGGGCGCTCGATCATATCGACGAAATCCTGGAGGCGGCGGACGGAATCATGATCGCCCGGGGGGACTTGGGGGTGGAGATCCCCATCGAGCAGATCGCCGTGGTACAAAAGCAGCTCATGCGCAAGGCCAACCTGCTGGGCAAGCCGGTCATCACCGCCACGCAGATGCTGGAATCCATGACCGACAACCGGCGTCCGACCCGGGCGGAGGCCACGGACGTGGCCAATGCGATTCTGGATGGGACCGACTGTATCATGCTCTCCGGTGAATCGGCCATGGGCAGGTATCCCGTGGAATCGGTGGCCATGCTGGCCAGGATTGCCGCCGCCATCGAGCCCTACCGGCCTGCCTACCATGTCCGGGAAACCCTCCGGGGGATCGGGCCAAAAGGCCCGATCAGCCTCACCGACCTGATTGCCCTGAGCGTAGAAACCACCCTGGAGAGGATCGCCCCGGCCGCTGTATTCGTACCGACCCACAGCGGGGCCACCGCCCGGTCCATTGCCCGCTTCCGGCTTCCCGTATGGATCACCGCCGTGAGCTCCCAGGAGTCCACCTGCCAGCGCCTCCAGTTCTCCTACGGCGTTTATCCCATGTGTGAGCCGGATCATCCCGACGACTGGAACGCTTATGTCCGCAAATGGATGCAGGACCATGAGGTGGAGGGAAATCTGGTCGTCCTCACCGAAGGGCCCTCGGCGAAACACCCCCAGGCCAACAACCGGATGGAGATCATCGACCTTTTGAGGAAATAAGAGCAGGAGAGCTGGCCGGGGGAGCCGCCAGGGCGGGGTGTTTCTGTCCCTGGAAATCTTTCCCTTCCCGATTGCCCGCATTGTACTGGACCAGACTGGCATCGTGGTGGCGGACAAAATTGCGCAGCGCATCCAGCTGGGTCTGGTAAGGACCGCACGCCAGGGGATTCTTCTCGCCGGGGTCGGCCTTCAGGTCAAAAGCCCAGCATCGGTCCTTCTTCAGAGAAACCTGAACCTTGATCCCCTCCGTGCTCAGCGAGGAGATACTCTCCTCGTGCCCGTAAAAAAAGAGATACTTTCGGCTCAGCTTCCGGTGGAATAAGGACTCCCCGTCCAGGAGGGAGGAGTTGTAGGGAACCCGCAGGGCGTCCAGCAGAGTTGGCAAAATATCGGCATGGTTGGTCGGAACCCGAAAAACCTTCGGTTTGAAGAGGGCCGGCTGGTGGAAGATCACCGGAGCCTCCAGGTTCACGTTGTAGCTGTACCGATAGTGCAGATAGTTGTCCGGATGGTGCTGCCCGAAAGCCTGGCCGTGGTCGCCCACGATGACCAGGAGGGTTCTCTCCAGCAGGCCCTGCATCTTCAGGTGCTCGAAGATCCGCTGCACCAGCCGGTCCAGGAGGTACAGGTTGTTGAGGTAGCGGCTGATCGATTTTCCGTCACTCTCTACGATGCGGTACTCAGGTCCGTAGTCGAAATAGGGGAAATGGGCGACAAAGCTCACGTACATCCCCAGAAAGGGTTCCCGGGCCTTACTGATTCGCTGGAGGAAAAAATCCACGGTCTGGATTTCATCCCGGGCGATGTATCGGCCCAGGGTGCTCAACTCTTCCCGGATCTTGAAGTTCAGGTTTTCGTAGGTATAAATCTCCCGGAGCCCCCCGTTTCTCAGGAACGGAAGGGGGAAGTACCAGGCGGAAGAAGAGGGAGAAACGAGGAAGGAATCGTATTTCGGGCCCAGGAAACTGGGCAGGGAAGGAATCTGGGTGTCCTCTCGAACTCCCAGGGTTCTCCGGTTGAAAAATTCGTAGAGGCCGCTGAGGACGGAAAACATCGCCTTGGTGCTCACGTTGGAGGTGGTGTAATGATTCTTCAAGAACCAGCTCTCCCTGGCCAGCTGATTCAGGAAGGGCATGGGGACCGGACTCCCGTCGGAGCCCCCCAGCATGTAGCGGGTCCCCACCGACTCCAGGACCAGGAAGACCACATTCCAGGGATGCTTGGTTGGAGGAGGAAGGTTTTTCACCGCCCGGATGGAATGGGCGTAGAGAGGCCCGGTGAGCCTGATGCCGGACTCCGTTTCCTGAACCTTGACCAACCTTCGATCTTCGGTCGAGGACCTGCCCAAGTGCTCGGCCATGTCGGAAACGAAGAAAATGCCGGGGTTCACTCGGATCTCCGCTGGAACGGCCTTCTTCTCTCCCGGAGAAACCAACAGGGAGAAAGCTCCCCAGAAAACCATGGCCCCAAGGGAAACCTTCGCCATCCAGGCCCGCGCCGTCGGGGGAACCAGCCAAACCACCCAGAAGACCCCCAGGGGAAGGAGGACGAACAACCAGTCCCGGACCTCCAGAAATTTCAGGGTGTCGAGGGTCGAGACGCTGTACACCGACTCCAGGATCACCCCGAAATCGAACCCCGTCTGGGCGTCGAAGAGAAAGCGGAAATGACCCAGGTGAAGGAACAGGAGACCTCCCAGGATCAGGTGGAGGAAAGCCAGCCCCGCAACCCGAAAAATGAGCAAGATCGGCCGGCTCTTCAGGAGAAAGCGCCCCTGGGAGAGGAGCCAGAAAAGGAAAAAACAGGTCAGGATCAATACCAGATCGGAATACCCGTAAGCCAGGGCAAATTGGATGGGATGGGAGCCGGGAGAAAAATCAAAGGGTCTAATCGGATGCGTAAATAAGCCATAGGTGAGACGGATCCGGTACGCCAGGACAAGGACCACCAGAGCCGCCAGGAGGGCAAAAGCCGTCCGGTTGCCGGAAATGAAGCGGTTAAACCACCCTTTCGGTTTTTCCGCGGAGGAAATGTTATTCATTTCCCTTCCTCATTTTTTCGTATCAATTTAGCCGCTTGAAAATCATGTCGAGGCCATATCGATTGAAATGCCCATCGCTGAAATCCCCCCAACCCCCCTTGGCAAAGGGGGGAAGGGGGGGATTTCTGGGGGGTCATTTCAGAGGGCAAAACTTACCTTTTTCAAAGAGCTAAAGTGTTTCATTTTTCCTCATTTCCTTGAACGCATTGACCAATCCGTCGGTGGAGGGATCATGGGAATGAACCGAGCGGTCATCCGTTAATTCCGGAAGGATTTTCCCGGCCAGCTGCTTCCCCAGCTCCACGCCCCACTGGTCGAAGCTGAAGATGTTCCAGATGACCCCCTGAACGAAGATTTTGTGCTCGTACATGGCGATGAGGCTTCCCAGGACCCGGGGGGTTAATTTTTTGAAGAGGATGGAATTGGTTGGACGGTTCCCCTCGAAAACCCGGTAGGGCCAAAGCTTTTTAATCTCCTCGTCGGTTCTTCCTTCCCTTTTTAATTCTTCGATCACTTCCTCCTTACTTTTTCCTTGAAGAAGGGCTTCGGTCTGGGCGAAGAAATTGGAGAGAAGGATGGAGTGATGATCTCCGATCGGGTTGTGGCTGATCGCCGGGGCTAAAAAATCAGCCGGGATGAGTTTGGTCCCCTGATGAATCAGCTGATAGAAAGCATGCTGCCCGTTCGTTCCCGGCTCTCCCCAGATGATCGGACCCGTCTGGTACGGTACCCTCCGGCCCTTCCGATCGACTGATTTCCCGTTGCTTTCCATGTTCCCCTGCTGGAAATAGGCGGGAAAGCGGTGCATGTACTGGTCATAGGGGAGAATGGTTTCGGTTTCAGCCCCGAAGAAGTTGTTGTACCAGATTCCGATCAGGGCCAGAATCACCGGGATATTTCTCGCCAAAGGGGTTTCCCGGAAATGGCGGTCCATCTCGTGGGCTCCCCGCAGGAGTTCGGAAAAATTTTCAAACCCCACATAGCAGGCGATGGACAATCCGATCGCCGACCAGAGAGAGTAGCGCCCCCCCACCCAGTCCCAGAATACAAACATGTTGTCGGGATGGATCCCAAAGGCTTTTACTTTTTCCGTGTTGGTGGAGATGGCCGCAAAATGAAGGGCCACCTGCCGGAGATCGTTGGCCCGGGCTAAAAACCAGTCTCTCGCGGAAAACGCGTTGGCCATGGTTTCCTGGGTGGTAAAAGTCTTGGAAGCAATGAGGAAAAGCGTGGTCTCCGGGTTCAGCTTTTTCAGGGTTTCCACAATATGAGTTCCATCTACGTTGGAGACGAAATGAACCTGTAAACCCTCCCGGGCGTAAGGCTTGAGACACTCGTTTACCATGACCGGGCCGAGGTCCGACCCTCCGATTCCCATATTGACGATATCCGTGACCGGCCTCCCCGTATACCCCTTCCACTTACCGGAGGTCACCTTTTCCGAGAAGTTTTTCATCTTTTCAAGGACCCCATTCACCCGGGGCATCACATCTTTACCATCCACGTGGATGGGAGTGTTGGATCGATTCCTCAAGGCCACATGCAGAACGGCCCTTTTTTCTGTCTCATTGATCTTGTTACCGGTAAACATCTTTTCGATGGCGTCGCGCAGGTCCACTTCCTCCGCCAGGGAAAAGAGGAGTTGCATCGTCTCCGGGGTGATCCGGTTTTTGGAGTAGTCTACCAGGATATCCTGGAAGCGGAGGGAGAACTTCTCAAACCGTTGCGGGTCTGCGGCAAAGAGGTCTTTCATCTGGACGTTCTTCATCTCCTGAAAATGGCCACCGAGATCCCGCCAGGCCGTTGTCTTCGTCGGATCAATCTTCTTCAGCATACGCTGCTCCTTTTTCTAATTCCATAAGCCTTCGCAGTTATTAAGGATTTTTTGAAAAAGTACTTCCGTGCCGCGATCTTGCGATTCTGCTGTTTAGATTATTTCAATTTTAATATGAAACCCCCTGCATACACAAGTTTTGTGGATGACTTCGGGCCTCGATTCGATAAAAGTTCATCCCTAACGCCAAAGCAGGCGTAGTCATTTTTCCCAAAAAAAACCCAAAATAACTGTTGACGATTCTGGAGAAGCTCCCTATAATTACCTTCCTGCGGTCGTTTTATCAGTCTGTACCCAGGATTCTTAGAATGTTGGTGGGGGAGGGTTAACCCATGAAAAAACTACACTATTTGCTGCTTTCCGTTCTTTTTTTGGTCTTGTTTCCTGGTATTGCCTCAGCCCTCACTCCGGTAGGGCCTGAACCCTCGAGCCTTCTTCTGATTATTGCGGGGCTCTTTGGGATTCTTGGATTCCGCCGGATTTTCAAAAAGTAAATCTATTTTTCTCAACTGCTGGGCGACTTAGAAAAATCGGTAAGAAAGGGATTATGAGAAACCTCATAATCTCTTTCTATCCTTAAATAAGGCAGAGGCGAGGCTTCATGGAGGCCCCGCTTTTTTATTTTCGATTCTTGGGACGTATCGGACAGGGCTCTCAGGCCAGCTGGGCCCGCAAGACAAGACAGAGCAGCCCCATGCGCAGGAACTGGCCGTATTGAATCATGTCGAAATAGACCGCCCGGGGGTCGGAGTCCACTTCCGGGGGGAGTTCATAATCCCTGGGGAAGGGATGCAGGAGGTAAGTATCTTTCTTCAGGGCTTTCAGAATGCCGGGGGTCACCCGGAAGATTTCTTTCGACCGTTCATAATCACTCACCCGATCGTCGAAGCGGTCCCGGGGGATCTGGGTGAGGTACAGAATATCAGCTTGGGAAGCGATCTCCCTCCATTCTTCCGCGCTGTCCAGGGACTCCTTGAAGGGAACCCGGTGCTCCCGCAGATAGTCCTTCATATCATCATTCATCCGCAAAGCCCCGGGAGAAACAAAATAGATCTTGATCCCCGAGTATTTGGCCAGAAAATAGGTGAGCGACCGGATGGTGCGGCTGTTCATCAAATCCCCGACGAAAGCGATGGAAACCCCGTCGATCCCGCCCTTCAGCTTCTCGATACAATATAAGTCGATCAGGGCCTGGGTCGGATGCTGGGCCGGCCCGTCGCCCCCGTTGATGACTGGAACCGGCGAAACCTCCGCTGCCCGCTTGGCCGAGCCGCTCCGGTAATGACGCAGGACAATCACGTCCACCAGAGATCCCACCACCCGAACCGTGTCTTCGAAACTCCCCCCGGCCAGCTCGGAAGAAAAGGTTTCGGGGAATTCAATGTTGCTCACCGAGCCGCCCAGCCGTTTCATGGCCACATCAAAGGACAGACTGGTGCGCATGGAACTCACGTAGAGAAGATTTCCCAGAATCTTGCCGCTCAGAACATCCAGGGGCAGGCGCCTCTCCGTCCGCTCCTTGATGTGGTCCGCCGCCTCCAGGATTTGTTGAAGGCCCTTTTTGTTGAACTGCTGGGCTTCGATGACATGCCGATGGGTCATGTTTCACCCCCTTCAGGGGACAAAGTGCGTTCCCTCCTGATTTTGCATGGCCGGCCAGGCCCGGTCCAGGGAGGTAATGATGGCTTCCTCCCCGCCGTACTCGATGAAGCGGATACAGGCCAGAACCTTCGGGGCCATGGACCCTTCTTGGAAATGGCCTTCGCGGAGATATTTTCTGGCCTCGGTTACCTTCAAGCGATCAACCTCCCGCTCTTCCGGCGTGCCGAATCCAAGCTTCACCTTGGGGATGTCGGTAAGGACCATGAAATAATCCGCGGCTACGGCTTCGGCAAGCTTCTCCCCGGCCAGGTCTTTATCCACCACCCCTTCGAATCCCTCGAATTCTCCCCCTTCGTTCAGAATCACCGGAACTCCTCCCCCCCCCGAGGCGATGACGATCATCCCGCCATCCACTACTTTTCTCAGGGCGTGAACCTCCAGGATCCGGATGGGGTCGGGAGAAGGGACCACCCGGCGGAAGGGGGCCTCTCCCTCCGGCAGAACTTTTTTCATCCGCCAGCCTTTTTCCGATTCCAGTTTTTCCTTGGTGGCCAGGTCGTAGAAAGGGCCCACGGGTTTGGTCGGGTGCTGAAAGTCCGGATCATTCCGGTCCACCATGACCTGGGTGATCATGGTGACCACGTTGAAGTCCAGGTGGTAGGATTTGAGTTCATTCATGAGCGTCTGCTGGAGAATGTATCCCAACTGCCCCTGGGTCATGGCATTGCAGATGTGCATGGGCTGGGCCGGGACCTGAGAAGCTGCGGCTTCCTGCTGCACCAGCAGATTGCCCACCTGAGGGCCGTTTCCGTGGGTGATCACCACATCAAATCCCTGGCGGATAAATTCCAGGATGTGGAGGGACGCCGCCCGGATGCTGGCCAACTGTTCCTCGTAGGTGCCCCTCTGGCGGGGAATCTTGATGGCATTCCCCCCCAGCGCGATCACGATTCGCCCGTGCTCTCTTTTCATGTGCCGGTCACCCCTCAATGCCAACGGGTTTAGATCATTGATCAATGATCAATGGAAAATGGCCAATGATCATAGAACTTCAGCTCCCCTGTTCCCCTATAACAACTGATCCAGAAGCTCGATCATCTCCCGGTCGCCCCCTGCCGGGGGACTCCAGTCCACCTGGGTCACTTCCGCGCCCTGGGTTTTCAGGCTGTTCGCAAAATCCTTCACTCCTATGTTGACCACCACGGGGCCTTTATCCAGGAGTTCATCCAGCCGGTCAGCCACCGGACCCTCCCTCTTGCGGCCGGATCAACTCCGCGCAAAATTGAGCTGCCCGGGCGCTGCTGGCAAAGACGACCGCCCCTGTTTCTTCCAGTTTCTTGACCTGGCGAACAAAATCTTGGGAGTCTCCCTCCGTCCCGCATACGGAAGCAACGACGCTGAGGAACCCGCCTTTCTTCTTTGCCCCGGCTTTTGCCCGGGTGATGGCTGCAGCCAGGTCGCCCGCCGGGTCCGGAGAAGCATTGAAGCCGAGAATGAAGTCCAGCAGGAGGACGGCGACCTCCGGATCTTCCGCCTCTTGAAGAATACGCTCCCGCCTTTGGCTTGAATCAATCATGGGGTGAGGACGGCCGGAAGTGAATTCATCGGCACCCGTGTCCACCAGGGTATGTTCCAGGCTCTGCGAAGAATCGGGCAGTTCCCGATTCTCCGCCAGGGGGGCGTTGGAATAAGTTTGAATCCCGGCATCCTGAAGGATCTGCTGCGCCTGGTAACAGAAGGTTCCGCCGGCAAAGATCCCCCGCAGGAATCTCTGGGGGGCCCTTATGCCGCTTCTTTCCTTTTGGAGGAGAGCCCGGAAATCGGGCGGTTCTGTGGGGTAGGCCGATTTCTCGCGGCCGGTAGCCAGTTGAACGGCCGCGGCCGCGGTCTCATCCAGTGTGCGGACGATCCGGCAAGAGGTTTCCCCGGCCTGCATGTTCTTCCTGGAGCCAAGGAAACAGGCCACCATGGGCTTGGGGCTGCTTTGGAGCTTTGGGAGGAGCCGAGAGAGCGTCTGCGGTCCCGGCGGTTTCGAGACGAGGGCGATTACCCTGGTTTGCGGGTCAGACTCCAAAGCCGCCAGGGCCGACAGGACGGAAATCCCGCCGATTTCATCGGAGAGGTCGCGGCTTCCCGTCCCGAGGGCGTGGGAGATTCCGGAGCCGGCATGATGGACGAGGGTCGTAAATTCCTGGATCCCCGTCCCCGAGGCGCCGATGACCCCAATGGGCCCGCGCCGCACCGCATTGGCAAAGCCGATTCCCTTTCCCCCGATGATGGCCGTCCCGCAATCGGGCCCCATGACCATAAGTCCCTTTTCCCGGGCGTACTCTTTCAGGGCCAGTTCATCTTTGACCGGGACATGGTCGCTGAAAAGGAAAACATTCAACCCCCGTTCCAGCGCCCGCCGCGCCTCGCGGGCCGCGTATTGCCCGGGAATGGAGATCACGGCCAGGTTGGAATGGGGCTGGCGGCCGAGGGCCTCTTCCAGGGTGCGGACGGGAATGGCTCCGGGGCGATCCGGGCAAGGGTGAAGCCATCCTTCCACATCGCCCATCACGGCTGACAGAGTTTCCGCATCTTCCGCCTGGACCGCGATGACGAGATCACCGGGGGCGGCCGCCTCGATCTCTTTTCCCCCGATTCCGATTTCGGCCAGCAGACCCTTGTTCTTCTCCGTCCCCATGAGGGCCGCCGCCTGGAGAACCCCCTTCTGCTCCGAGATTCTCCTGGCCACCCGCATCAGGAAGACAGAGTCGTGGTATTCGTTCTTACGGATGACGCAACCGGTGACCAATCCTTTAACTCCGTCTTTAGGGGGATTCGAAATCCCAAATTCCAAATCTCAAATAAATTCCAACCCCCAATCCGCCAAAGATAAAAACCCCAATAATTTTTCTCGCAGAGCCCGCAGGGATCGCAGGGTTAAAGCCCCCTTTCAATCCCACCCCCAAAATGGATTTTCTCTTTCTCTGCGCTCTCTGCGGCCTCTAGCGAAGCGGGCGAGAGAAAAGCTTTTGTCTCTTCCATAGCCCGCAAGTGGACCGCAGACAGCCGACCGCCGTTCAGGAGCTGCGGTCGTCGGTCCGCGGTCGTCGGTCATTTCCCGCATCCCGTTCTAATCCTTTAACCAGTAACGAGTAACAAATAACGAGCAACGTTTTTCAGATTTTTAGGTTCTTGCCTCAAGCGAAGCCCATGAACCTAATATGGTTCAGGGCGAAGCGCTCCTTAAGGGCCGCAGGCCCGCTCCTCAAGTCACGCCCATGGCGTGACGCTCCTCAAGGCCCGCAGGGCCGATCTGTTTTCATTCCCCAATCCGAAATCCGCAATCCGCAATTGGCAGAGTCTTACTTCATATACTTCTGGCCAAACGCCTTCAGGGCCATCTGGAAGCACTCCAGGGGGGCCCGGACGAGACCGGCTCCGATGATGGGATATCCGGGGTTCCGGTGGGCAATCGCCGTATCGATGATGGGGGTGATTCCGGTCTGGACCACTTTCCGGATGTCGATCCCCACCGGAGATCCCTGGAAACCGAATATGGGCATGCGGTAATTCGGGCTGGCGGACACCGTAATCTGGCGCATGTCCTGGCTGTATTTCATGGCCTCCTCCGGTGTCCCCCCTACCAGGGCCAGAATCCCCGTGGCCCCGGCCAGGACGAAGCCTCCCCAGCCCACCGTTTCGGTAATCGCCGAATCGCCCATGTCGCAACCGGCGTCCTTTTCCGAGTAACCCGGAAGATACAACCCGTTGACCCGGGGGGAAGGAGCGGTAAACCAATCCTCCCCCAACCCGCTGACCCGGATGCCGAATTCTGACCCGTTGCGCGCCATGGCCACGACGACGGTGCTGAACTCGATCCCCTTGGCCGGGTCGGCGGAGGCTTTGCCCGCCGCCATGGATAATCCCAGGCCGAGAAGCTCATGGTTGGTAATGTATTTCAGCGTCCCCAGGAGGGGTTCCCTGGCCACATCGGCCTCCACCATGGCCACGGCCATGGCGTTGGCAAAAAGGCTGGAGGCCGCCACGGGACGATTGTGCAGTTCATCGCCCATCTGCAGGGCCTTGGCGATGATCGGCTTCAGCTCCAGGCCTCCTCTTTTCTGGAGCCCTATCCGCAGGGCCGGAGCCCACACATTGCGCCAGAGCCGCAGCCCGTCCAGGGCCCCCTCGCTGTATTCCCCAAACTGCTGCCTTCCTTCCACCTGGCGGCAGAAGGCCCGGTTTCCGAAAGCCCGGTTCTCCACCACCCAGACGGGCATGGAAACCGAGATCGTGCCCGCCATGGGCCCGACGGTCTGATGGTGATGGTTCGGCTCGAATTTGATGGCTCCGCTTTGCAGGAGCTTTTCCGCTTCCTCCGGACTCTTCGCCCATCCTTCGAACAGGGCGACTCCGATCATGGCCCCCCTCTGGGCGCCGCACATTTTTTCCCAGGTGACCGGCGGGCCCGAATGGAGGATCATCCGGTCCTTGAGACCGGGAATCACTTCGCCGGCCGGAGCAATATCCACCAAAACCGGGTCCGCCTCATTGATTCGCTTCACCGCCTCGGCGTTCGCCGCTTCGATTTTCTGCTTGATGTCCGACTGAGTATCCGGTGACATGAAAGTCTCCTTCCCATGAATATAGCAAAGAGCAAGGAGCTTGGAGCGAGGAGTATAAAGACGATCTTGAAAAGTTTTTTGTGCTCCCTGCTCTATGCTCTCCGCTCCACGCTCTTCCTTGCCATCAGCATTCCTGTCACTGCTCCCGCCAGCATGTCCCATCCGGAAGAATGACCGATGGCGGTCAGCCGCAACGCTGCTTCCAGGACTGGATCCAAGTCCCTCCCGTCCAGCAACCCGCCGATGAGGTCATGCAGAGGCTCCGGTCCATGACCGAGGGCCAGATCACTGAAAATGGCATAGCTGATGGGGTGAGTGCGGGTCTTGGCCCAATCTAAAAGCTCAGATACCGCATCCTCAGCCCAAGGAAAATCCTCCGGGTAGGCTTGGTGTAAAGACCGGGCGGCGAAGAACAGGGCCCCCAGGAAATCATCCCCCGAGGGGGTCAGGCCCGGTCCCAGCCCGATCATTTCTTTTCCTTTTCGCGCAACGGAAGGGAAGTCTCGATCCAGACAGGCATGGGCCAGATCCAGAGCCATGTCCTGGACTCGCCCCATAATGGAGGTTGGGGGAAAAGCCGGCAGGGTTCTGCCTTCCGCCAGAGCACGGCCCCGGGAGATTGCCCTCCCCATACCCTCCTGAACTTCCAACAGATTGAGCACCCCAAGTAACCGGCAGAAACACCCCCATAATCCCGCCAGAGAGGCCGATTTGCGGGTCCCCGCCCCGGAGGGACTCCATTCCCTTGCCGTGCGGAGGTCAATGAAGGGACCCCCGCTGAAGGTCAAACGGGTGCATTGCCAGAAACATTCCTCTCCGGAAACAACCTTCGGCGGCAGGGAAACCAGAATACAGCGTCGGTGGAGAGGGGATCTCTCGGGGCAGATCCAGAAAATCTCTCCATCCCGGGTTGAAAGGTATATCGTATCGGAAAGAACGGCAAGAACTTTCCCCGAGAACTCCGGCAAGGCAAGCAGGTCCTTGGCCTTCGATCCCACTTGCCTTGCGGGGTATAAAGAAGGGGGAGCCCCTTGGCCCGTTCGCCCCCGGAGGATCGCTCCTCCGGGGGTGGATATTTCACTTGGTCTGACCAATGATGCCCTCAACGAGCCAGTCCATCTTTCCCAGATTGTCCATCGACCAACGCTCGCCGGCTTTCACCCGTTCGGCCCCTTTGTTGTCCTTGATGGGCCCGGCAAAGACTTCCTTTTTGCCGTCGATAAAAGCCTTCTTCGTGTCATTCACCATCTTAATAGCCTCCTGGGGAACGGCCGGGCCGAAGGGCGCAAGGGTGATCATATCGCTGGCCAGGCTGCCCAGGATGTTCTCGCTCTTCCAGGTGCCATCCATGACCTGCTTGGCGAACCGGGTGTAAAGTCCTCCCCAGGTAAAGGCCACGCCGCTGATCCAACCCTTGGGGGCGAATTTCTGGACGCCCAGGTAATGATAGCCGACGGAGTAAGCGCCCCGCTTTTCCGCCGTCTGGACCACGGTGATGGGCGAATCCACGATCATTCCCATCACATCAACCCCCTGATCCAGGAGGGCATTGGCGGCGGTGGCCTCCTTCCCGGGATCCAAAAAGGTGCCGGTGAAGACGATCCGGGTTTCCACCTTGGGGTTGACGGAGCGGGCGCCCAGGTGGAGGGCGTTTACGTTGGCCAGGAAGAAGCTGACCGGAAGGGCGCACACAAAGCCCATCTTGCTGGTCTTGGTCGTCTTGCCGGCGGCAATCCCCATGAGATAAAAGGCCTCCGGAGTGCTGGCCCAGTACGTGGTCAGGTTGGGGGCCCGCTTGTAGCCGGCAGGATGAACGAATTTTACCTCCGGGTACTTCTTGGCCACCCGCAGGGCCGGATCCAGGTAGCCGAAGCTGGCCGCGACGATGAGCCTGGCCCCCTGCTTGATCATGCTTTCCATCACCCGTTCCGCATCCGCGGTCTCGGGAACATTTTCGACCTCGATCACTTCCACCCCGGGAAGGTTTTTCTTCATGATCGCGACTCCCTCGGCGTGGGCCTGGTTGTAGCCGCCGTCAGTCATGGACCCAATGTGGATGATGCCCACTTTCAGCTTAGACTGTTGGGCAGAGGCCTGGGGCACGCTGAATGCCAGAAGCAGCGCCAGGGTCGCCAACACAGCCAGCGGTTTCAAGGCCATGCATGTTTCTTTTGTCATTCTCCCTTCTCCTTTCTTTTCGGTGAACGCTTTATCCGTGTTGATCCGCGTCCCATTCAATCTTTCGTCTTTAGGTCTTTTCCCAATATAAAATCTGCGTTCATCTGTATTACTAATGTGTAAAGTCTTTATATTTTATCAAGATTTTTTATGAAATGTAGGGGCGGCCCTATGTGGCCGCCCGCAAAATGGGCAACCACATCGGGTTGCCCCTACGATTTGGGTTGCGGCGCAGCCGCGCCATGTTTATCCGTGTCCCATTAGGTTTT
>Ga0315289_10005698_pt1 | contig 18356 bp, 13 predicted proteins | sample YL17G11_40_MG_FD_203452 | JGI IMG/M metagenome (GOLD analysis project Ga0315289, IMG submission 203452) | Sediment microbial communities from Yellowstone Lake, YNP, Wyoming, USA - YL17G11_40 | ecosystem: Environmental > Aquatic > Freshwater > Lake > Sediment | place: USA: Wyoming | collected... | reverse complement strand
GCCTATGGCGCAAATCCCGCTCCCGGATATCATCGGCATCGCAGCGGTAGGGATCGGGGTTCTCGTACTCGGGATGGGCAAGAAGAGGTGAGAATGAACGGGAGCATGCCTCGCCGACCTGAAGGGGGGGGCGAAACCAAACCTATAATCCCGTTTGAAATCAAAGATCCCTGCCATGCAGTCCAGGATAGTACCGGCAGTACTCCTCCTCATCGGGGTGCTGGTCATCGCCGCAGGCTGCACTGGAGCACCAAAGGAGGACACTTCCGTGACGTCACCGACCATAGCATCCCAGGCAAAGATGGTCAGGCTCGAGACCACCATGGGGAATATCACCCTCGAACTCCGCCCGGATATGCCCGTCACCGCGGGAAACTTCGCGAAGCTCGTACAGCAGGGGTTCTACGACAACACGATCTTCCACCGGGTCATTGAAGAGTTCATGATCCAGGGTGGCGATCCCACCGGCACCGGCCGCGGCGGGCCCGGCTATGTCATCAAGGATGAGTTCACGGCGAACAACCGGAACGTCAGGGGTACCATCGCCATGGCCAACGCCGGCCCGAACACGGGAGGGAGCCAGTTCTTCATCAACCTGGTGGATAACTCCCACCTGAACGCCAAACACCCGGTCTTCGGCAAGGTTGTGGAGGGGATGGACGTGGTGGATAAGATCGGGAAGGTGAAGACTGACTCGAATGACCGGCCGGTGACACCCGTGAAGATCATCAAGGCGACCGTGATAAATTCCTGAATTTAATAGAAAACCCTGTTTTTAGCATAGCAGTCAATTATCTTGCCTTTTAACAGCCCGGGTATCGCAATCCGGGGGGGGTGCCGGCGCGGCGGGGGCGAAGCCCTCAAGAGCGTTCAGGTAGTTACATATCAAAGGTACTACTTTAGTGTTGTCAGATAAAATTCTTCAGAATTATCGCCGATGTGAAGTGCGAACATCCAGGGTGGTGAAAGAAAAAAGTACGGGCCTGTTCACAGGTCCGGCTTCCCCTTCAGGGCCTCGATGAGGAGCTTTGCAGAGGCCTCCATATCCCGCAGGTCCGCAACTTCGACAGGCGAGTGGATGTAGCGCACGGGTACGCTGATGACCGTAGAGGGGATCCCGCCCCTGGATAGGTGGATGGAGGAGGCATCGGTTGTACCGCCGCGGCCCACCTTGAGCTGGTAGGGGATCTTCTTCGCATCCGCCACCTTCCGTAACCACTTCACCATCCTCCGGTCGGCGATCAGCCCCCTGCCGTTGGCATCGGAGACGGTGATGGCCGGCCCCTTCCCCATCTCGAGGCACGAGTCCTTCTTGTCGATGTCGGGGTGATCGCCAGGGAAGGTGGAGTCAAGGGCGATGGCACAGTCGGGGTCGAGGGAGAAGGAGCTCGTCTTTGCACCCTTGGTCCCTACCTCCTCCTGGACGGTGAAGACACCATAAACCGTGTGGGGCGATTTGAGGCCCTTCAGGACCTTGACAAGGACCGAGCACCCGACCCGGTTATCGAAAGCCTTGCCCGTGACCCTCTTTCCGGCGAGGTCGGCGAGCTGGCGGTCGATGGTGACCGGGGTGCCGATCTCGATCCCGAGCTGGTTCACCTCCTTTGCCGAGGTTGCACCCACGTCGATGAACATATTCTCAGCCTTGACGCCCTTCTTCCGCTCCTCCTCGTCCATGACGTGGGGCGGTTTCCCGCCGACGACACCCACGACCTGGCCCTTTGTACCATGGAGGATGACCCGCTGGTTATAGAGGGTGGGAGCGTACCATCCGCCGAAGGTGACGAACCGGATGAACCCCTTCTCGTCGATGTAGTTCACCATGAGGCCGATCTCGTCCATGTGGGAGGCGATCATGATCCGGAATCCGTCGCCCTTCTTTACGGCGATGAGGTTCCCCATCGGATCCTCCCGGATCTCGTCGACCGAGCCTTTGAGCTCGGCACGGATGATCCCGTACACGCTCCCCTCGCTCCCAGAGACGCCGTGGGCATTGGAGAGCTTCTCCAGGATCTCCCTCACCAGCTACTCCCCCGCTGCTGCTGATATCCTCGCGAGAGCCTCGGTGATGTTCTGACGGGAGGTGGCATAGGTCAGCCGTGCATAGTCCCTGGCGTTCCGGCCGAAGGAGTCGCCGGGGACGATGATGACGCCCTTCCTGATCACCTTCTCCATGAGATCCTTCCCCATCGGGACAAAGGTATAGAAGGCGCCCTCCGGGAGGGGGAACTGGAAGCCGAGCCGGTCCAGCCCCTCGTAGAGGAGGTCCCTGCGTGCCTGGTACTCCCGGCGCATCACACCGACCGAGGACTGTTCGCCGGTGTAGGCCGCGAGGGCCGCGTACTGGGCGATGGAGGTTGCGCAGGCCTGGCAGTACTGGTGGACCTTCATGCACTGGCCGATGACGCTCTCGTCAGCGGCAAGGAAGCCGATCCGCCACCCGGTCATGGCATAGGTCTTGGACGCTGCGTTCACGGTGATGACATTCTCCCCGTAGCAGGCGGCGCTCACATGGGGCCGCCCGTAGGTGAAGTGCTCGTACACCTCGTCCGAGACCACGGTCACCCCGAGGTCGTTCGCGGACTCGACGAGGGCGCAGATGGACTCCGGGCTCTCCACCGCCCCCGTTGGGTTCCCGGGGCTGTTCAGGAAGAGGAGCCGGGCTCCCTCCATCCGCTCCTTTGCTGCCTCGACATCGATATGGAGCGTGGAGGTGAGGGGGACCCCTTCCACCCGTGCTCCGGCGATGGTGGCGAGGGCTGCATAGGAGACGAACCCGGGGTCAGGGACAAGGACCCGGTCGCCCGGGTTCGTGAGAGCCTGGCAGACGAGGTGGAGCGCCTCGCTCGCCCCTGCCGTGACGATGACCTGGTTCGGGCGGTAGGAGAGGGCGTTCTCCCGCCGGAACTTCTCGCAGATGGCGGTGCGGAGTTCCTCGATCCCCGCGTTCATCGTGTAGCCTGTCTTCCCCTCCGCAATCGCACGGACGGCGGCGTCCTTGATGTGCTGCGGGGTATCGAAGTCCGGCTGCCCGAGGCCCAGGTTGATGGATCCGGGGCCTGCCCCTTCGAATATCCGCCGGATGCCCGAGATCTCGATACCCTGTACCTTCTCTGAAAACCTCATCCCTTCATCCCCTCTCCTTTCAGAAATTCACTCGATGTTCACATGCCGTCCCCTGAGCATCTCGACGTTGACCTCCTTGATTTCCATGAGCCGCGAGATGATCGCATCGGCGAGGATCACGGAGGCCGTCTCGAAGAGGGTGCCCAGGGGGGCGAAGGACTTGTGCTTCCCCATCATCTGCCGGATCTCGAACTCCGCACTCTCGTCCCCGATCTCATCCCGGTGGCTCTCGATGACCACGCAGCAGTCAGCGATCCGGCCGATCCGGGAATCCCTCCTGGAGGTGATGAGGCAGAGCCTCCCCCCGATATTCTTCGCAGACTCCGCGATATCGGCGACGGTCTTTGTCTCCCCTGAACCCGAGAAGACGACCACGAGGTCCCCCTGGTTCAGGGCAGGCGTCACGGTCTCGCCCACGACATACGAGGTGAGGCCGAGGTGCATCAGGCGCATGGCAAAGGCCCTGGCAACGAGCCCTGATCTCCCGGCACCCATGACATAGACCCGCTTCGCATTGAGGATCTCCCGGATGAGGCCCTCCACCTCCTCGCCGGAGATGCCATTTGCGATGGCCCTGACCTTCGAGGCCATGAGCCGCATCATGTCCTGGACCGGGTGCTCTTCCATGCTCCTCTTCTGTAGCGTATTCCCCCGGACTACTTGAGTTTATTCATGGGACGGGGAGCGGAAATACCCTTCTTCCGGGCCGGTTGGCGTGAACCGGCCATCTCCGTGCCGCTCTCAGCCGTCGCGGGAGGATTCCCCGGCCCGCAGCCGGCGGTCCTCCCGGACAACCACGTAGAGGATCTCGAAGGAGATGACAGCCATGCCGGCGATGAGCAGGTTCTGGGTGCCCGAGACGGCCCCTCCGAAGATGAGCCCGAGTCCCACGAGGTAGATGAGGCAGGGGAAGGTCCTCTGGAGCCCCGTCATGGTGCGGTCGAAGAAGCGTGACGTGGCGGAGGAGATGCCCGGCGAGGAGAAGATCACGATGATGAACAGGACCACGATCCCCGCTTCCTGGTGGAGGGAGGGGACAAGGGTGGTTGCGGTCAGGTAGACGAGGACCGTGAGCACCGAGAAGATGGCATGGACCACCCGGAAGAGCGTGGTCGAGCCCGAGGGGCTCCCGTATCCCTCGAGGACGCGGAGGAAGGGATCCCCTTTCGGAAGGGCCCCGTCCGACTCCTGGCGGAAGACCGCGATGGAGAGGACGAGGAAGAGGGCGAAGACAGAGAGGGAGTTGATATCGAGGAGCGTGAGGATCTCCTGCCCCTGGACCACGATGGCCATGGACTCGTCCGGGAGATACCTGGTAGAGAGGAGGAGGATCCCGAAGATCCCCTGGAGCGCGATGATGTGGGACACCCTCTTCATATACTCGCCAAAGCTGGAGGGATCAGGGGGGGCCGCCATGGACGCACAACCACTTCGGGGGGACGAGAGCTCCTGAAGTTCTTGGGTTGTTCCCCTATATTATTATTTCAATGCTTTAAATTTTATTAACCTTATAATTTTCATAAGATAACATTTTTCTGGGCGTTTTTCAGAGAGAAAAGAATATAAATCAGGAATAACGAATAATTCAATTTCATGAACAATCCGATCCTCATCCGGCGAAAATAAACGAGAGCTGTTTTACGGATTTTCCCTGGTCCCGCGGGGGATGGTGCCCCCCTCTCTGAAGCGGGAACGGGGGGCGCCGGAGAGGATGAGTCACCGTTCTGTCGGGGGGGCTGGCAGATCCGCCACCCTCATAGGGGTCTTCTGCACGGTCCCCTCCTGTGCCCCGTGGATCCGGTAATTCTCCTGGGGGACGGAGATCTCGAACCTCGCCCCCCTGCCATGCTCCCCGGTCTCGCGGATGGAGAGGCCGGTGATGGAGAGGATCTCCCGAACAAGGAAGAGGCCAAGGCCCGAGTGCCTCCCGAAGCCCTTTTTGAAGATCTGCTCCTTGTCCTCGGGAGGTATCCCTGTCCCGTCATCCTCGCAGGTCACCCTGAGCCCTGATGGGTCCTCGTCGGACCCGAACCGGATGCCTGTCACCCGCTCCCCGTGACGCACGGAGTTCTCGATGAGGTTGGAGAAGGCCCGTTCGAGGAGGGGATCGGCATAGACCTCGATTCCCTGGAGATCAGAAACCACCGGGATCCCCTGCGTATCGAGCTGCTGGATGACACGGGTGAGGACCTCGTGGATATCCTGCCAGGCAGGTTCCGTGACCCCGATCTTCTGGTAGAACCGGGTGAACTCGAGGAGGGTGTGTATCTGGCGGGTTATCCCGTGCTGCTTCTCCAGGTAGATGAGCACGAGGGGATCGGCCGAGGCTTCCATGGCAAGCTGCTGGTATGCCGTGAGGGCCGTGAGGGCGTTCAGGATATCATGGCGCGTGATGCCCGAGAGGAGCTGGAGCTTCGCGTTCGCCTGCCTGAGGGCCGTCTCCCCCATCTTCCGGTCGGTGATGTCCCGGAAGATGCCGATGACCTGGGAACCGAGGAGAGGGATGAACCGCCCCTCGAAGAAACGCCGGGAACCCTCTCGCTCCTGGGTGAACTCGATGATCTGCATCTTCCCGCCCAGGTGGACATCCCGGATCGTCTCTTCCACGAGTGCCCCTTCTACGGGCGCGAGGAGATCCCTGACCTTCCGCGTGAGGAGCTGATCATAGGCAAGGAAGACCGAGGATGGGTCCCGGGTCCTGAGGTCCAGGATGGTCCCGTCGCAATCGAACCTGAGGTACACATCGGGGAATGCCTGGAAGATGGCCTCGAGCTGGGCATGGGCCTCCTCGATCTCGGCAGCCCTGTCGATGAGGCTCTCCTCGGCGGCCATCCGGTCGGTGATATCCTCGAGGGTCTCGAGGGCGCCGATGACCCTCCCGGAGCTGTCACGGATCGCAACGGCGGTGAAGAAGAGCCATCTCCCCTGCCCGCCCAGGTGCGGGAAGAAGTCCTTCACCTCGTATGCTCCCTCGACATAGCGGGACGGGGCGAACTTGTCCCCATACCAGCGGGGGATCTCGTCGATCCTCCCGTCCACGATGAGATCGGCGAGGCATGGCCGCTCGCGGGTGTAGAAGGCCCTCCATTGCAGGGTTGTCCCGATAACCTCGCTGGCAGGGATCCCCGTGTGCTGTTCCAGAGCCCTGTTCCAGTGGACAACACGGTGGTCCCGGTCGATGACAAACTGGGGGATGGGGGAACCCTCGATGATGGCATGGAGCTGCTGTTTACCCTCCCGGAGGGCATCTTCGGCCTTCACCACATCGGTGACATCCCGGCCGACAGACTGGAACTCCCGGATCCCCCCCTCCCCGTCAAAGATCGCCCGGTCGCTCCAGCTCTGCCACCTGACCTCCCCGGAGGGCATGATGATCCTGTGGCGGATGGTCGCTACGGGTCTGTCCCGGGAGAGAGACGCGAGGTGCGCCTTCACCCGTTCCCTGTCGTCAGCAGGTATCCGGGGGATAAAGCGCCTGCCGATGATCTCATCCCGCCCCATGCCGAAGTAGCGGCAGTAGGCATCGTTCACGAAGATGTGGGTGCCGTCGGGGAGGAAGCGGCAGATGAGTTCGGTCTGGTCCTCCACCACGTTCCGGTACCTCTGCTCGTTCTCCCGGAGGGCCTCCTCGGCCCGGCGCTTGTGGGCTGCCTGCCGGATCATGTTCCCCAGCTCAGCGAACTGGGACCTCGGGTCGCCCCCCTTCTGGAGGTAGAAATCGGCGCCGGAGTTGAGGGCCTCGATGGCGACGTCCTCCCTGCCCTTTCCGGTGAAGATGATGAAGGGGATGGCGCACCCCGCCCCTCTCAGTCCCTTCAGGAACTCGATGCCATCCATCTCGGGCATCAGGTAATCTGCAACAATGACGTCGTAAGGGTGCAGCCTGAGTTTCTCCAGTGCGAGCTTTGCAGAAAGGGCGGTATCGATGGCAAGGTCCCCGTTCCGGCCGAGGAAGAGGGTGGTGAGTTCAAGGAGTGCAGGTTCGTCGTCGACATAGAGAACTGCAATCTTCGGGGCCGGAGCCGCGGGCCCCCCGTCCAGAGATTCTTGCACCATCGAGTAACCCGGGAGGATGAGCTTTGCTTTTTCCACCTGCCATGGCAGGATGGGTAATTGATTATTTTATGTCAAAATATATATATTTGCTGAAAAAATCGGGTTTGAATAATAATTCCTAATGAAATGTCCCATGGTTGTCGGTCAGGGGGAACGTTGGGGAGGCGGGGCTTTCGGGAGGATAGGGGCCTCGGCTTAAAAGGGCCGCATCCCGTGTACCTCGGTCTCCCATAAAGGGATCGGGTTCCTGTACGTGGTCGCCGAAGATACATGCTCAAATAGTCCCCAGCCCATAGTTTCTTATCAGGCGTACGGGGGAGGGGAGAGATCCTGTGAAGACCTACTTTACAGCTGATGGTTTCGAGCTCTACCATGCCGATTCGGTGGAGTTCATGGAGAGCCTCCCGGAGGGAACGGTGGACCTGATCTTCGCCGATCCTCCTTACAACCTCTCGAACGACGGCTTCACCTGCCATTCGGGGAGGCGGGTCTCGGTGAACAAGGGCGACTGGGACGAGAGCAGGGGCCTCCAGGAGGATTTCTCTGCCCACCTCGCCTGGATCCGGGCATGCCGGAGGATCCTTGCCCCTACCGGATCGATCTGGATCAGCGGGACCTACCACTCCATCTATGCCTGCGGCTATGCCCTCCAGCTCACCGGCTTTCACCTCTTGAACGACATCTGCTGGTACAAGCCGAATGCCCCCCCGAACCTCTCGGGCAGGTACTTCACGGCGAGTCATGAGACCCTCCTCTGGGCTGCGAAGGGCCCGGAATGCAGGCATACCTTCAACTATAATCTCGTGAAGAACGGCTCCTGGCCGGGAGATGCCCTGAAACGGCCCAACCGGCAGATGCGGTCGGTCTGGTCCATCCCTGCCCCGAAGCCCGGGGAGAAACGGTTCGGCAGGCACCCGACGCAGAAGCCCCTCGACCTCCTCATCCGGATCATTCTCGCAACCTCGAAGGAAGGGGATCTCGTCCTGGATCCCTTCACAGGCAGTTCTACCACGGGGCTCGCCTGCTGCCGCGCGGGCCGCCGGTTCATCGGTGTGGACCGGGAGGAGAAATACCTCGACCTCTCGGTGAAGCGGTTCCTGGCCTTCAGGGAGGAGGCAGGACCCCATCCAGAGGAGGGAACATGACGCCGGAGAAGGCCATTCCCAAAGAGGCGCGTGATACTATCCTCGCCTCGCAGAGAGGCGAGATCACCGAGTACGAGATCTACAAAGCTCTCGCCCGGAAGGCATCGGAGTCCGGGAACCGGAAGGTCCTCGAGGAGACTGCCGCTGTCGAGCTCGCCCATTACCGGTTCTTCCGGTCCTTCACCGGTCTCGACATCGCCCCCGGCCGGGTCAGGATCGCTTTCTACCTTCTCGTATACCGCATCTTCGGGATCACCTTCACCCTCAAGTTCATGGAGCGGGGCGAGAAGAGGGCCCAGGAGGTCTACCAGAACCTCCTCCCGTTCGTTCCGGGTCTCGAGAAGTTGCTCCTCGACGAGGAGCGGCATGAGAAGGCCCTCATCGCCCTCATCGACGAGCAGCGCCTCAGGTACACGGGGTCCATCGTCCTCGGCCTGAACGACGCCCTCGTGGAGCTCACCGGGACCCTTGCAGGGCTCACCCTCGCCCTCCAGAACACGAGGGTCATTGCCATGGCCGGGCTCATCACCGGGATCGCGGCAGCCCTCTCGATGGGTTCGGCCGAGTACCTCTCCACCAAGTCCGAGGGAGAGGGGAAGAACCCCCTGCAGGCTGCGATGTACACCACCATCGCTTACATCATCACGGTCATCTTCCTGGTTGCCCCTTACCTGGTCTTTTCCAGCTACTACCTCTCCCTCGCTGTCACCATCCTGAATGCCATCATCGTCATTGTCGTTTTCACCTTCTACACCTCGGTAACCCGGGACCTGGACTTCCGCGGCCGTTTCCTTGAGATGGCAACCATCAGCCTGGGCGTCGCAGCCCTCTCCTTCCTCATCGGGCTCCTGGTGCGGATCCTCCTCCACGTGGATGCATGAGGACGGTTATCTTTTAATCCTCTCTTTCCGAGAGGTGAGCTGGAGGGAGAGAGCACATGTTCTTCGAGAAGGTTGTCTCGGCAGGGCTCGCCCATAACTCCTACCTGGCGGGGTCAGGGGGTGAGGCGGCTGTCATCGACCCCCGCCGTGACACCGGGATCTACCTGGAGCTTGCCCGGCGGAATGACCTCCGCATCACCCATGTCTTCGAGACACACAGGAACGAGGACTACCTGATCGGGTCCCTGGAGCTCGCCCGGGTGACGGGATGCGAGATCCACCATGGGGCAAAGATGGATTTCAGATACGGGAGTCCCGTCCGCGAGGGTGAACGCTTCCGGATCGGGACCCTGGATCTCAGCATCCTGGAGACACCTGGCCATACCGAGGAGAGCATCTCCATCGTCCTCTCGGATACCGAGGTATCCGCAACCCCCCTGATGGTCTTCACCGGGGACGCGCTCTTCGCCGGCGATGTCGGGCGGACGGACTTCTACCCCGACCGGAAGGAGGAGGTGGCAGGGGAGCTGTACGACAGCCTCCACCGGAAGATCCTCCCTCTCGGGGACGGGGTCATCGTCTGCCCCGCCCACGGCGGCGGGTCGGTTTGCGGGGCCGATATCAGCGATCTCCCCTGGACGACGGTAGGCTACGAGAAGGAGACGGATCCCATGCTCCGGCTGGACAGGGAGGCCTTTATCCGGAGGAAGGTTGCCGAGCGGCACCACTACCCGCCCTACTTCTCCCGGATGGAGGTCCAGAACCGGAACGGCCCCCCGCCCCTGCCATGCCCCCTCCATCTCCGGCCCATCCCAGTACAGGAGGTGAAGGATCTCCAGCAGAAAGGCGGGCAGCTGGTGGACATCCGGTCGCCGTCCGCGTTTGCCGGCGGCCATGTGCCCGGGAGCCTCCATATCTGGCGTGAGGGGCTCTCTGCCTTTGCGGGGTATTTCCTGAACGACGGGGACCCCATCATCATCGTCGATGACTTCAACCAGGATCTCGGTGAGATCCAGCGCCAGTTCGCGAGGATCGGGTACGACAACCTGGCCGGCTGCCTCGACGGGGGTTTCATGGCCTGGGCAAAGGCCGCAGAACCGGTCGGGACGGTGAAGACATGGACGGTCCACGAGCTGAAGGAGCACCTCGTGGACCCGTCCCTGTACCTCCTCGATCTCCGCGACGAGCCCAATTACCTGAAGCACGGACACCTCCCCGGCGCCCACCAGATCTATGCCGGGGAGTTCCGATCGCACATCTGCAAGGTCCCGATGGAGAAGAAGATCGTCTGCTTCTGCGATGCGGGCTACAAGTCCTCCATCGTGGCAAGCTTGCTCCTCCAGGAAGGCTTCAGGGACGTTGTTGTGGTCCTCGGGTCCATGGCGGCGTGGAGGAAGGCGGGGTACCCGGTGGAGAAGGAGTGATGTTGGGAAGCCTCGGAATAAACAGCTAGAGATCCTCTAATGGGTCTGATCTCGGCTTGAGGTCAGAATATAAATCTTTTAAGAGTCATGTTTCACCCGGTGATGTCATTGGGATGTATCAACCCATGTGTTGATGAGCCATGTCATGATGGACTAGAAATACCCGAATACGTAATTGAACCCCGCGAAGACCCCCTACCGTTCAGAGATATTGAAGACTTTGAGTCGTGGCTACGCGAACACTACCTTTTCGAGATTGAGCATAGTACCACCAATTATGGTGGACGCAAAGTAGAATGTCTGGGAATATTCTCTCCTAATAGAGCTTTTGAAAGATGTTGTCTGCAATGTCCTATACCGCATGAATATTCACCCGAATTTCAGGAACTTTTACGCGGAAAAATAACCAGTCACAATCATCCCAGCGGGGAAACATTTTCCCTGGAGGATATCCACACTTGGGCAGATTTACAGATGCCAGAAATTAGAGTGGTAGCGGCATCTAGGGGTGGGGCATATAGGACTTATTCAATAAAAAGATTATTTCAAAGACAGCCCACATGGGAGGAGATAAAAAATAAACTGATGGAAGTATGCCCTCAAGATCCCGAGTTTATGGTTTTGAGAACCCACCCTACATTCCGTCATAGATGCCTTAAAAATTTGGATAACGAGGGATTTTTTTGCTACTCAGTGAGTGACACCGAGCCCCCCCATCAAGTATAGTCCCTCCGACAATAGTTTCGGTAACCCACCCCTATCAGGGCCTGGGGTGGGCGAAGGCCCCGAAGAACCCCGCCCAGACCGGAGTGGCTCGTTGACCCAAGCCGAAGGCCGATCAGTGATCAGGACCGGATGCCCGCAATTCTCAGACAAAAACATGAAGATCTCTGGCTGCAACCTGATCCCCCCACCAAAGAGGATCTCGGGCAGATTCTCACTCCATACCCCTCTGACTTGATGGAAGCGTATCCCGTATCAGCTGCGGTGAATTCTCCCGATAATGATACAGAAGAACTAATCAAACCTCTGCCGCACCTATGACCGTTGAACCAGACAAAACTAGATTCCAAACTGACTTCAGGGGTTCCGTTTGTATTGCTTGGACTTGAAGAAAGGAATTACAAAAACGGGTACGCTTTTGATAAATTATCTGCAACAGATTTAATCTAATATTTCTATACTATTAATTATGAATCCAAATGAAAAGTCCTCAAACGATATTATCTTCTTTTTAGGTGCCGGAGCTTCTGTTGAAGCACATGTCCCGGATACTCAAGCATTCATCTATGGAAACAAAAAGAATGAACCGGGCTTTATTCAGTGGCTATTGGAGAAAGGTAAAAACAATGAACATGAGCTTCTAATGAAAATATTGCAATCGATTGGTAAAAGTAAGGAAGAGATTATTGATGTTGAATTAATTCTTCAAATTTTACATGAATTAAATACTATTGAGCAAAATCTCATTGTCCGATTTTACAATAAAAAAACATTCAAATTCAAATCCCCAGAAGATATTAGGTTATTGAAAGAATTAGAGAATGATTTAAGGCAATTTATAAGAGAAAAGGTGACAGTAAAAAAGGAAGCTATAGCTTATTTAACACCTTTATTGGCATTCCAGAAACCAATTAAAATTTTCTCAGTGAATTATGACACTTGTATTGAATTATTATGTATGACTCATAGATTGACATATACAGATGGATTCGAATTAAATTGGCAGCGTGACCTTTTTAACAAGGATTTTGACGTCAAACTCTTTAAGCTTCATGGATCAATTATTTGGTATTCAACAGATCGACATAATTACCTGAAATTGCCCATAATTCAGGACGAGATTAGTATAATTTCTGAAGAGACCGCAAGGCCATTTATATCTTATCCAATGGGGAACAAAGGGGAGTTTGCCGAGCCATTGGATGCTCTTTCCAGTGAATTTCAAGCAAACTTAAAAAGTGCAATGGTTTGTATTGTGGTTGGTTATACTTTCAGAGATAAAGATATCCGTCAGCTCTTCTTTGAGATCTCCCAAAAGAATGAGTTATTAAAAGTTGTACTAATCTCCCCTAACGCTGGAAAAATCTTTCAAAATCGCTTGAAATATTTTGACGATCCAGCACATACACTTTCAACACTTGCTGATAAGATAATTTGTTGGAATTATACATTTGGAGCCGTTTTGAAGGATTATTATCTGTCACGGAATTTACAAACTAACATTCCTTTACTAAAAAATATATATGATCGAGCTGAGCAAGCAAGAAAAGAGGGAGTTTTTTTCGAGAAAAGTTTTAAAGATTGTATCGATATCGCTATCTCGCTTGATGATCTCGTTACGGTCGAAAGTATATTGAGAAAAGAATTAGGTATTAATCCCCCCGAATTTGGTCCCCTTTTTAAAGAACCCGAGCGATTTAAAATATTATACTCTCTTGCAATCCTCCACTTATTTAACTCAGACGAGCGAAACAAGGAATATTTCAGGTACCTAGTTGATTATTTAATAGCAATCAAGGTTTCCGGAGAATCTTATTTTGAATTCCATAGGGAATTGAAAGATGTAAAAGACAAAATTGACAGAATTACGAGTCCACTTCCTGTTTCTTCATCTCTCCCTCTAGAGAACACAGATTTATTGAGAGAACGAGACATCGCCTCAAACAAAATAAAAGGTTTTAGAGACATGTTTCCCGAGCATTTACTTCCGTTTTATTATTGGCCAGTATTTAATCCCCCATTATTCGATGCTATCAAGGAATTTAAAGAATTTCTTCATTTAAGGATTAAATTGAGGGAAGGGATTCTAGAATATTCAGATTTATTGATGAAAATTGCGAGAATTTGTCAACAAATTGGGGAACTACGGGAGTCTTCAGAAAAATATAAAGAATCGAACAAGATCGAGATTGACGGGAAAATTATAGAGATTAGGAGAATACAAGAACTATTGAAACTTTTTATCGATCTTATAGAAATTCTTAAAGATTACAGTGAATAAAGGAATAAATAACCCCGGCCCGGGCCGGTGATGCGGAGCAAAGGCCCACCTCTGGAGGGCCGACAACATGTTCTTCCAGATGTGAGGACACATCCACTGGCCAAATAGACCTTGTATTACGAAATAATAGTAAACACCTTTTTCTTAGGTGTCTTGGTACTCATACTATTGTTGAGTGTAAGAGCTGTAAATATCGCGTTGGTAAAGAAGAAATCGCTAATATTATCGATAAAATGGATCGACACAGATGTAAATGTGGTATTTTAATCACCAGCTCAGGTGTTACAGGAACATTGCGTAAAGATGCACTAGGAACAATTAGGGCTGCATTTCTACAGAAAGATAAAATATTAATGATATTTTCATTAGATGATCTTCAGCGTATTCAGATGGGAGATGATCCGATTCAAATATTACGCAACAAGTATGAAAAAATTAAATTTATGTAGATTTTTAAAATATGTCCTCTATTTGATTTCTAAAGAATATCATGAACATCCATTGATACAATTAATCAACAATTAAAGCTGAAAACCCAAGAATGTACATTATCAATGAATTGAATATTCGTAATCGGATTTCTCATCTTTAATTCTATCCCAATATTCAATTTTAAATTCAATAGGTGATGTTAATAAACTCTCAATGTTTTCGAAATCTTGTTCTTTATAATGCATTAAAATGCGACTTTTTCTTGTACTAGTAAAATATAGCTGTATCGTAACCTTATTCGAAGTATATTCAATATTTTTCAATTTAAAATTTGCTTCTTTGACCTGTGTTTCCCTTTCAGAATCTTTATAATGTCTTCCCCAATCTTGGATATTATCACACAATATAAGTAAAAATACTAGGGGATGTTTAGTGAAATCTATTCGTTTCAAGGGTGAAAGATTAATTAGACTTTCAAATCTCGTTGTATTATCATCTTTTCGCTCACCCTTAATTCCTTTAAGAGGGTGCCAAATATCATCATCATGGAAAGCGATAGCAGCCGAGGCAGGAATAATGACTTTATGTAAATCTAAATGGTTCTCCAATTTTTTCATTAATCCCAAAGCACTCAAGATACCATGATTTTTTGAAAGGGTAACTCGGTAATAAAAAAATTCTCGAATTAAATTCATCGTTTCCGTTGTTAGAATGGGAGTATCTTTGTCTATAAAACAATTTTGCATAAATCCAAGTATCAATTCAATAGAGGATGAAAATTTACAATCGACATAATTATTTTTAAAATCTAACAATCCAAATTGATGATTACCAAGTGTTTGGTCAAAAAATTCTTTCATAAATTTGTCATGTTCTTGAACAGGATAATTTACATCATGAAAAGTTGAAGCTAACATCCATCCTTTACATAATTCGTCAATATTCCTCTCTAATTTTTTATTTTTATTAAGAATATCAATAATTAACTCCCCAATTAAAAAAACTTGAAATTGGTGAATATAATGATCTCTATAATGAGGATTCATCTCTTTTAATAATGATTCAAATTTAGAAAGAATATCAGGATATGGAACCTTAGGAATACAATTAGACCAAAGAGTTTTAATTAGATTTGTACAAAACTCGAAGCTATCTGGTTTATAACTTAAATATTCATTAATTCCCTCACGAAGACAATCGCAATAACTAGTTTTGCTAATCTTTAACGATTGTTCGAGCAAATGATAATCAATTAATCGCTCATTGAATTTTGGAGGATTAAAAGCGGTCATTCCTTTAATAGAATTATGAATATTTTGATCAATAAATGGAACAATTTTTAGAGAATATTTTCCCAAACTTTCATCAATTTTATTTAGATATTTTACCAAATCCTCACTAATTTTAATCCGCATAGGTATAGTTGGGTATTTCGTTTTGTCTATTCTATCTTTATTATAAACAAACCAAACTCCAAATCCAGATTCCATGTAAAAATCTTTTTCTTTATCTTCTTTATCTTCCGCAAAAAAAGGTTCAGTATCAATTTCTGCTTTTGCTGGAATAGCAAGAACTAGGGCATATTTCAAAGGATCGATATATGAAGATATATAATATTGAAAGAATAGTAATTTCTCTTGAAAATCTTTTGTAATTTTATTCACTGATGCAACAAGAATTATTAAATTTTTAATTCCTTCACTAGATTCGCTAATACAATGTAAATCAATGGGTAATCTTGCATCTTTTTCGAAAGTATCTAATATTCTATATCCTTCTTTTCTAAGATCTTCTTTCACCCAGGATATCATATCGCTAAAATCCAAAATATTTGAACTTGTTGGCATTGTTACCTATTGTTTCAGCATTTCTTAAAGGCTCATCGACAGTGATGACATCTACTACATGTTATCGCTAATTTGCCCCCATTGAGGCGTTCCAATTCCTTGAATGCATAATCGGGATCATTCAATTGCTCATTAGTTAAAGATGCAGGATCCCGAAATTTTACGGGCGATATACCACTGTCAATGGTAAATATTTCCATAATTAACTCTTTCTTCCTCGTTATACAATAAATGTTCTCATTTCCAGCACTGAGGATCTTCTGCAAGATAGTCTCCGGTAATTGCATACGCTATGGCTCGGCATCCTCCACATCGCGGGATATACTCGCATGAATGACACTTCCCTTTGAGATTCTTTTTATCCCGTATATTCCAAAGCAAATCTGATTGGTGCCATATCCTTTCAATTGAGTCTGCCTTAAGGTTCCCAATAGGGATCGGTAATCTCCTACATGCTAGAACTGTTGCATCAGGTAAAATACATAATCCGTCAAGTCCGATTGAACAGGACGCCCCAAGCTCACGATGAGGTATCGTGTCAGATTCAGGTCTCGCACGACATGGGTCTATATTAATCCATAGTGGCCGGTATTTTAAGATGCGGAGGTTTGATCCACGTTCGAATTCGATATCCGCGCGGTCAGATATAGTCTGGAATATGCCGTGGAGTTCAAACGGTGTCAGGATCTCATCATTCATTTCATGTGCTGATCCTGTAGGCACAAGGCGTTCTATCGTTAAACCACGGATGTTCTCTTTAAGGGCAAGATCAATAAGATTCGTAATTTCATGCATATTTAAGCGCTGGAGAGTGAACATGACTTTTACATCAAATCCAGCTGAATTCAGGATTCTAATCCCTCTAATGGCTTTATCAAAGGCTCCGATGCCCCGAATCTTATCATGAGTTTCTGCCGTCGCCCCATCTAAAGATACCTGAATTCGTGTAATTTTTGAGAATTCTAACAAATGTTCAGCAACTTGATTATTAATTAAAGTCCCATTACTAAGAATATCAATCCGAGAAATATCATCCAAAGAATTGAGAAATTCAAGAAAAGGGAATAAATCTTTTCGAATAAATGGCTCTCCGCCGGTTATTGAAATATCTGCCTGTTTTTTCCATTTTTTCATCGTTGAACAAATTTGAAGACCGATATTTTGAAGCTCATTCAATGAGAGTTCGGAGGTATTTAGGTAATCAACTTGGTAGCAATGTTTGCAGCGGAAATTACATCTGTTTGTGATGTGCCATTGAAAATAGAACAAATTCGATTTGTCCAATTGCTTAGAAATGTTATGCATCGGTGTTGTATCCATGGTCGTACAAATTCGACTTTTCATTTCTTCGTCTTATCTAGAATACTTTTTACATCATCATAATTATATGATACTTCCCACTACTAGTTCTCGATTATTTATGAACCTTAATCGCTTTGATTATATCCGTAAAATTACATCATAACCCTCATAGGCTATTGGGGGGAAAACCAAGATGGAGGTGGTTTGCTAAGCTACGGTTTTAAAGTGCTCCTTTCTATAGGGCTCCAACAGATTATTCAACCTCACCTCACCCCCTTTCCCACCCTCCTCTCCAGGCCTCGTATTGTATCCTGTAATGTTATCGCCTGTTCAAAATCCAGTGCCTCCACCGCCGTCCGCATCTTCGCTTCGAGTTCGATGATAGGTTCGGGATTCCCACGAGGACGTCGAACTTCCCGGATGTTACAAAAAACCCAGAATAAAGCCTTAAAAAGATGAATACAGGATACATAACTTTAAATTTTTCAAAAAATTAAAATTTATTATTATTCCTGGGGGCTTCGCCTCCGGCTCGCCCCCGCAGCTCTTGCGTCCCCCGGCGTTAGGATAGGGCTCTTTCCCGGGGCATCAGATTCCGCCACGAAACACTGCCCTTCACATACCCCTGTACACGACGGGGGATGCCCGCGGCGGGGGCGGAAGTCCCCCGAGAGCCCAATAATAGAAGCATCAATGGTTTCGTCATCAGTTGATTTATGAAAAGTAATCACACATCGTCGGACGCTCCTGGGGGCCACGCCTTCGGCTTGCCCCCGCCGCTTCGGCGTCCCCCAGTCAGGATAGGGCCTGTCACGAAAGGAATTCGGTTTTTTTCTGACTTTCGGAAACCGTGTTTCACGTACTCCAGTGCACGACGGGGGGTGCCCGCGGCGGGGGCGGAAGTCCCCCGAGAGCCCAACATGAGAAAAATCCCCCTAACCATTGAGGGGCCATTCCAACATTCTGCGCTTCTGAAGAACGTAGGAAGGGTAGTCAGGAAATCCATCCCCGTTCTGGATACTTTTAAATACTCTGGCTATGCTATATCTTAGCCAATGCGTGGTGGATGCCTTTTCGCCCGGGATTGCCTTTATCGCCCCGAGTGAAGCGTCCGTTCCGCCCGCAGCGTCCCGTTCTCT
>Ga0315289_10005694_pt1 | contig 18364 bp, 17 predicted proteins | sample YL17G11_40_MG_FD_203452 | JGI IMG/M metagenome (GOLD analysis project Ga0315289, IMG submission 203452) | Sediment microbial communities from Yellowstone Lake, YNP, Wyoming, USA - YL17G11_40 | ecosystem: Environmental > Aquatic > Freshwater > Lake > Sediment | place: USA: Wyoming | collected... | reverse complement strand
AAAAGCTTCCCATTTTCAGTTAGAAGCATGATAACGGGAAGCTTTTGCTTAATTACTGTTTTAACGTCTTCCTTGTCGCCATAAGTGCAGATCATAACCACGCCTGTACCAAACGACGGGTCAACTCCTTCGTCTGGAATAACCGAGACAGGACGATTAACAACAGGGACAATGATTTTTTTGCCGATGTACTTGTTATACCTCGTGTCTTCGGGATTTATCGCAACCGCAACACATGCAGGAATAAACTCAGGCCGCGTCGTAGCAATAACCAAGTACTCATTACTGTTCTCCAATGGAAAACGGATGTAGTGGAACGTGCCTTCCCGTCGTTCGTAGTCCACTTCCGCGTCTGCAATGGCTGTTTCACATCGGGGACACCAGTTCACTGGGTGCGTGCCTTGATACATGAAGCCTTTCTTATGTAAGATTATGAAGCTTAGCTGGGTGCGTCTCCAATAGTCAGGATCCATAGTGCGGTACTCCGTGGTCCAATCCACGCTACAGCCCAGTCTTACGACGCCTTCCCTCATCAGCGCAATATACTTCTCCACGAGCTGCTCGCACCATTTGCGAAATTGATCTGGAGGCGCTTCTCGCTTTCGGATTTTATGCTCTTTTTCCACTTGCACTTCGATGCTCAGACCGTGGCAGTCCCATCCTTGGGGGAAAAGAACGTTGAAGCCTCGCATGCGCTTATAGCGGGCTACCATGTCAAAATAAGTCCAGTTCAAAACGTTGCCCATGTGAAACTCGCCTGAAGGATAAGGCGGCGGAGTGTCAATGCTAAAAGGCGGACGAGATGTGTCGTTCCAGTCGAAACGGTAGATACCCATCTCTTCCCATTTCCTCTGCCATTTCTGCTCGATCTCCAAGAAGTTGTATTCCTTAGGCAGAGCCTGCATGCTGCAACATTCTCCGTTAGGTTATAGGGTTAGTTAGGAAAATTAAAATACAACTAAATAACATTATCCCCTACAAGGTTTCGGGGAGCTGGGAAATGGTGACCCGGCTGAGAGGACGGCTAACCGTGCTGTCGACCCAATGAACCTGAACCAGATAATACTGGCGGAGGGAAAAAAACAGTGAACGAAACAGTCAAAAATGTGTCACAGACGAAAATACTGTCGGAAATGATTGTTTTCATCGCCCTTGCAAATGTCCTCTACTTGATAAGCAAATTTTATCTTCCTTTTCTCCACTTGCCACAAGGAGGCAGCATAACCGTAGCAAGCATGGTCCCGCTACTATGGTTTGCATTAAGACGAGGACTCAGGTGGGGAGTGGAAGCAGGCGTAATCTACGGTTTGGTTCACTTGGTAATCTCTGGCGACATTTACTACCCAACACAAATAATACTTGATTACCCACTTGCCTTTGGAGCATTAGGTCTCGCAGGCGCTTTCCAAAAACATCCCATGACTGGCGTCGGAGTAGGAATTATTGGCAGATTTGTTTGTCATTTCATTTCCGGAGTGGTTTTCTTTGGGCAATACGCATGGGAAGGATGGAACGTGTTCGCGTACTCAGCAGCGTACAACGCAACTTATCTCGTTCCAGAGTTCATAATCGATGCAGCCATAATCTACTCATTGTTAAAAACAAATCTGCTCAAAATTTACATGTAAGCCTTCAACAATTCCCACTTTTTTCTTTTTCCATTCGAGAATACACTGCGAAGAACAGAATAAATCAAACGGTTATTCTTTCAGATGCATTATAGATGTTCATGCGTTTTCCGCGCACAAACCCAGCCAAAGTCAAATGTGCAGCTTCAGCCATGGCAATGCCGGAATCCAGTGCAGCAGCCAGAGAAGCAACGATAGGCAAGCCAACCTTCGCTGCTTTGAAAACGATGTCGCCTGATAAACGACCGCTCGAAGCCAGAAAGCACTCGCCGAAATCTGTTTGGTTTAGGGCTGCGATTCCGATTGCTTTGTCAACGGCGTTGTGTCTGCCGACGTCTTCAGCCAAGGCAACGAGAGTACCATCAGCTTTGTAGATTGCGGCAGCGTGCACTCCGCCTGTTTGCCTGAAAAGTTCAGCTTTGAAGTTCAGCTGGTTGACAGAGTTGAAAACGACTGTGGCTTTCACGGTTAGTTTCGACTTTATTTTGGCGGGTTTACGCTGGTACTGGTAAGGGGATGAGCTGCCACAAGCTGAGGTTACTATGCGAGCGTGAAGTCGAGAAAGACTCATGCGCTCGTCAACGTTGATTTTAGGTTTAAGCTTGACGTAGCAGGAACTTTCGCTTTCTTTCAGGTTTACTTCTTCAATTTCATTTGTTGATTTTAGGATTCCCTCTGAAAGTAAATGTCCAACCGCTAACTCCTTCAGGTTTGAGGGCGAACACAAAATCGTGGCCCAATAAGTGGTGTTCACAAACAGGTGAAGTGGCTTTTCTTCAGCAACATAATCCGTCATCTTTTTTGAAGTTCCGCTTGAAATGTCAACCTTGACGATTTCTACTTGATGCATCATTATTCACCTTTCAGGTTATTTTTTAAGTTCGGATAGGATAAAACGCACGATTTCGTCGGCAACGTTGACTTTCGTGACCACTTGCAGTCCTTTCCATCCAGGCTGACTGTTTACGTCGACAATTACTGGACCATCTGGACCTTCAAGGATGTCTACGCCTGCGACTTTGCATCCAACGGCTTTGGCGGATTTGACAGCTAACTCTTCATGCGCGGGATCAAGAGTTATGGGTGCTGGTCGTGCTCCTTGGCTGTAGTTTGTTTTCCAGCTTTCTGCGACTCGGCGCATTGCCGCAATCACATGACCGTCAACAACGAATGCGCGGATGTCAGAGTGCCCGTGGGGCACGAATTCTTGGAGGTAGATTACGCCGTGGTGGAAGGTGATGGCTTTGAAGACTGTTGTTGCGATTTCTGAGTCTACGATTCTTGTTGCGCCTATGCCTCTTGAGCCGAATATGGGTTTGACGACCACATCTCCGCCTAGTTCGGTGAAGGCTTTCAGTGCTTCGGCTACGCTTTCTGTTGCTGCTGTGCGGGGTACGGATATGCCGTTGTCTTCTAGGATTGCGAGTATGTCGTATTTGTCTACGCAGTGTTCGATGGCTTCGGGTGGGTTTATGAGGTAGAAGCCTTGGCGTTCGAGTTTGTAGAGGATGTCCATTCTGAAAACTAGTTCTTCGAGTGAGCCGCGTCCAATGGGGCGGATTATGATTGCGTCTAGTTCTTCCAGTAGGTTTATGTTGTTGACTTTGAAGTGGGGTTTGTATCCGATTTGCGCCAACAGTTTAGGAAAAGTGAAACATATGTATGGAATGTTTCGTTTAGTCAGCGCTTCTCTGACTTGGGTGGAGCTCCATGCTTCCATGTTTCGGGTTATGATTCCGATTTTCAAAAGTGAACCTTCCGTGTCCGTTTAATCTGCAAAAGATGCTACTGGATTGTGCTCTTAAAGTTTCTGTGAAAAAACAACCTTAAAAATTGCGAATCCACGGGAGAAGTTGCAAGGCACTCTCAAATCTCTCGGAAAGCGGCAAAACCAGGAAAGCACCATGCTCGTTAAAGTATGGGGAGCCCTTTCTAGAAAACAAAGTCAAAACCTTGCCATCATGATTGATCTTGAAGCCCTCTTGACACGGTTCATGTCCCCTTATCAAAATTTGCGCATTCACTTTCCTCAGCGCATTTTCCGTGACTTTTTTGCCAAAAAGTTTTCCCGCGCCCCTCGGCGACGGTGAGACGTTCTGGACATTTTCGCTTGGGTCGCTCCATAGCAGGTCTTCCAAGAATTCTTGTTCGGGATGTGTCATGTGTGCGCGTGCTAAATCCTCGATGTCGTTAAGTTTTGAAGGCAAGCCGCCGTGAACCATTAAGTAGCGCCCTTCCACAAGTACGGCGTTGTAGAGATAAGCGGATAACTCTCGGGTTTTTGCATATGCAGCCCCCCACTTCTTCTGGAATCTGTGTTGGAACTGCCTTGGCAAGTCGTGTGGAGAAGCCATGAGGTCTTCGGGTCCTTCGTGGTTTCCACGCATAAGAATGACTTGTTCTGGAAAAGCGAGCTTAAGCCTCAAAACAATGTAGTAAACCTCTGCTGAATACGCGCCTCTGTCGCCGTAGTCGCCTAGAAAAATCAGAGTTGCATCTTTGCTACTCGCCATTCTCTGAATGAAAGCGCTGCTTTTCAGGATGTTGATGAGGCTTTTTAAGTCTCCGTGTAAATCGCCAACCACCACAGCCTCGCCTAAAGGTTCAAGTTTAACTAATCGTCCTGAAATAGTCAAGTTCCCAATTCTTCCGTTCTCCTCACGAAGCAAACTGATGGCGCTTTCTACAATTTTGACAAAATCATCACTCTGAACAGCTAAGGACTCCTTGACGATCAAGGAAAGATTCACAGGCAATGGTACACCGCAAACTATAGAATTTGAACTTTCTTACCTATAGAATTGTCTATGTTCTTTTCTATCGCTTTCTTATGATTGCGAATCTTATCGAAAACCTCATTGTGCGCGTTCTCTTTAACAGCCTCATGAGCTTCAACGCTTGCTTTCCTAGCTTTAAGCTGTTCAATTTGCCCTTGAAACAAGGAAAGACTACGTTTTATCTCCTCCAACTTCGTAGAAGCCAAAAGCAGCCTTTTTCGCGCGGCAGCATCCACGCAGCGTTTGTGAATACTCGCCAAAGAATCACGTTTGAGAATGTCATCCACCGACTGCTCAGCTTTCCGAGCTTTGTCCGACTTTAATTTCAGTTTATCCTCATCCATCAAACGCGCCAATTTCTGCAATATCTGCTTCAGCAAGGGACACCCAGCCTCCTCAGTTGCCAACGCCTCGAAAGGCTTTTCCAAATATTGGCTAAGCTTGTTAAGTTCATCAGGCGTTAAACCTGCACCGCCTCCCTGCAACGCTAAAGCCTGCATTTTTATGAATGGCTTTTGCAGATGCCTCAACTCATGTTTCAGCTCATTGTTCAACGCCTCAGCTTCTGTTTCCACTATCTTCAGTTGGTCGATGGGACCTTCAGCTTTCAACGCGGCAGTTTTCAGTTCCAGCTCAGCTATCTCTTTCTCTATGGGAAGGCGCTCGTTTCTCACGCCCGTCTTCTGCACTTCGATTTCGGATAATTGTTTTTCAAGAGTTTGCAACTCGGTTATGATCTGGAAAGTTTCTTCCAAAGTTTTCGTTTTAACATACTCTTTCGCAAGAAAGTCATTGAGAGTAGCCAGCGTCCCCTTAGCTTTTTCGTGAACTGCCAAGAATCTTCTCCTATCCATTATGAAGAAGGGAGAAATCCGCGGAAACCAATTTTTAATGTCTATGTCTGTCACAAGGAATGCTTTTTGGGTTTCTTGAGCAAACTTGCTTAAGCTGTCATAAGAGACTTGGTCGGGAACGTTGACTTTTTTCATTCTATCCAGAAACAGGCGAGCGAGCTTGTTTAAGGCTCTGGCTCGGTTGTACACTCTCATGTTTCTTTTTTCGATTTCTTTCGCGCTGTTATCAAGAAGCATCTTGCTGACGTCATTTTCGTTCTGAAGTGCCGTGCGCATTTCGTCGCGAATATTCTGAGCCTGCGTGTGAACAGGAGTGAGAACTGAGCTGGTTTCGTTTTCAAGCCAGCCTTTTATTTCGCTGGAAGAGAATTTGGCGGTTTCAGTCAATGCTCTTCACTTTAGGATTATTATGTGGATGCTCTTATTTATCAATTTTAGCCATAATCTCTGTACTCTTTAATGAGTAGCTACTCTTAAATAATTACGTTAACAACTAACCCTGACCAAAAATGAACACCAAAAATTTAGCTTTCGCAATAATGATGGGCGCCCTCGGAACCGCACTCTTTGCTATCTCCTACTACTCTGCACCGATCGCACCATCAATAGCCTTTGATTTATCTCTAATCGGCGTACTAATCGCGGGTTTCTATGGAGGACCTGCACTAGGCTTCATCACTGGACTATTCGCGGGCATACTGCCAGGAATTATGTTCGGTCCGCTGGGAACAGGCGGAGTACTTGGCTTACTCGGCTTGCCATTCGGAAAAGCTTTAACAGGTATGACGGCTGGAGTCATAGCCAAAGGCGCCAAATTCGGAACGAAGCCACGCTCACCACTGCTCGCCATCCCAGCAACGTTCCTCGCCTACGTCCCTGAAAGCATATTCACGTGGGTCTACTTCGTCTATCTCCTACAATTACAATTCGAAACGGGTACAGCAATATTCCTGACTATCCTGACAAAGGCTTTGATTGAAATAGCTATAATGAGCATCGTGATTGCCGCACTAATGGGAAACAAAAGCTTCAGCAGCTACATCAGAGCTCACTTCATGAAAACGAACCCGCAGCAAACCTAGTTCTGGCACAAAAAAAGCTCTGACACTTTCTAGAAAACCAAAACTAACTAATGAGAGAAAAAAGGCCTAAAAACCCAAAGACTCCGCCAATACTTTCGGATTGACTTCTCCAGCTCTAAAGATTTTACCAGTTTTAATGTTGTTTATTATCATAACAGCGGGTGCAAATAATCCATGGTCTATTTTGTAAAAGTCACGATCAGCCTCTTTGAAAATCTGCAGAAAGGGCTTACCATAACTCTTGGACGCTTTAGACGGAGCTTGCTCAACAATTTTCCCAAGCGCCTCCTCATCGTCGTGCTCCACCATGCAGTACACTGTTCCGCCGTACAGTATAGCGTCGTTTGTTCTCGCCATCGCCACTTCAAACTCCCTACATAGCGGCGGAATAGGAGCATAGCCACACGCGTAACGAACTGAGAGAGGATTCAACCCGAGCGTTCTGAGCTTGTGAATTCCGGTTTCAACTATTCTGCCCGTAACTTGCGTTAGACCAGCAATGCTTGCCGTCGGCGCAGCAACCATCGCCAAGTTTTCAGGCGAAATCTGACAAGCGTTCACGACACGCTCAACAAACTCGTTTGACGGAAGCCTGTCAGTTTCCAGAACCAGCACAGCCTTGTCGGAAGAATCTTTGTATCCTAACTCTTGATAAATCTCTTTAGGCTTCAACGCGACGGCTCTTGCGGGACCCGACCCGATAACCACGGATTCGCCGTCTTTTATGCGCCAGCCTGCAAACTGGGAACCCAACGCGGCAATGGCAGGATGATCAGTATAAACAGTTATGGAAGGAAGCTCCAAGTCGCCGTACGCTTTGAAACCTATTTCCGCCTTCCCACAACCTCCCATACAGATTTCAGTCATAATTTGACCCGCTTGAAAACCTCCAGATGCGTTTATTCCAGCGTCAACAAAGTAGGCGCCGGAACTTGTCCTAGAAGCCTTCACGCCATAAAAATCCTGATTATCAAGCAGGGTTTCTAAGAGTTTCCAAGCCAGACGGTTTACGCTTAAAGCTTTATCCATAGGCTGGCACCCTAAAGGAACTTTTCGTATTGGCTTAGATGAGGATTGCGCTCTTTTGAAACGAAGAGTTTGCCGTTGCCATTCTCAGCCAAGTCACCCAGAAACACGTAGAACGGACCACTAGCAGTGTCGCCCTCTTCGATTTTGACTTTGGGCTTCACGTTGTCAATCGTGAAAGTAGGAAGAACCTCTTCCAAGAATCCTGAAACTACGATTTTGCCGCCTGTCATGCAAGCGCCAACTCTGTTTCCAGCGTTTTTCTCTATGTGGACAACTCCATCGCGCATGCGGAAACCCAGAAATGGTCCGGCGTTTCCGTGAATCTTGATGGTGCCGCCCTTCATGAAGACGGCTACGTCGCTGCCCACGTTTCCATGGACAATTATTTTTCCGCCGTGCATGCCGACGCTGCTTCCGCGATAGGGCGAAGCCAAATAGTCGCCTGCGTTTCCCATGATTTCGATTAAGCCCTTTTTCATGCTAGAACCTGCCCATCCTGCCGCGTCGCCTTGCACTGTTATCTTGCCGCCTGCCATCTTCTCTCCTAAGTGCATTCCCGCGTTGCCGTTAACCATGATTTCTCCGTTCTTCATGCCTATGCCTATTCTCCGCACTTCGTCCACATCGCCGTTGATGGTTATGTTAGGTGTTTCCGCTTTGTCTTCTTCGATTTTGAAGAGGTCGCCAAGTTTTTTCTGCTTGTTCCCTTCCCAAACGCTCAATGAAGCTACTTCGTCAGCAGTTTTACCCTGGAACACTTCGGGGTTAATGCACTCAGCCATCACAGGAAACTGGAATTGCCTAAGAGGAGTTAAGACTATCATTTTACACATCCGCCTTGATCGTTATTGGATCCGAAATCTTCAGGTAATGGTCTGTCACTGGATAGTTTTCGTACTCAACCGTCCAGTACTCCTTAAACTTCCTTTTGATTTCATCGTCAATCTTCACCTGCTCAGCAGTCTGCACGTTTAGCCACATGGTTCTGCCGTCAGCGTGCTGAACGACTTCGCCGTCCTTAACAACTATTTTTCCGTCTTTGACCGTGTACGCAGCATGACGGAAAGCTCTCCGCACCGTCTTGTACTTTCTTGCAATGTCGATTTCTTCAGGGTTCACGTTGTATATCGCTACGTCAGCGTCGGCTCCAACGCCTAGGTGACCTTTGTTCTTTAAGCCCAATGCCTTGGCTTGGCCAGCTCGGGTGACTATTGCGATTTCGTAAAGGCTTAATTCACGGTTTATCGATGGGAGAAGACTTTTCTTCTGGGCCTTCTTGTGTGTTCTTTTCAGCGTCGCTGCTCGGGCTTTCTTACTGATGAGCCAAGCAATGATTTTTGGGTAAGCAGTGAATGGTCCCCCGTTCGGGTGGTCGGTGGTCATGAACATTTTCCAAGGATCATCCACCATCAGGGCAAGTTCTAAGGCTATGGACCATTGTGTGGCGTTGACGGCGTTGTTACGTTTGTAGTGGAATGGTATGATGCCGCCGCTGGTTTCAGTCTCCACATCGCTGTTAACCCACTTATGCCCGCTCAGCTGGTAAAGCGTGTACTCGAATGGACCGTCAGCCGTCATAGTCGTCGTGTCCGTAAAAATGACTTGTCCCATGTCAAAAGTCATGTGACTGTGCGTGTTGATGTACTTGGAGATTTCTTCCGCTCCAGAACGCATGGATCCCCAACCATCACCCGCGAAACTGCTAAACTGCAAGTGCGTTATGTGAGCCACGGGCTTGCCGTCAGTAGCCACGCTTTCTAAAGCCCTCATCGTGTCCAACGTTGTGACGTAGTTGCCGGGTAAGCCGAGATTATTCGTGTGAAGATGAATTGTATGAGGCAGATTTAGCATCTTGTTGACTTTGGCAAGTCCGCATATTATCTCTCTGGGTGTGATGCAGAAGTTCGGAACCTGATCATCTATGCTGTGAACGTTCCTTCCGAAACCCCAAGACTCTAGCCCGCCTGGATTGACGATTTTTATGGCGTAGCCTTTCGAGGTGTTCATCATCCAAGCGACGTATCTTGCGCACTCTTCCAGATCGCCCTTCTGCAAGTATTCAAGAACAAACCACCAGTCGCCAAGCAGTGGATAGCTGGCTTTGTCCACCATGGGAGTATCGTTCAATTCTTCATGCGTGTGTTTCGCTTCCAGAGGCGGCATAGAAGGATTCATAATTGTAGTGTAACCCATGCGCGAGTAACGGTAACCAGTGGTGAAAGTTGACGGAATTGAATAGCCCACGCCAGACCTTGTTAGAGCGGTTTTGCGTTCAGTGTCCTTAATGTGATCCTCTGGTCTCATCAAGCGGCCAGTGTTCACTTCTGCTCCTGCAATGTGAGTGTGAATATCCACGCCGCCGGGCATTACTGTCAAGCCTGTGGCGTCTATCTTCTTTCCCTTGCGCTCAGGTATGCTTTCAACGATTTTCCCGTCTTTGATGGCGATGTCCATTTTTTCGCCGTTGATTCCGTTCAGTGGGTCGAAGACAAACCCGTTCTTTATCAGTAGTTCCATTTTATGCTGCCTCCTGCATCTTTTGTGTTTTTATCAGTCGGACTTCTTCGAGTATTCTGCGCAGGATTTCTTCGTCCGAGAGTATTCCTTCTGGTGGCTCAACTACTTTTTTGAGCGGAAGAGGCACGTGATCCATGCGGTAGGCGGTGCCTGCCTTTTCTATGCCCACAATTGCCGTGGGGAAAACTATATCGCCCAATAATGCTGTGGCGTTCATGTGAGGATCGATGACTATGAGTGGATTCTTGACCAAGTGTTCGACTGCTTTGCGTGGGAAGTTGCTGCCAGGGTCTGAAGCCACTACCAGGGCGGCGTCTGACTCTTTCCGCAGCAGAATATCGACGACGGATGTTTCGCCAGGGTTATATCTTGGGTAGCCAAGTGAAAAATCAACCGCGTACGGATAGCCACTCTGCCAAGTTGCAACAGTGTTTGCGCCAGTAACGTTGAAGTGCCCTCTCATAGGTAATATGGCAAATTTTGTTCGCATGTTCAAATCGCGTATCAGCGAAATAGCAACGTCTACGTTCCTGAATTTGCCTGCACTTTGGGTTAATCCCATGCCAAAGAAGATTACGCCGAATTCGCAGCTTACCATGGCATCAACCAGCTCCTCCAAGTATTCCACGGGAACGCCAGCAACTTGGTCAACATCTAAGTCTTGGTCTTTAACTAATGCCCGGATAGCCAACATTAATTCATAATCTTTGCCCGGTTTGACCTGAATGAAGTAATCAGCCATCTCACCCGTCATCGTTTTCCTAACATCGATCACTATTAGTTTGCGCCCTTTTTTGCCCAAGGTTTCAGGAGGCTTATTCACAGTTACCGTTTGAACCATTGGTTCAGGCTTGTGTTTCAAAACTCCTTTTCTTTCAAGGCTAAGCAGTTTCTTTTTGCCCGCTGAAGCCTTAACCTTGTTAATGTAAGCTTTCCATTCGCTTCCCTCGAATCTTCCTTCCGTGAAGGTTGTATATCGCTCCAAGTGCCTAGGATGCGCGCTCCAGGGGTCACATCCCCAATAAATGACCAAGTCTGCACGGTGCCTGATTTGCCCCAACGTACATGTTGGAATGCCAACCTCCTGAATGCTCAATATTGACGGTCCATGGCAAACCACCGCCGTGTTATCATAAACCCCGCCAACTTCTTCCGTTAACTCAATGCCCACGCGTTGGGCTTCGCAGTCTGTTGAACTCCAACCGTACAGTATCGGGTAGTTTGCGTTGGCAAGAATCTCAGCGGACTTGCGTATGGCTTCTTCATATGAAACTGGAACCAGCTTTCCGTCTTTCCGCATCAACGGGGTCTTGGTTCGATGTTCGTTCTTGTAGCTAAAAAACTTTGACTCGCACATGGCGCAGCCATTTTTCACTTTCACTACTTCGCCGTTTTCAATCGTCAATTCGATATCGTCGCACAAGCAGCCGCAGACTGGACAAGTTACAGCATTAACAATTGACATTTGTTTTTACCTTCCAAATTCGCTTCTAAGAAGCTCTTCCATGCTTAAGACAGGTTTATCAGGAGCGGGTTCAACTTCGGCTGGAGTTCCCTTGAAAGAAGGCGTCCCTATGCTGGTGGTTTCGCTGCTGCAAATCGAATTAGCCCAAGGACCATAAGGAATGTAAATCAAGCCAGGCATCGCGCCTCTTGGATATTTCACGGCTCTGAGCACTACGGAACCATTTGGAGTGGACACGAGAATGTTCGTGTTGTTTTTCACTCCAAGTTTCTTCATGTCTCCTGCGTCCATGTAACACATAGAAGTGCTTTCAAAGTATTCTTTTGTGCCTTTCCCAGCTTCTTTGGCTACGCCCTGCTCGATTGTTCGCCCCGTAAGCAAAGTCACTCGCAGTTTTTGCTGCATCATGCCCTTAACCCTTTACCCATTAATGATATTCGGCTGATATTTAAAATTAAGTTTGAGAAAACCGCGAAATTCAACATCAAGGTCGGTAACCGCTCAGAGTACACAAAGCCAACGCAGCTGCAGTTATGTCAGCAGTCGTTCCGGGATTGAAGAGGTTTTCAGATTCTCTTAGTTTTCTATCAAATTCGAAGAGGCTCTTTTTTCCGTTTGAGGTTTCCATGCCGCCTAACTGCAGAACTTTCTCCGCGTCTAAAGAGATTTCACGCGCTTTTTCCAAGCCAACTTTTCTAGCTATGAAAGTGTCTGGATGCTCAGACAGGACTTTAAGGAAAGTGTGAATGATAGCCCTGTTTAAATCGCTACGTTTGAGTTGCTCCTTCAGGTAAGGATAAGCTAAATTGAAAGTTATCGGGTAATTGTTAACCCACTCAGAACAAACGTTATCATAGTCAGCGGCTATTTTGAAAACTTGAAAGAGGGAAACATTTTCCTTAAGTATCCGTTCTTTAGAGTGAGGATCGTTAACGTCGAGGTCTGGAGCCCCATTGAGACCGCTAGGCTTCGCTACATCTATAGCCTCGTAAAGGTGAACAGCATCTTCAGGCGTAGTTGATTCAACTACTAACTTGATGTTTCCTCTCAATCGCAAGGAATCGAAATCGCAGTTTCCATTTGTGGGAGTCATGCCCGCGGCAACAGCGATTGGCATGAACAGTATCACGGTGCCGAGCAACGTGTTTCCACCTTTTTGCCAGGCATCAATATCCGCCACGCATTCTTTTATGAGCTGACCTAATCCAACATCGCCGATACGCAATTTGTTCTCTGAAACAGCGATTCCGCGGTTCGCAGCTTTTTCAAAAGACGCGTGTGCAGCCACAGCGGAAGCCAGAAAATGTTCAACCTGTGTACCTTCGAAGCCTGTAACTAAGTTCACGTTTCCAGGCTTGTCGGCGCTGACTTCAAGCAGTATAGCCAGTTCCAAGCATTTGGAAATGTGTTTTGCCTTTTCGCAGTGTGCCATGTTGGAAAGTGCACCTGGATTTTAGAAGGCTCAAAAAAGGTTTATTAACGTTGTGTAAAAAACTACAAACAATTGAAGTCTCTTACATAATGAACCAGACAGGGGATTTTTGATGCGGGCACGCGAAGGCGACTTAATAAAAACAAAAGATAATGTGATCTTCGATGTTAAAGGCTTGGTTCATCCGCCAGACAAAGTGATTGCGTTTCCACGGTTCATACCATCTCTCGCGGGTACCCGCGGACATCAAAAGAACTCGTATGATAAAGTTTACAGTCTCCCTGAACGTTTCAAATTTCTGGAACAGAAATCACCACAGTTAATAGTGCATGACCCAGTTTTTGACGAGACCTTATGCGAAGTCCCAGTAGATATGATCAAACAGTATTATAAGCCAATTGAAAAGCTCCAAAAGCTACGCGCATCTAAAACGGTAAACGACTTAGAAAGGAAAGCCGTACAGCTTGCTGAGGCTTTGAAGGAAGCTGCCGATGTTTCGTGGAATTCCATAGGGATTTCAGGCTCTCTACTGGTTGGGCTAAACACGCTCAAATCTGACATTGACCCAGTTGTTTACGGTGTTGAGAACTGCCGCAAGGCTTACGCGACACTGGAAAGCCTGCTGAAAAATGCTGATTCACCCTTTAAGCCCTACGATCGCGAAGACCTGCACGCGCTGTTCGATTTCCGTTCGAAAGACACCATCATGAGCTTCGAAGACTTCGCCAAGGTCGAATCTAGAAAAGCGTTCCAAGGAAAGTTCATGGAAACCGACTATTTCATACGCTTCGTGAAGGACTGGAACCAAACAAACGAGCAATACGGTGATGTGTGCTACAAAAACTGCGGCTACGCCAAAATAACAGCCACAATCGCCGACGATTCTGAGGCGCTTTTCACGCCGTGCACGTATAGAATTGAAAACATCAAAGTTGTTGAAGGCCCAAGACTTCAGCCAATACTGGAAATCGTGTCTTTCCGCGGCAGATTCTGTGAACACGCCAAAAAAGGCGAAGCAGTCGCTGTGCAGGGAAAAGTTGAACGTGTAACAGACAAGAGAAAAGAACGTGAACATTATAGAATGATACTCGGTAACAAACCGTCCGATTACATGGTACTGTCACAAGTTTGAGGCAATCACTTTCAAGACTTGCTCGTAATAGCGGGGACAATAAGTCAAGGCGATCTGACGAAAACTGCCTTTAGGAGTTATGACTTCTTCTAAGTTGCCTTCGACGCAAACCTTTTCGTCTCTTTGCGCCTGCAAGCGAAATTCTTCCATATAAGAAATCACCCGTACGGCTTCAAGGGCGTCTTTCGTGCCGCTTAAAACTTCTAAGGGTTCGATGCCGTAAACCGACGGGATGAATGGCGCATCACTATCTGCCACTACCCGAGCGTTGATTTTAACCCAGTCCTTTCGCAAAATCCTCGTTTCAGAGTCGTATTCTGACGCGATTTCGCTCCATTCCTTTACGGGCTCAAACTCCGCTTTTATAGTTCTTTTGTTTTTAGCGTCATCGAATAAACCGTAAATCAGCTTTCGTTTTTGATGCCACAAAAATTCTTTGACGCTGTAGTTCTTAAATCGCCACTGCTTGCCTTTCATGGCTTCGTCCGTTTCGAATTCATTTCTTAAACCCGAAGAGTCATCAGAGTACAGCGTTTCCAAGATTTCACGCATTTTCGCGTTCTCTTTTTTGCCGTAAACTATGAGGTCTATGTCAGAGAATTTTGGGTGATGAAAACCATGAAGCATCGACCCGAACACGCCAAAATCTGCAATAGAAAGACCAGAACGCTCCAAACTGATGTTCAGAACACGTTGCATGGCGTCCAGAAGTTCATCCTTCGGTTCTGCTTCAACCAAAACCCGAAGTCGCTCTTCAGGCTTCCTCACTTCTGCTATATCGCCTTGGCTTACGCCCACGACTTTTTGCCCGAGCATTTCATGAAAAACCGTATACTGTGGAAGTTGGCTGAAGACGAGTTTCCAGCCTTCATCATTGTAGAACTTGTAGAAGATTTGGTTTCCGCCGTTTCTTAACGCTCGCGAATCGTGCGAAGTGAAAATGTTTGCGGAAGCGTATTCAGCGTCGCAGATGTAAGCGTTCTGCGGGTGGCTGTAGCCGAAGACACGGAAGATTAAGCCTTCTCGGGTGACTATGGCGTCGCGGTCTCTAAGCTTTACATTGGCCAAATGTACTCTTCCTCTGAGGTTGCTGTTCCAACCACGACTTGATAATAAACATCGCCAGTCCTGATTTCTTCAACGCGTTCCAGTTTTCCAGAAACTTTGATTTCGCGGCCTTCATGGGCAACGTTTCGGTAACAGCCAATGTTGGAAATGACGCGGTCGGGAATTTTGTCTATCGGAAGTTCCGACGCTGAGTCTAAGGGCTTGTAGTCTGCGATTTTGTAGGTTGCAGGGCGGAACATGTTTTCCGCGTCGTCGCTGACGGTGCACTGAAATCGTACAGGGTCAATGGATGAATATCGGAACATGCCGTATTTTACTTTGACCTCTTCGGGCTTGCGAGTGGCGTTGAACATGAATATCTTGTTCAAGTAGCGCCCTTGGAACAGCCGCGCCGCGTCCAAACGGTTGCTAAAGACGTAACTTAACACGCCCTCATTAACGAGACGCGTTATCGTTGCTTCTACTTTGCGAAAGTTCTCTGAACCATAAACGACAAAATCTATGTCGGACTCGGGCGCGTGCATGTTTAAGGCTATGGAACCGTGAATCCCAAAATCTTCCATGCCAACGCCTGATTCCTTCGATAACAAACTGATTAGGTTCAAAGCCATTTTCTGCAACGTGTCAGGATGCTCCAGCTTTATCAAGGCATTTAAGCGTTCTTTTGGAACGTAAACCTGCTCGATAGAACTTAACGATGCGCTAATCAGTTCCTTATTCCTTAAGTAGCAGTAGTAGATGTAGTCGGGGAAATTTTTGCGGAAAGTTTCTATAAAGGATTGGTAATTCTGGGCTGTGTAAAGTTTTTCCGCCCGGAAAAGCTGTGTTTCGTTATATTTCCAAGTGCGCTCCAGCATATCAACATGAAAAAGCGCCTTGAACTCGGCTGGGATGTACTTCAGGAACGCAAAAACTCTTTTGTCGGGATGCTCATACCCGAAAGTGTTGAAGATGAAGCCTTCCTTGGTTACGAAGGTATCTCCATCAGCGGGAACCCAATCAGCTGTAGCCGTTTTGACGCACCGCGATAAGAATTAAGCTGAAGACTAAAAAAGCTATTGCAGATGAAAAGACGTGAACGTTGGGTTAGTTGGCAAGATTGTTGGTCAGAAAAATTAATATCTTTTAAAACCCATTATAGAACTGGGAATGATAAGTGCGGGGCAAAGTCAATTCTGTTCCGTCCGAAACTCCTTCTGCACCAAACCAACCAGCCTTGCCAAGAAGAGGCAGGAAAAGGTTTGGAAAGAAGCTGTACGTTGTAATCGCGATAATTGCAGTCGTTGTCATTGCTGTAGCGCTTTTGATTCCGCAAGGTGCAGCCATAATACCGCTCAGCGTGGAGTACACGGTGGGAGAAAGAATGGTGTACAACAATACACAGACAGTAACGATGCAGTTGCCCACCTCTACGGTAGACCCATCTCTGTTTGGGCAGGGGTCACGCACAACAACTATGAACTCGACAACCACGGTGGATGTGATTGATTTTGACGGCGAAGTCTATACCCTGAATCACACCACAAGCATGGAGATGCTGGGGCACCCTTTTTCGATTTCATTGATTGAGAAGGTGAATAAGACAGGATACTCCACTCTATTTTTCGCCGAAGGAACGCAGATGCTGGCTTCCAACGTAAGCACCAGTAATCCAGTTCTCACCGGACTGCTGGAAAAGCCAGAGGTCAGGGTGGGAGAAAGCTGGGAAATCCCGCTGAGCACTAACAACGCGAGCATTGGCATGACTGGAAGTATGACGCTTACGTTCAGAGGCATCCAAAACATCACGGTGCCCGCAGGCACGTACAAAGTTTTCAGAGTAGACATGTCAAGCAACAACGTCGGCATGAACACTAAGGTTCTATCACCGTACGGCGGCACAACAACCTTATCTAGCGCTATGAGCATTAGTGCTCAATACTATGTAGAATATGAGACTGGTTGCCATATTGAATATGGCATGCAGATGACAACCAATAGCGTAGTTCTGGGGATAAACTCTACTACCAGCTTTTCCGCCAGTTCGACGCTAGTGCAGCACATTAAACCGTAGAAGAACAGTGGACGCAAATTATTATCTGCGCTTCACTGCTCTTTTTTCTGATTCACAATGATGATTGCCGTATCAAAGTCTCCTGTGACAAAGTTTTTAGTCAAAAAACCATAAATCAGGTAGCATTCTTTAGTAGTTTTATGAGCTCAGGCATCGCTGCGCTTCACAATATTCTGAGAGATGAAACCCGCAGGAAAATCATACTCCTACTGAATGAGAAGGGGTACCTGAGCTATACTGACCTGATGGATACGCTGGGAATCGTCAGCACTGGACTGCTGAATTACCATTTGAAAGTTCTTGGCGACCTCTTATCAAAAAACGAGGACGGTCAGTACACGCTCACGGAAAAGGGCAAACTTGCTTCACGATTGTTGCAAGAATTCCCTGAACAAGATAATCAACTGCAACTGAAAAGAAAATGGTGGAGGCGATTCTGGATCGTGGCGGTCCTGTTACAGTCTGCTGGATTAACTCTTATTTTGGCATTATATTTTCTGGGGTACCTAGATTTCGCCATGATGGTGCAAGGCTTTTTCGGGTTTATTTCAGGCATGATTTTCATTTACTTTTTCTACAGGATGATTCGACCCATAAATCAGAGACAGTCTCAGAAAAATCAATCTAGAACTATTGAAGATATTTTTGTTTCTGGAAGAAACTTGCAAGAAGTAAAGGAAGAGCTATCACGCTGGATAACGGAGGATAGAATAAGCATAGAAGTGGAACGGGGCGATTTTTTTAGAGGGCGCTTGGGAATTCCAAGCGGACTGGGATTGACGGCTCCGAAATACTTTGAGGTATCGTTCAAACCCGATCAAAATGGCGTGATGGTTCATACCGAGGGTTGGATCAGTGTATATGACGTGAGCGAGAGGAGCTTCTCGAAGAGCGCACTTGTTTCTGGTGGAATACCGCGAAGAAAGGGCTGGAGGGTTATAGAGCACCTATGGAAACGACTACGAGCGATGTCAAAATAAAAGCCTATCCTATCAGCGGTACCAGCCTATTTGGATGTCTGTTGTAATTCTACACTTTCGATGTAAGAACCTATCCTATGTTTTTCCACATTTAGCGATATTGGAAGGCTCGCAATTCGCCTAATTTATTTCAACGTTTATCATGCTACACACACCTGATAATTGAAATCAAACCAATTGTCGTTGTTGCAGATCGTTCCATATCGTTCCGTCTTTATCTTTTCCACTTTTCCGCGATACTGATAAAGAAACTCGCCCTTCTGCAAATTCCGCAAAGTTTCAATGTTTTCATTGCCGACAAATTTTCTCACATAATCAATATCGTTCTTTTCGCTGCTCCAACCGAA
>Ga0315289_10005692_pt1 | contig 18365 bp, 13 predicted proteins | sample YL17G11_40_MG_FD_203452 | JGI IMG/M metagenome (GOLD analysis project Ga0315289, IMG submission 203452) | Sediment microbial communities from Yellowstone Lake, YNP, Wyoming, USA - YL17G11_40 | ecosystem: Environmental > Aquatic > Freshwater > Lake > Sediment | place: USA: Wyoming | collected... | reverse complement strand
GTGCTACTCCTTCAACTTTGAATTGGCCGTTGGCGCTTGCGTTGAAGTAGCCTCTGGCCTCCACGGGCCGGTTGGTCGTCTGCAACGTGTATGGGTCGATGGCTCGGCCTACGAGCCGCACTCTTCCCGGCAGGCTTAACGCTGCTCCGTACTGGACTCCGCTGGAATGCCCGCCATACCTCAATGTTCCTTGCACGTACGCTGGATCAATCTCTCCTTGCACAAGGAGCGTGGGCCAATTCGGGACGCCGTTGGAAAGGAATGTGTCGTAGGGTTTCTCTGGGCTTCCGAGCCAGATCATCTCGCCAGGGTTGACGTTTGTTGAGCTTCCTGGCGGGATTGGGTTTGCGACTCGCAGTCCTATCTTGAAGAAGTATCTGCCTGCGATCGTGGGAGCGATGACGTTGTTGACGCGCACGTATGCCCAGACGTCGCCTAGCGACGCGTTTCCGAATTGAATGAAGCGGCCTGTCGTCAGGCCTGAGAGGCCGCTGTCACTGTTGACTCTGATGCATGTCCAACGGTTGGGAAAAGTCAACGCTTGAACGTCGCTTCTGGTGACGGGGCGCACGTTGCCCCAGTTGTTTGTGAACGAGGCTACGACACTTTCGGTCTTGATGCCTTGGAACTCAGGCGGTATCCAAACCTCCATTCTGTCGAAGCTGTATGTTGAGCCGAGGGCGTCCTCGAAGTTGACAGCGAAGAGAAGGTCTCCTTGGATGGGTTGCGCGATGGGCAACGCGTTGATCTCGTTGTCGAACGGGCCCCAGATCGTCGGGTTGCCATTGTGGAACAACTTGTTGAACGACGTATCGGCTTTGATGAGTGAGGTGAGTATCGCGCCTGAGGAGTCAATGTCTCCCCCCGGAAAGACGTACCCAGTCAACCCTTTGACGGTAGCGCCTAGACCAGAATCGGGACTCGGGTCCGCATAGTATACCTCACTGGCTGAGAGGACTGGTGCCAGTCTCATCTGGAAAGGTGTGAACATAAGCGCGAGGATAATCAGAAGTAGGACAGAGACAGCGCTTCTCCCTCGCATGAAATCATTACCAGCCAAGATTCTCGGACGCATGGGAGAAGGTCGACTATGTGGCGTATATTATGTTTTGCAAACACTCACGGAAAACTGCTGGGTTTTTCAAGCAGGTGTTCTCAAGAAGTAGTTGCATGATTGCACCTCTATTTTCTCTTCGTGAATTCCCTCGCGAGGCATGTGGTACAAGCTTTCTGATCGGATGTAGGTGTTTGGTTTGTTGGTTTTTCGACCAATTAGCGTTGCTGGTTCGTCTGATTGCCTGGGCATGATCGATTGTGAGCCAAAGCCTTCCATATTGGTGTCTATTGTACTTAACATAGATTCTACTTTAGGTTAAGTACACATGTCAAATATCCGCTATGGCCAATAACAAACTGATTCCCGTGGAACTCAAACACGAAAGATCTGACCTGGCCGGATTCAATGTGTTCATGAGGAAGTCGGGCATCAAGAAAGGATACATGGTCTCTCGTGACATAGAAGAAACACGAAGAGTGAATGGAAGAGAGATCTCCATAGTGCCCGCTTACAAGTACTTGCTGACGCGACTCGAGAGAGCTATGTTGTCAAAGACATGCAGTCGGCTGGAATCGCTCAGGTCTCACCCGTCACCTTCAGCATGCAGTCGAAGCAGGAGATCGCCAATTACCTGAAGGAGCAGATGCAGCTCAAAACCTTCGCCTTGCCGTATGATCCTGACGTCATCGCGGAATTGAACCTGGAGAAGTTTGAACTCACCAAGGACGGCAGCATCAAATTCTATCACGAAGAAGGAACACACGACGACCGCTTCTGGTCAGTCGCCCTAGCCGTCTACGCCTCTCGAGAGAGCGAGAAGCCAGCCTTCATCCCAATCCGAAAACGCTAGCCTCGACCCCCCAACACCTAGGAAGTCGATTCCTGGCATAGAAACCTACATAGCGCGCGCTTCGGATCGCTTGGGTCGTTCAGGTCGAGAAGAAGACCATCAGTGATTCGAGTCTTCGCTTTGGACTCAACCTTTTGCTTGACATCAAAGTAGATAGTTTTGGGGCCGAAGATTTGCTTCGAATTCTGAATGATCAGCCTTTCCAGGGCTTCTTCGTCTTCATACTCCTTGAGAACGTAGATCCCATCAGTTGCCAGAATGCAGGATTCCGCAGGCACATTGCTCAAGGCAATACCCTGCAAAGTGCATAGAGCGTTACACGTTCATGAGTCTTTCCGGTAGCACAGTGTATACGCGCGGCGACCCGGTAACACTAAATCGTTCATTCGACCAATTGTTGTGGAGATTATTCGTTGTCCGGCTTGGCCGGAAGCTTGAGACGAAGCGCGCGTCATTCCAATAGTAGGAAGGAGTGAAAAGTGAAGATCTCACCTGTCACATTTTCGATTCTTGTAGTTTCTTTGTTTGCCGTCGGAATTCTGCCGATGCCGAGGGTCATAGCTCAACATGAGAGGGTAAGCGGTATTGCCTGGTTGGATGTTAGTATCCATCGCCTTGAACTCAGGGAAGAAAGACCCTACGTAGAAGCGCGTCATCTGTACTTGGTCGCTGATTTATACACACAATATAGAATTGACGGAGCCATGATATCTTCCGGAGATGGTCATCAATTCGAGCCGAGATGGAGCGAGAATATCACTGACAATCCTAATATGCAAATCTGGCGATTTCTTTTGGACAGCCCCCCGGAGCAAGGTGCGCTTTCTCCAAAGTGGCGGCTGACGAGAAAGGGAGATTTCCAGTATCAGCTGAGTTTCCTGCTTGGGTTTAGGACGGCTGTCAATCTTACTCAGCAATTTGTACATCTATCCATGGACCGAGATCTAGAGATAGAGTGGATTTGGAAGTCCTCAACAAGACCCTTCCCGAACGCATCAAAACAATACATCGAGAATTTAGGACTCGAATACAGCAGTTACGCAGAATCACTTGAGAGAGGATACTCCACATTCTATCTGTTCTCAATTGATTTCTTGCGTCCAATCACATTCACATGGAGATATCAATTCACAATGACGGTTCCCGCGGTTCTGATTCTCGTGATTCTGATTGCTTCACTAATTTTGATGCTACTCAGAGGACTTACTTTATCTAATGCATTCACGCTGTACCTTGGAACTGCATTTTTCGCTCTTGCATTCGTGTGGAATTTCCAGCAGATAGCTTCTGGCTCGATGACCATTTCTGAGATGATCTTGTATTTTGACATCATATTTGCAATCTTTCTGGCCATTCTGGCGGTTCTGTCTAGACTAGGAGGGATAAAAGATGGCGTGCCAATCGCGCCCGCTCTGCGCATGTTGTTGAGTAGAATCAGAAAGAAGGGGTTCAGGGGATTCTTCCCATGACATGCGCCGTCGTTCGCTTCGTCGTAGGGTACAGTTGTGTGTGTGCGCACCAGCGGGTCCTAAGGCACTCTTTTAGCATGCTATAGACTTTCAAGATGACCTCCAGAAATCAGTGAGGTGTGATTGTTGTCGGATGCTTGGATGGAAGGCATCTATCCAAACTTGAAGGACAACAGATTCAGAAATCGAAAATCCACCCTGGACATGTGGCTGAAAGAAACTTTTGATCACTGGAGAAATATCTACAGCGATATTTCGTCTCCTGATGAACTCGCAAAATACCTTGAGCAACTCCAGCCTAAAGAGAGAGAACTCTTCATCGATGTAAGCGGCTTTGTCTTCATGCTTTTCAACGAACTGGACAAGATTCCTTCCCATGTCAGAGAAGCTGTCGCCATAGTCGTCATGTGCTCAATAATAGAGCGGCTTCAGGCAACGCGAAAGGGATACGTCTCCTTGGATAATTGGTTGAAGAAAAAAGAGGCTGCACAAGAGCTGGAAAAGGCAATACATACAAGCGACCATCAGGGAGCACTGACATGTCTTGTTGATCTATATCACTCAAAACATGGATCTACGCAAGCAGTGACAGATTTCTTCTACAACTACTTCTCTAGAAAGGAGCAGGAGTCCCTTATTCGCGACTATTGTGTGCAAACGAAGTGTCTACCCAGGATGCTTGGGATTCGATTGCAGCGCCTGATACCTGAGTTTTCCAACACTTGGACACTGCAGAAAATCGTAGAGAGGCTTGGAGATCAGATCAGGGTTGAAGAAGACTTTCTGCCTGTGTGCTACGGCGTAACATGCTACATAGACTATGGACGGTGCTTTCCAGATATAGGATGTAGACTGAGCGATTCCAGACTCTTAGAGAAGAGCCTAAGGAGAGTTGTCAGAAGGCTAGTCTACGGCTACAGGAACAGATTCGTTCATCATGCCAGTTGGCCGATTCTTTCTTCTGGGGAGCGGAAGGACGACAAAGGTAGCTTTTCTTCAACTGTGTTTGATCTTGTTGATGACACTGTTATCAAACATACTCTAGATCTGAAGTCTCTCCTGACGGCGTTTCAGTCCTCTCTCAGAAGATTCTTCGAAGCATCCGCTAGTGTGGGGCAATAAGAACTAGTTCTCACCGAACCCAAACAGCAGGCGTTGAGGCCCGTCATGGTTTGAACTGTCGTCGTTCGTCGTTGGTAGAGAAGTGTGTGTATAGCATGGTGCGCATACACACAATTACTAACAACGACGGAACGACGAACGACAACGGACGATGGGACGACGATTTCTTGAGGGAAGAGTCTTGTTCCCTTCTTCTCTTTCTTCGGTGGTTACTTATCTAGGAGTAGGTGCATCCGTCCGTCTAGCGCGCGCTGCAGGTTCTTGGGGTGGCTGGATGAATGTGTGTGCGGAAACTATTTGGCATTGTGTTCTCAGATAATAGGAAATGAAATGTATTGACAATGCTAATCAAAGGACTTACCGTAAGAGGTTACCGAAGCCTGAAAAACATCAATGTTGAGAATCTTACGAATTTCAACGTTTTCGTAGGAGCAAATGATTCTGGTAAGTCGAATGTATTGAAGGCAATCGACCTCTTCTTCAATTGGCAGGATTCCGAAGAGCTTGGAGGATTACTCGAAACCGGATCAAGTGGATCATCACTCTCATTTGCTGGCCGCACAGAGAATGTTGCTTTTTTTCATGGGCAAAAACCCGGAAAAGTCGAACTGACAGTGCATCTGACTATTGATGAGAAAATAGAATCTTTGCTGCCAGAAAAGTTCGTAATGCACCACCAAAGAGGACGAGAATTCGCAGCTCCCACGGTGACATCAGCATCTCCCAGAGAATTAACGGCCAATACTCCCGACACCAAGGAAATATTTAGGAAAAATCTGGGGGAAGAAATCATCGTGTCGGAGGAGATCAAGTCGGATGGCAAAACTATGGAGGGAAACGTTAGCTGGATCACATGGGGAGGTCTCTACATACTTAGACCTACCAAAGAGGAATTCAGGTGGCTTGACAGTCAAGACGGCAGACAGTATACATACAGACAATCCGCTTCTGGACCTCAGTCTCCGGTAAGTAAGTTGATTGAAGCTCTTCGAAATACATATGTCGTTGTACCAGCGGTAAGAGAATTAATCGCGGAAAAAGAAACCAATGCGTCTGCGTTATCAGATGGCAAGAATGTGCCTTCACAGTATCTGCGCTATGAAAAAGATGTATCAGTCAACAAACAGGACACATATCGTAGAGTCAGGGGTTATGTAAGTGATCTCTTCCCTGAATATGAAAATACGGCATCCATGACTAATGAAAAGACTCAACAAGTAGATGTTCACTTCCAAGGCTTTCCTTCGGCATCTGTTGGTGATGGAGTGAAGAATGCCTTCCTGATCTCTTTTAATGTAGGGTCACATTTAGGGTCAATTTGTGGTATAGAAGAACCAGAGATTCATTTCCATCCTGAAAAACAGCGGGAGCTGCATCGTTTTCTCGTCGAACGCTCGTTGGAGAAACAGATCTTTGTAACGACCCACTCGCCAACATTTGCCAGCATGACGCGTCTCACTGATCTTCGTCTGGTCACCATCGACCCAGATAGAAAGACAACGGACGTCAAGCCCATTGATTCTGAGACAGTGTCTGATGTGATCACAGAACTCGGTGTGAGGCCAGGTGACATTTTCGATTATGACATCTTGGTCTTCGTTGAAGGTGAAGATGATGTCAAGATCCTGAAAGCTCTCGCGAAGAAACTGGTAGCGAATTCCGAGATTTCCGTTGGTTTTGTAGACTCGGAAGGTTGGAACAGCATGGCGTATTATGCCAACGCTAGGATTCTGAAATCAAGAAAGGTGAAGGTAATCGTATTCACAGTCTTTGATGGAGACACAGAAGGAGACGAGAAGTACAGAAAAATCAAAGAAAGACTGATAGCTGACCTAAAGATCTCGCCAGATCACATTGTGACATTCAAGAAAAGCTCCATCGAGGCCTATCTCTTAGTTCCTTCAGCGATCAAGAGGGCCTTGCCTCAGATCCGATTGTCTGAAGAAGAAATCAAGGCTTTCATCAGTGCTAATGAATCAAAGAAGAACAAGAAAGACGTTCTGGATAAGCTTCTAAAAAGAGGCGGAATTGGTTCCTACAGCGGACAGCTTGGTGCAGAAATAGCGGACAATATGCCAGAAGACGAGATAGACATAGAGTTGCGTACCATCATGAACAAATTCTCGCAATCAGTCATGACATCTCCGGAAGAGAAGACATAGTAAATCATCACTACCATCCAACGTTGTGGCATCTCTAATGCACGGCCACTGAATTTCAGCGTGCGCTGTGCGTCGTCGTTCGTCGTCGTGGGAGGAAGTCGTTTTTGTGTGTGTGTGTGCGCACCAGTAGTACTACACTAGCTGCAAACTCGGTTGTACTCTGCACTGTCCTCATAGCTTCCGTAACAAACCCTACAGACGTACATTTTTCTCAACCTTAACTTTACTTTGACTTGCACCAGCAAGAGGGGGCAGTATGTGAGACAACAACTGTTCCGCAGTGCAAGGTCTTACTGTGCCATTGGAACTAATTTGAATCCAGCCATCCTTCTCTCTACGGTACGTTTGATATAGGTGTCCGTGTTTGCTAATGATCTTGATAACACACTCATCGTTCTTCATTAAGACCACATCGCAAACCCATGTCCGATTTTCTCCATCTCTTTAGCCATCTTGTGCTGTGCAAATACGTTAGCTCTCTGATATACACGTAAACGAGTCCAAGGGCGAATTGACCTATCACACCTGGAGTGAAGGTTGGTTCGGCTCAGCTTTGATTGAACTGTGCCTTCAAGCGCCCTACTCATGACGAAGTTATCGTTATTGCGAGCGTAGCGAACATTCGGCGCGCGCCCGCCCGGTCCACCATTACCTAGGCAAATCTGTCGGGTTCAGGAATTTCTTTTAGGGCAGCAGTCCATTGTGTGAGCGTGGATATTTCATGGAGTACGTGATAGACCTAGCTTCGGTATCCAAGGAGTACTTGTTGGGTGAAAACTCATTCAAAGCGCTGGACGATATATCATTTCAGATAGAAGAAAAGCAGATAGTAGTGCTCTGGGGGCCTTCTGGTGCCGGTAAGACAACGCTTCTGAATATCATTAGTGGGTTAGAGAAGCCTTCTCATGGAGAAGTTAGAGTTCTTGGATTGAGTTTGGAAGATTCGGATGAGGATTTCCTCGCTTTGTTCAGATGCATCAACATTGGTTTCATCTTCCAATCATACAATCTTGTTTCAAGCCTAACTGCGCGTGAGAATGTTGAGCTGATGATGGAGCTGGCTGGATGGCACGACGATGGGAGAAACGCAAGACTAGCTAGCGAACTGATCCGCTCGGTTGGGCTATCAGATCGAGCAAACCATCTTCCGGCACAGCTGAGCTGGGGAGAGCAGCAACGTGTTGCTATCGCTAGAGCTCTTGCAAACGACCCACGAATAATCTTGGCAGATGAGCCAACCGGAAACCTTGATTCAAGCACAGGACGTGAGATTATCGAACTTCTTAGAAGATCAAGTGAAGAACACGGCAAAACAGTGGTGATCACCACTCACGATGAAAGAATTGCAGGATTAGCTCACGTCATCTTCCATCTGGACAAGGGAAGGTTGAAGGCTGTTGATAGGCCCGATAGGATTCGCCATTAAGAACCTGAGACACAAACGTTTCCACGCGTTTCTTGCCTTTCTGGGGTTAACCATATGCGTTGCATCATCAACATTTCTCCCCTTATTGGGTCAAAGCCTAGGATTGAAGCTCTATTTTGAATCTTATGCGAGGATGACCTTTGGCTTCTCCCATGTCCTATTCACATATCTGTTGGTTGCCTGCCTCTTTTGCTTCTTGATAGGAATAGTATCGACATCGTACCTAGCATCATCCATGCTTGATGAGCGAATGAGAGACATAGGTGTGATAAAGGCTTCAGGCTGCCCCACCAATCGTTTGTTCACTTATGTCATGACTGAGATTGCAATAGTAATTCTGTCAAGCTGCTTGATAGGCACATTTGCAAGCGTGCTTCTCTACAGAGCGCGGTCTGGAAGACCGCTTGTACGACTCAACCCACTCGATCTGTCTCTAAGCCCTGTGGAGATTCTGATAATCATATCCGTCCCAATCGCATTCTTTCTAACATCATATTTTGTCGGAAGTCGTCATGCAGAAAAGGCAATTCAAATGAGCGCCGTAGAGGCCATCTCTTCACAGCTATCTAGTCTGAACCTGAAGAGAATTGGTGAACCGATTCTCATCAAGAGGTTCGGCTGGATCATCAAGCTTGCTGACAGGAACGTTTGGAGAGATAAAGGATTCATGCGCACGATCGCATGTCTGTCCGTCTGCATATTTCTGACCTCCTCGATATTTATTGGAGGATTCGTGTCCGCTGACACGACCAGAAGCTACTTGGAGCGCGCGACACCCCGTCAAGTTCTAATCATAGGAGAAAGAGAAATCTGCGATCAGTACGTCCAGTTAGCTGAGTCTTTTTCAACTGTGAATGTGGTTCCATCTTTTGATTACCTGAGCAAGAGGTATGTGATCAATCCTCTATTGGCAGGAAGACTGAGAGAGATCCCTGGGGTTGAGAAGGTTGATACACGACTCATAATGATGACAACAGTGAAGGGAGGAGTTGAAGCGCATGTTAGCGAGGGGCAGTTATACGGTACGCTGGATCTTGGATCGAGCGAATCACTGATAATCGGCATCGATCCTAGCCATAAAATAGGAGAATGGATGACCACAAACGGCTTTCTCGAAGAAAACAGTCAAAACATAGCGATTGCGGGAGATTCTCATCTTGCAGATATTGTCCATCCATCATTGAAATTCTGTAAAGTTGAGATCTTTAGCAAAATGTATGACGTTGCTGGTATATGTGTTGACTCGTTGAACCAGGGTCGGTTTCTCTTTATTCCACTGAAATCCATGCAGGAGATGTTGGGAGACCATGGATGTAATATCATCTTGGTGAAAGTTAACAATGATGAGGCAACGGTCTCAAAGGTAAAGAAAATGTCGCAGGAATGCGGGTTAGTGGTGACCAACTATGACAAAATACTGGACACGAACCTGGCCTTCCTTGATCACGTATGGTCTTACGTTCTAGTGCTTCCCGCCTTCACTCTGGTCTCAACATCGGTGATATTCTTCAGTTATCTGGCTGCATCCAACTCAAGACGGTTCAAGGACTACATAATCTTGCGAGCGATTGGAGCTGAAAATCATAGCATCCTCAGGCTTCTACTCTGTGAAGCCTCTCTAACCCTGGTTACTTGTGTAATGTTCGCCCTGCCAGCTAGCCTCTTCTTCTGCACGTTTCTACTCATACGCGACGCAAAGATTCTATTTGACAGATTACTTCTGTCCACCATCCTTTCTCCGTCTCTCTTATTCGGCGCGTGTATTGCCAACTCGGTTCTTTGTTTGAAGAGAGTCAAATTAGCAGAACTCAAGGATGTGGGATTGTAGGATATTTGCTGAAGACGTTGCTTGAGCCAAAAGTACGGCCTCATATGAAGTCCATGGGGCCGCATGACTCTAGCGCTTGGCAGCAAGCGCGCGCTTTTTCGTCTTCGTCAGTGGTTTTTTTGTGTGTGTGTGTGCTACAGCTGGTGCGGCCGGCAGAAATTGAACTGTTGGAAAAATGGCAAATACGCGGGTCAGTCGTGCGCTGAGGTTTGGCGTCAACCTTCTGTCTGCTCGACTTGGCTCATGCCTTCTGATGTGAGCGATACTTGGAATCTTGTGTCCGCTGCCACCAGCAGCTCGGGGTGATGGTCAACGATTATCAGTTGCGGAACCCGGCGCAGATTCTCGAGAACGTTAACCAGTTCTTTACGGCGATTCTCATCAAGGTGTGTCGTGGGCTCGTCTAGGATGAGGAAGTCAAGTTGACTGAGAACCTCGCTCAGCGCGAGTAGAAACGCCATGCTTGCGAGGACCTGTTGTCCACCGCTGAGCCTGTTTGCATGTCTCTTGTGGCCTGCTCTTGTGACGAGGAATTCATAGTCTTCGGTGAGTTCGAAGCTTTCGATCTCCGTGCCTCCATACAGTCGCTTGAGGTAGTCGTTTGCGCTCGCTGTAATCTTGGAGACGAAGCTTCTTCGTACGACTGGCTGGATCTCTCTGAGAGAGCTTCTAATTGTCTGCAGCAACTGAATCTTCTTCTCATCCAATCTGATCTCTGGCTCCAGTTTCCGCAGTTGACTTGCCGATTCTTCCGCGTCGGAGACGCGTTTCTGCTGGGGTTTCAGCTGACTCTCATCATACGACTTTAGATCTCTGGTGAGGTCAAGCATCTGTCTCGAGAGTAGGCTCAGCCTCTCCCTCACCAGCAGCGCTTGGTTCACTACCTCCTGATCTGCCTGTTCAAGCTTGGCCTCTAGCAGTCGTCTTAACTCGTTGACATACGCTGCCTGCTCTTCAAGAAGCATAGTTCTGGAACTGGAACTCTTCTCCAGTTGTTGTCGCTGACTGGCGAGCTGTTCGACGAGGAAGACTCCATTGGTAATATTCCTGATTCTCGAGTCAGCGTCGTCAATCTTGGTTTGGTTTTCCTGCACGAGGTCTTGCTGGTCTTTCAGTTTCCTTGTGAGCTGCTCGATCTTCTCATCCAGCTCTTTCAGCGACGTCTGCTTCTCTTCAATGTGCTTCTTCCATTGTTCTTTGGTGAGTATGCTTCCGCATCTGTCGCATTGGATCTTGGGAAGTTCTGCTTTGCCTTGGAGATATTTCTGGATTGAATCTATCTCACGGGAGCTGTTGGCTTGTTCCTCTTTTGCTCGGTCGATGTGTGATTGGGTTGTCGTCAGCTCTGCCAGGCCTGTCCTGTGTGTCTCAGTGAGGTTTTTCTGATTGGCTTTCAGCTTCTCGAGATCTGATCTGAGCGTCTCGAGATAGGCTTTGGTTTCCTCGTATCTGTGCTTCTCGATTTTGCTGCATTCCTCGGCGGAGAGAAATCGGCGCAGCTGCGATGTCAATGTCTCTATCTGTGTTGTGCAGCTCCTGACGGTTGTTTCAGCTTTCGTGAGTTTATCTTGAGCGTCTTGGAGCTCTGTCAAGGCTTCCGAGCTTCTTTTCGCGATCTCATCTAGCTTGCCATGTTCCTTTCTCGCTTCGTCTAACCTTGCCTGTTTCACTTCTCGTTCCGCTTCCAGCTTCCCCAGAATCGCTCTCTCCTCTTCCAGTTTCGAGGCGGCTGTTTCAAGCCTGCCCTTCTTTTCCAGGTTAGTTTGCCTTCGCAGTTCTATTTGTTGGATCGGCCCCTCTTGCCGGCCGAGCTCCTGATACGTGTTTTCAAGCTGAGATATCTGAAACAATCTGTCCAAGGAGCTCTTTCGTTCCTGCGTCTCGTCAAGCAGGTCAGCGAACTTACCTTGCGCGACATGAACCACGTTTCGGAACACTGAAGGCACCACCCCAAGTGTCTCGAGCGTTTTCTGAACTGGCGCTGGCTTCTCAACGGTCTCCTTCGTATCTAGATTCGTCAAAGTACATTCATGTGTGACTCTTCCGTCTGCTTCGCGGGTTAGAGTGCGATGTATGCTGTAGCTCTGTCCTGTTCTCTGATCAATATAGTAGAGGATTGCTTCTGCTGCGTCAGCGTCATCTGCGATGAGCTCGGCCAGGTTGGCGTTGGGGACCTCTCCCATGAACGCGAAGTCAACTGCGAGCAGCAGATTCGTCTTCCCTGATCCTGTTCCGCCTACTAGGATGTTCTTTCCGTCTCCGAACTCTACCTCAGTATTCTCGTGGGTAGCGAAATTGTGAAGCTCGATCCTTCTAATCACTCGGCTTCCACCCGTCTACGACGCTGAGCGCTTCCTGATTCGTGGTCCTGCTTTTCCGAGCGTAGAGTTCCACCAGTTTCATCGCAATGTCAGCAGTGGTTTCGGCTCCTTGTCCAAGCCTCGCTTTCAGATACTGGTTGAGAATCTTTTGTATGTCTGATTCCCCCGCCAGTTCAAGCTGCACTTCACTTCCAGCAAGCCCGACTAACGGATACTCGAGAAACAACAGCTTCTCCCTCAATGACAAAATCTCTTGGAGGTTGATGTCGCCTCGAGAAGACGAAGCGTGCAACGTCCCCCTTATCACCGGGCGTATGATTGCTGAGCTTGAAGCGTTTCGCGATATCGCTGTTTTGACTCCTTCCGTTACCTGTGACGCAGTAGCCTGGTCGAATCTCACTTCGATGCTTCGAACATCTCTGGTCGGGATGGTTTTGAACTGTGCTTTGATGACTTCCCCTGCAACCTCAACAAGGTAGTAGCCGTGTTCAGCCGGCTCACGATTCTCCTCTCTCAAAGTCTTTCCGTCGTAAGAATAGCTTATGGTGGGTGCGTCGGCGAAACTCGTGTATTCAGTTGAGCCAGGATTGTAGATCTGCAAGTCCCGATGCTCCCATCTCTTGTGGTTGTGGCCGAGCGCAACGTAGTCTACGTACTTCCGAGACAGAAGAGCCTCCATTGTCTCCATGCTAACGGTGGAGCCTACGATCTGCGGCATCACCGAGACTGAGCCATGCATGAGAAGGATGCTAAAGTCTCCACCTTGATTCATCAGTTTGCGGAGTTGCTGGAGATGGTTCTCTTGCTCTCGTCCGTGATCGCCCAATCCGTATACTGAGACCTTGGCTCCTCCCTTGGTCTTCAGTTCAACGCATTGATTCTGATCAGTGTCAGTTCTCTTCACTAGGCCTAGTCTTGTGTCGAGGATCTGGAGTATGTCCCCGCCTGCTCTATCGAAGTATGATTCCGGCTTGTCGTGTGAGCCGACCGTTATGATGAAAGGAATGCCAGCCTCTTTCAGCCTCGGCAGTTCCTGCAGAAGCCTATTCCAAGCGGCGGTTGGTGGACGAGGACGATGAACAAGGTCCCCGGCGTGCACCACGAAATCGACCTGTTCTTCTATCGCTGCATCCACAACTGTGGCAAACGCCTTCCCGTATACGGGGATCTGGATATGCTCACGTCTGCCGATAGCAGGCCAGTTAAGCCCCAGATGCGTATCGGCAACATGGATAAACTTCAGATCACAGCTCTTCTTCCTAGTAGACATCAAAGTATCCTCCGGGCCGAGCTATCCGTTCAGTCGGAGGTTGCTCTTTCGGCTCCTCCAAACTATCAACCATTCCAGGTGTGATCTTGATCTCTCTTCTCCTTCTGTATTGTGGAAGTTGGACGCCGAGCTCTTCAGCAGTTATATGCTCGATGCATGTGTGAGGCAGTGATCTGATCAGGTTCATGGTCTGATCAAACTCCGCATGCCCCTCATAGGTCGCGAGGTTAGCCACGATCACCAGTTTCTGACGTGCTCGACTCAAAGCCACATTAAGTCGATTCGGATCTAACGTAAACCCGACCTCTCTATCAGGATTGGCTCGGACAAGATCAAGTATCACAACATCCCTCTCCTGACCCTGAAAACCATCCACAGTCCCCACATCAGCCTCGCGGCCAAGAGCCACAGTGAGCCGTCGCTGCTGCTCCTTGTACGGCGTAATCACTCCAATCTGGCCTGAGGCCAATCCAGCTGATCTGAACGATCCAATCAGAAAAGAATCCACCACAAGATTGGCTTGATTGAACAAACTATACCCTCGGTGATCCTCAACCCCCTCCACATCAATCACCCCAATTGAGATCACGGGATCAAGAACCCTGTCTAGTTGCGGTAGGCCCGTGCGCTTGGTTGCCTCAGGAAGCGGAGATCTCGCCTCAATGCTTGGAGCTGAGAGAAGCGTGCCCTCGTAGAATCTTCGGTTTATGAGGTCACATATCTCCCGCTGCATTCGATACTGAACCCGAAGAGGAGCCACCAGATCCTGAGACAAGCCATGCCTCTCCAACGTCGCAAGAGCAATCTCGAGAAGGCTACTCACATGCCTATGCAACTGCGAAACAGGAGGAAGCTGCCTATCATCACCAATTATGATGGCTTTCTCTGCCTGCACCAAGGCACCGAACGCATCCTGCATTCTAATCTGGCTTGCCTCTTCGAATATGACCACATCAAACTGCCCAGCTTTGACCAAGTCTAGTGAAGCGCTGCTGCACGTTGTCAGGACTGCAGCTGCCGTTCTCATCCTCTCAACCGCAGCCAATGCGAGATCTTCTTCATTCGTGAGTATGTTGATCAAAGCGGCTTCCATCGCGCGTTCCCTGATCTTGTACCAGTTCCCGAATCTGATCCCGAATCTATGGCCTTGATCCAGAAGCCTCTCGACAATGTTGTCCACAGCCGTATTCGTGACCGAGACAGCCAAGGCCCTTTTTCCCTGTTGCGCCAGCAGAGTCAGAAGCTTCACTATCACAGCTGTCTTGCCTGTTCCCGGAGGACCAAGAACAACCATGAAGTCTGGAGCATTCAGCGCGGACAGAACCGCTTGCCGCTGGTCCTGATTGAGATCCCCCATAATCTGCACAGCGCTCGTTCCAGCCAACGGTCTAGGGCTCTCAATCCCCAGGATTTTTCTTGCGAGTTCGCCAGCTCGCCCAGAAGAACGGTGAACAGTATCTATTGATTTCAGTTGACGGCGAGTCAAATCAACATCATAATAGTCGATTACCAAGCCTTCGTTCGGAAGGCCTAGGGGCAAATCTCGATAGGGGAAGACTGTCAGAGAGTTCTCACCCAGGTCTAGATCTGAGACTTCGCCTGTGAAACTCGGCGTAGACAATGGATCTCCTCCACTGACGATCACCGTGTCTCCGGGCAGAATGTTGTTGATACGCTCATCCTTTGAAAGACGAACACTGTGCGGTTGCGTCTCAACGATTCGATATCCTGTGTCAGCATATCCCAGTTGAACTCTCGCATCCGTAGGCAGCTTCATGCTCTTCCATTTCCAAACTTGCGAAAGCCCCTTCTCCTCAAGGGTTTCCATTCGCAGACGCCAAAGATACCTTCTAACATGCGCCGGCTGAACATCTCGAAAGTAGTATTGGCACGCGTCGTTGAGCGAGCACGCTTGACAGATCTGAGGAATCGGTCGAGCTTGCCCTTTTGCGGTTTCGTAGATCCTTTTGACTGTTGCGATGCTCTCCAGCAGCTTGCTTCGTCTGCTCTCAGTCATTCGAACGTTGACAACGTCATCCGTAGAGAACACTTTGATCGTGAAATCAATGTCAGGATGGATCTGTTCCAGAAGAAGCTGATATGCGCATGCTTGAAGCTTAGTTATCTCGGTGACTTTGGAGCCACCATAACTCTTGAATTCGCGGATCTCAATGTGTGACGGGTCACTGAATATTCTGTACTCGTCCGGGATTCCTTCAAGTGGCAGATCAAGATTGATTATGTGATGGCCGGTGACGATTCTGTCCGGTCTTCTATAGCCTTCTCGTACTTCTTCTGCTAGGTGATGCGAGAACTTCTGCAGGTTTCTGAGAATCGCATCCCTCCCCTCTTGAGCGCTTATTCGTGCATCTGCAAAGAACCTCCAAGAACCATCAATCTTGGCCTCGGCCATCTTCAACCAGAGGCCGTAAATCTGCTGAGCAATAGCGTTCTCAGGTAGGCTTCTGTCCACTTCTTCCACGATCCTTGACTCGATACGACCTAGCTCCGCAAGAACAGAATGTGTCACAGTTCCAATGGCGAGCCCCGCATTGTATTCACCAGATGCTCCATAGATCACTTTGAGAAGGACACTCCGCGGACACATTGCCGCTCCCGCAACCTCAACCACGCTCGGAACAAATGGCCTTCTCGGAATCTCCTGTTGCAGCTGAGCCAAAAGAACCTCAGGGTCACTTGACATGTTCAATCCTCAAGTCGCAGTAGGCCATGCTCTTTCTCCAGGCAACACTGCCAATCAAGTGACAAGACGGAAACGGTACTCCCAGCGCGCACCTGCTTCTAACCACATCTCTACCATTTAGATCTTAGAGAATCATGAAAGTATCCCGCACCATAAGCACATGCTAAGGTCAACTCTAATAGCGTCGCTGACAACTGGGGTAGGTACAAGTTGACTGGGAATTCTTGAAGGATGGGGTGCGAGATTGTGGCCATGGAGAAAAATACGCTGTGTTGAAACCCATACTGCAGGTGAACCCACGAGGATCGTGGTAAGCCCCTTTCCGATGCTCAAAGGAGAGACCATGATTGAGAAGAGGGATCATTTCAAAACCGATTTTGATAGAATCAGAAGAATGTTGATGCATGAGCCAAGGGGCCATCAGGACATGTTCGGTGCGATCCTTCTTCCGCCGTGCGACCCGAAGGCCGACATAGGGGCGATATTCATGGATGCTGGAGGTTATCTAGACATGTGTGTCCACGGTTCGATCGGAATGGTCACAGCAGCGATTGAGACTGGTATAGTAGAAACTGAAGAGCCACTCACAAGATTGGTGCTGGATACTCCGTCTGGACTTGTCCATGCAACAGCTCGCATTGAAGGATCCTCAGTGAAGAGCGTAACAATACAAAATGTACCAGCATTCTTGTTTCAGACTGGCGAGGCTCACCTGCCACGAAAAGGCAACATCCCTCTGGACATCGCTTTTGGGGGAAATTTCTTCGCCATAGTTGATGCGAAAGCCCTAGGAGTCAGGGTTACTTCCGCATCGTATAAGGAGCTGGTGAGCCTCGGACTTTCCATACGGCAAGCTGTCAACAGCGAATTCAAGACCCAACACCCTGAGAAAGAGCACCTCCGATCAGTGGATCTTGTCGAGATTTGCGATGCCCCAGACAATCCGAACGCAAATGTCAAGAACGCGACGGTGTTCGGAGAGGGCCAGATTGACAGATCTCCATGTGGAACAGGAACGTGCGCGAAGATGGCAACATTATACGCGAAAGGAGAGCTTCAGCTGAACGAGCAGTTCGTAAGCGAGAGCATAATAGGAACGATCTTCAAAGGTCGATTGATCGGAAGAACTAAAGTGAGAGATTTCGATGCAGTTCTTCCAGAGATTGAAGGGGATGCACATATCACCGGCTTTTCGCAATTCGTTCTAGATCCCTCAGACCCTCTGAGAGACGGCTTCTTGTTGAAGCAAACTGAGTAAATATCTTGCACATGCTACGCTCGCTATGCATATAGATAAAACAAGAACACTCACTATTGGTTAGCTAGGAGCGGTACGCGTGTCCGCACTGATAGCCGTTTCGTTGGCTGCACTATTGATAGGGCTGGCAGTCCGAATGGTGTTAAGCAGTCTCAAGCGGGATGGAGAAAAAGTTTCGTGCAGAAGCTGCAGCTTTCTTACAGCGCCTTCAAGTCTTCACCGGAGGGCAAGTATGTGTGTTCTTTGCAGAGAATCCCAGGCAGAAAGGGCTGCTCGAACGAGAGATAACTTGGAAGCTACTGCATCCTCCTGAAGAAGAATGCTCCGGCTTGTATCATTGCAAAAGCGAAGACGCAAAGGATAGAGAAGTCTGCGATCAACGGGAACCTCGCGTTTCCAATGAGGATCCCTCTTATCCCATCAACCGCATACGTTACCGGATCTATGTACGTGAGAAGAGTAAGCCATGTGGGCAGATTCTCAAGTGGAAATAGTGCACCGCTGAAGAAGAAGAGAGGGAACACTAAGAAGCTGACCACGGTTCCAAATGATTCTGGGCTCGTCAGGACTGAACCGAGCATTAGTCCGAGACTTACGAGACCTATTGTCAATACCAAGAGAAAAAGGAGAACCAGTATCGTTGTAATGGGAGTAAACGAAATGCCCAATGCGACGCCTATGAGCAGCATTATTGTGCCCTCAATCATAGAATCGGTGACTCCTCCGAGTGCTTTCCCGAAGAATATGGCTGTCCTTGAGATCGGCGCCACCAAGATCGCCTTGAGAATGTCAATCTTTCTATCCCAGACAATGTAGACCCCAAAGAAGACCGAGCTGAAGAGAATGCTCATTGTCAAGATGCCCGGGTATATGAAGACTTGATAGTTCACGTCTCCTA
>Ga0315289_10005691_pt1 | contig 18365 bp, 20 predicted proteins | sample YL17G11_40_MG_FD_203452 | JGI IMG/M metagenome (GOLD analysis project Ga0315289, IMG submission 203452) | Sediment microbial communities from Yellowstone Lake, YNP, Wyoming, USA - YL17G11_40 | ecosystem: Environmental > Aquatic > Freshwater > Lake > Sediment | place: USA: Wyoming | collected... | reverse complement strand
CAGGATATTTGAGAGGAGCTGTCCCCAGTACGAGAGGACCGGGATGGACGGACCTCCAGTATACCAGTTGTCTCGCCAGAGGCATTAGCTGGGTAGCTGTGTTCGGATGGGATAAGCGCTGAAAGCATCTAAGCGCGAAGCCCACCTCAAGAATAGATATCCCCCTCGATCCTTCGGGATCGGGGCTTAAGGCTCCCCGTAGATTACGGGGTTGATAGGTCGCAGGTGTAAGGCCAGTAATGGCTTCAGCCGAGCGATACTAATAAGCCGTGCGACTTGATCAATAAATTTATATCTTTTGGTCTTAGGATTTGGCAAATCGGATGTCGGTTTTTTAGCTTCTCTATGAATTGTCCAAAGAATTTTTGCTCTGCAAAAATTTTTGGTTAGTAGTTCATAGTTCTCAGTTCGTAGCAAATTCAAATTCCATAGTGGTGTTTATGGCTTGGGGGGAGTGGGGACTACGAACCACCGACCATGAACCATTGACCAAAATTTTCTTTTAAGAAAATTTTCCGGCGGCCTTGGCGAGAGGGAAACACCTGTTCCCATTCCGAACACAGAAGTTAAGCCTCTCAGCGTCGATGGTACTGCTCGGGCGACCGTGTGGGAGAGTAGAACGCTGCCGGGAATAATAATTGAAAATCCCGATCCACTTGGATCGGGATTTTTTTGTTGACAAAGAGAATGTGGGGCTGTTGTTTGTATAGAGACAAGTTACTCGCTGAGTTTTCTTGGAATCTCGAAGAGTTGGAGTCAACTCTGGTGTAGCAAATAATTACACTCGATTGAGTGGTTCGCAAAACAAGTAACGCCGAGACACGCAAGCATTTTGTGAATTGGAGGCTTATGCTTAAAGGGAATTATGTAAAAGTTTTGTCAAAAACGATAAAACACTATCTTTACAAAGAATTCAACTCTGTGTTAGAAGATTATCTTCTGGTCTCTAAAAGGAGATACAACAACCCAATTTCCTTCTATAAACTACAGCAGTGGATGATGCTTGATTTGTTGGAATATCAAGAAGGTACGAACTACCACAAAGAAAGGAAAGCGGAATTGAATGAGCAATTAAGATTGGAAACAGACACGGAAGTAAGGAAGAATCTTATCAATGACATACAAGAATCTAATGTTCATCAATTGGTTTACAAGATAATGCAAAGAAATGTGCGGGAAATAGTAGATGGTATCGTTTGGCGATTATTTAATTACAAGAGAGCATGGTTAGATGTCTTTGCATCAACCAAAAAGAATACATACATTCAATTGTCCAAGGGATTGGAAATGGAGTTATCAGAACTATCAAAATACTGCTATTCCGGGCGGATCGCTTTGCTAAACGACCTGTCCACTCTCATTGACATCGGAGATGTTACTGTAAGGAATCCAGATGGCAAATTAGAATTCCACGAAATAAAAAGGTCAGGGAAGAGTACTAAACGGACCCTACGTCAAGAGGAGAAACAAAAGAAAGCGGTGGACTTTATCAATAATGGTTATTATAAACAAGCTGACAGAGTTTACAGACTTATAGATCTGGACATTACGTATGATACTTATTTGAAACCAGTTCTCAATATAATCAAGGAGGCAAAAAACAAAGGATACGGTGCAAATGTTCTGTCAAAGTATCTAATTGTTGAATGTGATTACATCGATCTGCTGAACGATAAGGATTCGGTTGAACACGTGAAAGAAAAAAGCAAGAGAATAAAAAAATGCTGGGATTCCAGAAACATGGTAATCACCTTGTCTAACATACATCGATTGAAATTATACCCAAGACTATATGCCCCTTATTCAATATTCCCTTATCCAGAAGGCATTTGTATGGATTTGATTTCAGGTCGAGCTATGCTTTTTGCTCATATCAACATATCTCAAATAACTGACATCTTGAAAAAAAACGGTTGGCATGTATCTGAGGAAATCAGCTGCGATTCATTCTGGGGTGGACAAAAATGCTTCTTTCCTTTAACTCTGAGCCGAGGCGAATTTACAATGCCCATCCCAGGTAGCGATCTTGTTAGAATAGGTTTCGAGTTTATGAAAATGAAAACACTGCTTCAACAGCTAGAGATGATTTTTCAAGAAAGCTCTAAGAAGAAAGAAAATGAATCATGGATGACAAACTTTCCGCGAGAGAAAGAGGTGTGGAAGTAGGGAATTAGCATTGACCCATAGTGAATGATCTATAGTTTGCCCGGTACTTAAACTTTTATTTGAGGTGGAATGTAATGAAAAAAAGGAATCCCTGGATTGCGGCGATTTTGAATTTGATATTTCCTGGGATAGGTTTTGCCTATTTGGGTTCTGCCGCTCTAATTGTGGCGGGAATTGTTCTTTTTATCTCTAGTACTGCTATTGAGATCATATACTACAAGCATACTGTGGGGATGGCTTCAAGACCCTCTTACTGGATGTGGTCGATACTGGGTGCTTTATCGTTGGCTGTGATCACCTTTCTTCTGACAAAAGTCTACAACAGAAGCATACCGGCAAAAGGGGAACAAGAGAGCCTGCAAAAATGAATTTTTGCACTCCGGGATTTAACTTTCTACTCTTCTCCTACTTCTAACTGAACCACTCGGTAAGAAATCCGAACCTCCAGATAAGCAAACACCGTCCCGGTGAAGACAAAGGCGGTCCCGCCCAAGAAAAGAACCAAGGAAACTATTTCACTTTTAAAAAGCCAACCCAAATCCTTTAAAGCAATTGAAAGGGAAGTGAGCATAAAAAAGATCATTCCGGCATAAATGTTTAATATAGAGTTCTTGTCCAGCCGGGCTCTTTTCAAAAGTCCGATCACCTGTTTTTCTATGCTTTTCAACCTTCTCTTTTGAAATTTATTTAGCTCATCTTCAAGTTTTAACTCTCTTTTCTCCTCATTCAACTCCCGGATACGATTGATGATGTTGGAATATTTATTCTGTAATCCCAAAAGGAATAATCCACAAGCAGATAACATCACCACCGGTGTCAGCATGTCGGTTATAAACTTGGTTATCTCTATGTTCTGAAACATAAATATCCCTCTCTCCTCAAAAAATAGCTTTTTTGCGTTCCGTTCTTATTCAGGCGATCTTTTTGGCTATCCAGCTTTTTTTCAAGAAAACCGCTTTTTGGGGACAAAGCTCATGACAGCACATGCAGTTGATACAGTTGGTATAATCAAAATAAGGGATCTTCTCCCCTTTTTTGATAGAGTTGGTGGGGCAGTTATCCACGCAGATATTGCAATTGGTGCAGTTGCCATCCAGAATACCTGGACGAACCCAGACCAAAGGTTTAATCGGTGCGAGCAAAAATTTAGGAATTAATTTTAAGAATCGGTTGGAAGGAAGAACGAATTTTGCCAATGGAATATCGGCTGACTTCTCACCCAAAATCTCAATTTGGGAAAATGAATTTGGTCCCAAACCTCTTTGTTGAGCAATTGAAGTAATATCAATCTCACCATCTTTGAAGCCCATTATCTTTGCGGCTATCATGTCCAAAGCTACCGCATCAATGCCGGCAAGAAGAAGCCCTAAATACTTTGGATTACCTGACGAAGGACCATCCCCGTCCATACAGACCACCGCATCCACTAAGCTTATATGGGGCTTGGTCAAAGAATAAATGTCAACTATCACCCCGGCAAAATCACCAGGCTTGGGCGCATCCCTATGATATTCACTTTTTCTAAAACCCGGGATTGATCCAAACATGTTCTTCACGGCGCAGGTCATCAAGGTCAGGGTGTGTGTCTTTAGCTTGGGCAAGCTGATGATCACATCGGAATCGACCACCGGCTTGGCAATGAAGTATCTTTTGCCACTCTCCGTTCTTTTCTCATATACCCCTTCGCTTTCAAATGCAACCAACTTTGCTTTAGTTGAGCCTGCGACCTCAGACATCTTGGTATTTTCCCAAACCCTTCTTATCCCCCGCTCCACACCTCCAGGGCTATCCCCTAAGATTGGTGTTGCACCTATCTTTTGAACCTCCTCCACTACGGCTTGGACCAAAGACGGGTGGGTGGTTATGGCACGGGACGGGTCCTTGGCTGAAAGAAGATTAGGTTTGATCAAAACCTGCTGATCTTTCTTTACAAACCTCTCCAATCCCCCCAGATGGGCAAAAGATTTTTTGACTCTAGATCGAACGTTATCTAAAGTATAATCAGAACATCTGACGATAGAGACTTGACTTTTCACTATGTTTTTTCCTATGGATCCTGCGGAATTTTTATTTCTGGGTCTTCTCCGAAAGAGTTGCTAATACAAAGGCAAAAGACGCAGATTTAGTTCTGAGAAAACCAAGTCCCCCTCACCCTGACCCTCTCCCCCAAGAGGTTGTGTTATAATTTGGTTTTGAGAAATAATTGCACATTATATTGCAGCGGTCAGATTTATCCGACTCTATATGTTGTGTGCGATGAATCGCACCGCTACATTATGACATAGTCTCCAAGGGGAGAGGGAAAATCAATTGAAATGTAAAAAACTCTACTGCGTTTGTATTAATTGTTTTTAGATGGATCATCGGACGAGGAAGTTGTAGTTAAAGTAACTTTGACCGTTTTTATTCTCTGCCCTACCACTTTCTCCACCACAATTTTCAATCCGATTTCCGGGGATTTGAATTCAATCACTTTACCCTCTTCTGGAACGCTTCCTACCAGATCATAAATGAACCCTCCCAGGGTCTCAAAACCCTTCTGAGCAATCCTGGTCCCTAACTCTTCACTCAAATCCTCTATGCTCACCTTGGCATCCACCCGGTAGGCTCCATCTTCCAATTTTTGGATGGGGGGAACTTCCATATCATACTCATCCTGAATCTCTCCTACTATTTCCTCCAAGATATCCTCCAAGGTGACCAAGCCCGCAGTTCCACCATATTCATCCACCACTATGGCCATATGATTTTTGTCTCTTTTAAACTCCCTTAAAAGCTCATCTATCTTTTTGGTCTCCGGGATGAAATAGGCTTTTCTAGCCAACTGGGATAAATTAGTGATTTTTTCCCCTTGAGCTTCTTTTAAGAAAAGGTCTTTGACATGGATGATGCCGGTGATATTATCAATGTTGTCTTTGTATATGGGAATTCGGGAATGCCCGCTTTTTTTGACCAGTTCCCGAATCTGGCCTAAAGTGGAGTTTTGGTCTGCACAGATCATATCCGGCCGGGGCAGCATGATCTCCTTGACCTCAGTCTCTCCCAATTCCACGATGCCGTGGATCATCTCCTTTTCCTCTTCTTCCAGTTGCGCCTCATTTGCTGCCATAGTCTCAGTTACGGATTCGACCTGTTTTTCAGTTATCCTCTCTTCTTTTTCCCCTTGATCCTTTATTCTCCCTTTATCGGTTTGATGAAAAACACGGTTCAGATAGCTCAATAAAGGATGGATAATTTTATTAATGAGTCTCATGTGCTTTTGTAATTTTTGGCGTTAGCTTTTTGGCGGGGTAATCCAATTTAAATATGCCTCTTCTTTTTCCTTCATTATCTTTGCTTGACTTTTATTCTTGTGGTCATATCCTAAGAGATGCAGGAGCCCATGAATCACCAGACGCCAAGTCTCTTCCTTAAGACTTATCCTATATTCCTGGGCTTGTCTTTTGGCTTGATCTAAAGAAACATAAATATCCCCCAAGCCGGGATAATCTATACCTGTATTTTTACCTTCTTTCATCCCAAAGGATAAAACATCCGTGGTTTTTTTTCTTCCGGTGAATTTCCGGTTTAGTTTTTTCATGAAATCGTCATCCACAAATATCACATCCACCGGAAGGCTTATCCCTTCTCTTCTCAACACTCTTTTTACCAGATCCCCGATTTCTTTCTTTTTAATTCTGCCTGTGGGATGAATGTTCTGGACGGTGACTTTTTTCAAGTTAAGTTCTTTTCCAACAGATTATATGTTTTTTTCTACTGGTTCTGGATATTCAACTCTGGGATGAAAGACAGAAATCAAAACCGGCAGGAAACTTTGTTCTATGGCAGACAACTCTTTAAAGGTCAAGTTGGAGTTCGATAATTGGCTGGCTTCCAGTTTTGAATCTATGATCTTTTTTATTAAGCTTTTTATGCGAGAAGGCTTAGGATCATCTAAGGTGCGGGAAGCCGCCTCCACCGCATCCGCCAACATGACGATGGCGGTCTCCTTGGAACGGGGCTTGGGACCTGGATATCTGTATTCATCCCTCACTTCCTGAGTCGCCCCCTGCTCTAAAGCCTTGTTATAAAAGTAGCTCATCAGAGTAGTGCCATGATGTTCCCGGATAAAATCGATTATCCTTTTAGGAAGATTAGCCTCGGAAGCCATCTCCACTCCTTCCTTAACGTGGGACTCCAAGATCAAAGCACTCATGGAAGGGACAAGTTTTTCATGCTTGCTTTTAGCACCCATCTGATTCTCCACAAAATACTCGGGTTTTTTCATCTTGCCTATGTCGTGATAATAAGCTCCCACCCGGGCCAAAAGGACATTGGCTCCGATGGCTTTGGCTCCTGCCTCGGCTAAATTGGCCACGATTATGCTGTGATGATAAGTACCGGCAGCCTCCAAAGAGAGTCGCTTGAGAAGTGGGCGATTTAAATCGGAAAGCTCAAGTAAGGTGATGTCGGTGGAAACATCGAAGATCGACTCGAAGATCGGCAAAAGCCCAATGGTCAAAATGGGGGAGATAAACCCATTAAATAATCCATAGCCGCACAATGACAAAATGGCGCCGGGAGAAGAAAGCTTCAAAGACTCAGCAAAATAGATAAAGACCACATAAGCAAAAGATATAAAGAGCATAGGGCGATAGAACCTATATCGGTGGGTGACCTCTTTGACACTGTAACACGCCAAGGTCCCCGCCATAATACTGATGAAAGCCAGCTTAAAATCGAACAAGTTCACGATTCCCAAAAGTATACCTAAGGTGAAAGTGAAAACCAAACCCATCTCCAAGTCCAAAAGAATGGTCGAAAGCATAGAGGCGATGGTGAATGGGATCAGATATTCCGAAAGATGCCATTTAAATAAAATAAGATAAGCTATCACCATCTCCATGATAATAATGCTTGCGATCATCAAAAGCTTGGTGTTATCGTAGAAGACCTCCTTTTTAACAGAAAATAAAAATAGAGCCAAACCTAAAAGTGTCGCCCCTACGAGGAAGATACGACCCAAAAGTGCAAAAAGAAAATGCCAGGGATTAGACTTCAAGCCGGACTCGATCTGAAATTTAGCCAAGGAGGAAAGTTTTTCTTGATCCGCCTTACTTACCCTTTGGTGTTTTGCCACTATCGTCTCCCCCTTCAAGACCAATCCTTTCTGCTTGGTAATTGAACCCAGAATCTCTTCTTTTCGCCTTTCCATCTCTTTTTGGTCCAATCGCAAGTTGGGAGCCAAAAACTGGCTTCCAATTTCATATAACGCCTTTACCAAAAGCTGGTTATTCTCAAATTTTACCATAGCTAAAGAAAGGAGCCTTTCTTTAGCTTTGGAAAGATCCAAAAGCTCATCTTTGGTGACGGATCGAGTCTTTTCGCCTGAGTCCGAAATCTCTTTGTTTTGACTTAAGATTATGGCTTTGCCATTTTCGCCAAAGGGCAGACTTTGAACATCCTCCACCATTCCAACTTGATAAAACTCTCTGACTATGGCCATTAAATTAGTACCAAAAGTCTGTATGTCTTCATTTGAGCTCAATAGAAAAAGTCCTTCCTCCTCCAGGTAAGGAAAAATAAGGCGAAAGTCCCTCCTTCTTGATTCCGGTGTCTGGTTAGACTTATTCAAGCTATCTACCTTGGCAAAAAATTGCCTGACCGAGGCTATCACCGAATCACCCTTTTGGGGATCGAGATCCAGGATCACCGAAAGATTGGCTAAGACCAATCTTCTATCGTTTTCTATTTCTTCCTTGCTTTTCAAAACCGGAAAGGTAAAAGGGGCAATGATCTCCTCTTCTGCTATACTTCCCACTGTCGGAATGTCCAAGGATTGGTAGACGGAGGAAACGGGAAAAAGAAAGACTATGATGCTGATAGTAAGTAAAGCTAAAACTACCCGGAAAAGATAGAGCAATACTTTGTGATTTCTTCCGTTTTTTTCTGAATTGAGCTGGGCCAAAATAAATTTTTTAAAATCACGCATAAAATCTAATGACGAATGGGCAATGAAGAATGACAAACTTTTGTGTTTTCAATTCTTCAAGCTTTATTCATTATTCCTTTCGACGCGAAGTGTTTAGATGATCTTCATGTCTTTGGTAAGCTTTGATGATCTCCTGAACCAGCGGATGCCTTACCACGTCTTTTTCGGTGAGATATATAAACTCGATTTCCTCCACTCCTTCTAAGATCTTCTGAATCTGAACTAACCCGGAGGCTTTTTTATCCTCCAAGTCTATCTGGGTTATATCTCCGGTGATCACCGCTTTGGAGTTTACTCCCAATCTGGTCAAAAACATCTTCATCTGTGCCACCGTGGTGTTCTGGGCTTCATCTAAGAGCACAAAGGAGTTATTTAAGGTCCTTCCTCGCATGAATGCTAAGGGAACTATCTCAATCACCCCCATCTCCATCAATTTGCGTATTTTCTCTGCAGACAACATGTCATGTAAGGCATCATAGACCGGTCTTAAATATGGATCCACTTTTGCCCGGATGTCACCGGGAAGGAATCCCAAGCTCTCCCCGGCCTCCACCGCCGGTCTCACTAAAATTACGCGCCCCACCATCTTTTGCTTCAGGGCAGAAACCGCCATAGCTACTCCCAAATAGGTTTTCCCAGTCCCGGCGGGTCCAATGGAGAAGACGATATCATATCTCTCTATGGCTTCGACATAATTTTTCTGACCGATGGTGCGGGGCTTTATACTTTCCTTGGTGACGATGGACGTGACTATGGAACTGACCTGCAGGTCGTTGAAGGGACCTATGCCGTTCTGTTTTACCATGCTGATGGCGTATAAAACGTATCTTTCGGAAAGCTCCTTATTTTTTCGCAAATGGGTGATAAGATCAGTGAACAAGGCTTCTAACAGTTTTATCTCTTTTTCATCCCCCTCCAGGTTTATAGAATCGCCTCGAGCCACGATTTTGGCGTCGAATTGGCTTTCGATCAGGCGCAGTAAAGAACCACTCTGCCCGAAAAGAAGCCTCTGATCCACATCCCCTATTTCAATTCTCTTGATCTTTATCAATCGTTTTTCCTTGGGCCTCCTTATTGGAAATCTAAGAATTCATTGACCGTATTTACGTTAAACAAGTTTTGCTACTCCAGATTTTAATCCCTTGTTGGTCGAGGGTGCCCTTCAGGGTGAATCCCTTCAGGATGAACCCTCACCCTCAACCTGTAGCTTCTTTTATATCGGGGTGAGGGCACCCCGATATAACGGGTTATAAATACTGCACACTGCTCACTGACCTCTATCCACTATCTTTATCCCCAACTCCTTCAATTGTTTCTCATCCACCTCCGAAGGTGCTGAATCCATCAAAGACTGAGCCGCAGTAGTTTTGGGAAAAGCGATGACTTCTCTTATGGAATCCGATCTGGTCATCCAAGCTACAATTCTATCCAGACCGGGTGCAATCCCTGCATGTGGAGGAGCACCGTATTCCAGAGCCCTCAAAAGAAAGCCGAACATCTCCTCTGCCCTCTGGTCATCTATTCCCAAAACGTTCAAAATCTTCTGCTGAAGCTCTCTTTTATGGTTACGAATCCCGCCGGAAGCAATCTCCGTACCGTTTAAGACCAGATCATATTGACGTGCCCTTATGTTTCTCCAGGGATGATCTTCATGATCCAAGGGGAGATTCGATTTGAATCCTAGCTCTAATTTTTCTATATCTTCTTGGTAGGGCCTAGTAACGATATTGTGCATGGCGTCGAATCGTTTCTCCTCTTGATTATATTCAAAGAGAGGAAACTCATATATCCAAAGAAAATTCCATTTGGTTTTGTCTATAAGATCATATTTATGTGCAATCTCCAATCTCAATTTTCCCAAAGACTCCAAGACCACCTTGCGTTGATCAGCTACTATAAATGCTATATCTCCTACTTCTTGATTGATTGCTTGGGCAATGGAGGATAGCTCTTCCGGGTTTACATGTTTTGTGATCGGCGACTTAAAACCTTCACTTGAGCGGGCAAGAAAGACAAGTCCCTTCGCTCCAGCTTTTTTCACAAACTCGTCAAAATAATCTATTTCCTTTCGGGAGAGCTTTGCTCCTCCCTTGAAATTTATTCCACACACTTTTCCCTGGTTTTTAATGGTCTCGGAAAAAACCTTGAACTCAGATCCACTGACAGATTCTGTCAGGTCATTTATCTCCATTTCAAATCGTGTATCCGGCTTATCTGTCCCGAATTTCTCCATGGCTTCTTTGTATTTCATTCTCGGAAAGGGAGTCTTCAACTCCACATTCAACACTTTCTTGAACACGTAAGCCATCATCCCTTCGACCACAGAAAAGACATCCTCTTCTGTAACAAAGGACATCTCCATATCAATTTGAGTATGCTCCGGCTGGCGATCTGCCCTCAAATCTTCGTCTCTTAGGCATCGGGCGATTTGAAAATATTTGTCGAATCCGGAAATCATCAAAATCTGTTTCAGAAGCTGAGGAGATTGAGGCAGGGCATAGAATTTTCCTGGATTCACCCTGCTGGGGACTATAAAATCCCTGGCTCCTTCCGGGGTGCTTCTGATCAAAAGGGGAGTTTCTATCTCATAAAATCCCTGTGAATCTAAATAATCCCTTACTGCCTTGGTCGCCATGTATCTGATTCTTATTCTCTCCTGTAAGGGTGGACGCCTTAGATCCAAATATCTATATTTTAACCTTAATTCCTCTTCGGCATTTGTCTCTTCCTCTATCTCAAAGGGAGGGGTCTTGGACTCATTCAGGATAGTCATCTTCTTAGCTATCACTTCAATTTCCCCGGTTGCTAAATCCTTGTTTGCCATTCCCTCTGGTCTTTCTCTCACCTCTCCTTCCACACTAATCACGTATTCTGCTCTCAAGTGAGAAGCTTCATTCATGGTCTTTTCATCCACTAAATCCGGCTTGAAAACCACCTGAGTGATGCCGTATCGATCTCTTACATCAATGAAGAGCAAACCACCGTGATTTCTCCACTTCCGCACCCAGCCATTTAAGATGACGGTTTTGCCGGCATCTTTTTTCCTTAATTCTCCACAAGTATGTGTGCGTTTAAGATGTTTGAATTCCACCGTTTCTCCAATTTTTTGGTTACAATATGATCTCCAACGGCCCTGAGGTAACAAACTCGACACATGCATGAGTCGGGTCTGGCAACTTAGATAATAGTGTCGATAGATCGGGGTCACTGGCAATCACCTTACCATTCTTCACTCCGATCAAGTTGTCGGCATAATCCTTCAAAAGCGTCTTCAGATTTTCATTCACCCAAGCGTGATCGACTTCAAACGTTAGCAACTCATCGGTCAGTTCTTTTTTCATCTTTGACCTTCATTGATCATATCACTACAGATTTCGATTAAAGTTTCTGATGTAAAAGAAGTCCACCGCAGGCGGATTTAGACGAAGTGAAATGTGATCTTTTACATCGTGCTATACGCTGCCAGCTCATTAACTATGCTTCTTGATATCTTATGATCTGCATTATCTGTTTCCTTAAAAATACTCCCATGCCAAACGTTTGTAAACTTTACTTTTGCTTTGATAGGATAATTAAGATTGTGAAGCAGAAACATATAATCTTCTTGAGAAATCTCTCCTCTTATTATGATTTTGTGTTCGCTAATCCCAAAAGGTAAATCAAGACCTAAATGTTTTAGTAATATTGAGACCTGCTGAATGGTGGGTTTAAAAACAGCAGATTCGCAAATCCTGCGTTGGGAATTTGGACAAGTGCTTACTTTACATATATCATCTCTGTAAATAGTTGCATTATAATCTGGCTTATGTAATATATAACTCACTGCGCAAGATGTGTGCTTGAAAATGGGATAACCCGAGAAGTGGGTTTTGGCTATTTTCCATAATTTCTCTTCAATGGTTGGCGGCAACCAATCCCCGTATAGTGGTAGAATGTTATCATCTGGAATACGCAATTCGGGATGATTATTAAATATTTTCCGACTCTCGGGGCCATATTTCAATCCAGTGATTACAGAAGCTTTTGCATATTTCGAAACAAATGCTAACATATCATGCATCTGTAACTCGCTAGTATTTGAAGGTATCAAAGGGCGCCAAAAATGAACAATAGAAATATTCTCTTCAGCCAACACTGCAAAATTCCTTCTTAATGACGAAAAATCAATACCGGGCTCAAGGTAATTAGCCAGACCAGAGTAGCTAAGAAAAATAATAAGTTTTGGGTATTTTAAAGTTTTTGCATTTTTTATAAATTTTGGAGGTATCTGACTTTTGGTGGCGATACAGATGGGGTTACGCAAACTATGCTTTTCAAACTCAAGAAGTACCCTAAGCGTGAAGTCAATATTGTCTTTTAGGAATGAATCAGTTCTGTTCCCTAAACATATAACGGTCTTATCAGGTATGAAATACAAATGGCTAATAAGTTTGTTTACAGATTCTTCAGGAGAGAACAGTTTCTGTGGCACCTTTTGTGTTAAACCAAACAATCTTAACAGACAATACTGACAATTATATGGGCAACCTATGATTGCATCTAATGAGATCCATGAATCGTGATAAGCGATTAGATTATGATTATACTCTATTTGTATTTCCTTCATTTCACTATTTCCTTACTTTTTTTCCAAAGCCTTTCAAATGCATCAGTAAATTTTTGAAACAATTTCTCGGTCTCAGGTCCATTTACTATTTCTATGCAAGGAAAATCCGCTGTTCCCATCATTCCGTACGTGTTAATTGCAATATAGATTTTGTAGTCATCCATTATTTGAGCCTGATAAGTAGGTGAACAACTGAAAAAACGCAGTTCAACCTGGTGGGGAAATTTGTTTTTTAGCGACATAATGTTGGCTACGCTAGCATTTTGCCTTTCCATAAAATTGGTTTTCTCCTGGGATTCGCGATCCTTCATAAACACAGAACAAGGATCTAGCAACAAAAGGCGAAGCTTGCAGCCCTTTTTTTCTACTTTTTCACTGATAACCAGAAAAACATCCGTGTCAACAAAATAGTTGTCAGCTGTTGTGCTAAAGATTCTAAGTTGCTTATGAAGAAAGTCCCTCAATCTTTCCTCTCGCGACGGCAGACCTCTATGATCAGGATGGACTACTACTTTGTCTCTGATTTTCCCATTTTTTGAGTAAAGCTGCTTACCTTGAAAGGAGCCAATTCCTTTAAATTCTGCCATCGCAATGTCCCCTAACTCGGTATACATAGCCCGAGAAATACAAATGTCATTAGAAGAACAATATTCTTCTTCCATGTGACAAACGAAATTTATATCTGTGCTGTGAATGCGTCCCGTATGCTCTCTGTATGTTACATCTCCAAGATGTAACGCTATGCGAACCTTTATCTGATCTCTAATTTCACTTTTGAAATTATTAAAGCTGTCCAATCCCTCTAAGATACAAAATGCACACTTTACAGACTTCTCTGCCCCGTCACTTGCAAAAAAAGCCGCAAGCCCACCATCTCCCTGCCAAGTCCACAGTCGACCACCATATTTCGAAACATATCCCTCTACCCAATTCTCAAAGTTGTTTAACGTATTTGAAACTTTGTCCCTTGGATTATTTTCGACTATTTTGGAATGACCAACAATATCGAGCTTTAGAAAAACAAACCTTTCCCGTATTCCATCACTTAATGTATCCCATGTGTAAGGCATTGTTTTACCTCCCCTATCTCTTGTGATGCATCAGCATTAGGAGTCGCCTATCTGTTAAGTTTCCACAATTCTTTTGGCTGAAGCATGAAGATAGGCTCTATTACGCATGTTCTAAAAGTGCAAAATTTCTACATCCTTTATCTTATCAAAATCTTTATCCATTGTAACAATCTTCAATCCATAGTATTTGGCTAAGCTATACTGATAAGCATCATCAAAATCTAAATTAAGGCTTTTCCTGGCATTCACCACCTCTCCGTACAGATCCATGGGTAATGAGAGAAGTTTGACATTAGGTATGACGTCATTAACAAAATTCTCAAAAATCTCCTCCTTGCCATATTTGAATAGGACTACGCCAATGGAGTGCAAAGAAAAATCTGTTATGTTAAGATTCCCGATATTGTTCTCCAGAAATCTCATACAATCTTCTTTTTTATCCTGCTCCAATAATATTTCCAAAAATATATTTGTATCAACTAAAAACATTATCTCCACTCCAAAGCCTTATGTTGTAATTCCACAGAAGTGAATTTACCACGTAATTCTGATAAGCCTCCTACCCAGTCAAACTTAAACTTCTTTGCCTCAGCCTTTTTGCTCTTATGTTTTTTGAGCAGAAACTCCATGTAATCTAAAATCTCTCTCCTTAAATCTTCTGAAAGTTCTCGCATTTTTGACTCGATTTCCTTTTCATACATGATTTAATCTCCTTAAAACACCTTCTTCATTTCTCATAAATGATTTCCCCGGTTCTTTTGATTTCGCCTAAAAAATCAAGTTTGGTAGCATCTTTGTATTCATCCAAAGTATAGCCAAAGGTTCCACAAAGACTGCGTCTCTTTAAACTTCGCAATCCCTATTAACAAAGTATCAAACCTGAAGTCAGCTCGGCACCTACTTTCACAAAAGTTTTTTGAACTCCCCTATACTCAGCCCAGCATCTTTTACAATCCCAGCCATTGTAAAACCATTAACCGGATTTGCTCTTGGAATAGTAATGATTCGCTCCCCGTCAGTCATTGTAATGTGCTTACCCTGCCTGGCAATCCAAAAACCTGCTTTCTCAAAAGCCTTAATAGCCCGTTGGTGATTTATCCCTGAAATCTTGGGCATATCTTATCCTGCAACTTCAACATAACGGGACTTTTTACCTTTGCTTAACTCCTCGACAGTCTTCAAGTATGCCTTTATAGCATCTTTAATATTCTCTAAAGCCTCTTTTTCCGTCTGCCCTTGTGACCAACAACCAGGCAAACCGGGACACCAAACGGCGTAACCCTCTTCGGTTTTTTTAATGTTTACTTTGTATTTCATAAGCACCTCAAGGACACTTAAACCTGTTTTAACCCTTGGGCAATTCCTATTGCCGAAGCATCAAAAAAGTTTCAATATGGAAGCGAGCGGCAGATTTCACATCTGAAAGCGCCTCTTCGTAAGTATCTCCTTGTCCTACTACCACCCCCTTGAGTCCCAAGGGATAAGCTACATAGCCATCGGGATGCTTTTCTACAATAATCTTGAGCTGCTTCACGTAAAGACCTCCTCTTGCCAAAACCTATCATTTCTCATAAATAATTTTCCCCGTTCTTTTGATTTCGCCCAGAAAATCCAGTTTGGTGGCATTTTGTATTCGTCCAGAGTATAGCCCAGTGCTTCGATCTCTGTGGCTTTGGCTTGCCAAGCTAACATTCCTAAGAAGACTAATCTTTGATGAAAATTCATTTTGTTGAAATCATCGGAAATAATAGCTAAATCAATATCGCTCCATCTTTTTTGCTTACCTCTAACAAAGGAACCAAAAATGATGACTTTTTCTATCCTACAGTTATTTTTCAGTAAGGTGAGGAATTTTTCTATTTTGATTTCAGCTTTAGTTCTTCGTTTAGCCATTTGAGAATTCTTGGGTCGTTCTCCTTGAGCAACACAAATTAAAAGAATTGTCAACCCCCACTTGCACAAGGTTGACTTTTTGTCGGGAGTGTCAAGCCGTCGGGGTCTCCGACTTCAGCTTGACAAGGTCCCGCTGAAGCGGGACACTCCAAGCTTACAAAATATATCGGCTTAAATCTTCATCTTCGACTATGTCCTTCAAAGTATTCTCCACCATCTCCTGGGTGACTTTAACTTTTTTTACCTTCATATCCGGGACTTTGAACATGATGTCCTCCAAAAGAGTGGTCATCACCGTGTGCAGTCTTCTGGCTCCGATGTTTTCGGTTCTCTCGTTGACCAGGTTGGCGATTCGGGCTATCTCCTCTATGGCTTCATCAGTAAAGGAAAGCTCCAATCCTTCGGTAGCCATAAGAGCGGTATATTGCTTGATCAAAGCATTTTGCGGTTCGGTTAAGATGCGCACGAAATCTTTGGTGGTCAAGCTGTCCAACTCCACTCTTATGGGAAACCTTCCTTGCATCTCGGGGATCAGATCCGAAGGTTTAGAGGCGTGAAAAGCACCTGCAGCGATGAATAAAACGTGATCGGTCTTAACCATTCCATATTTGGTCATCACATTAGTCCCTTCCACAATAGGAAGAAGATCCCTTTGTACTCCTTCCCGGGAGACATCTGGTCCGTTTTTCACCTTTTCACCGGCGATCTTATCTATCTCATCTATGAATATTATCCCGGAGTTTTCCACCCTTTCGATGGACTCGGAGATGACCGCCTCCATATCTATCAGTTTACTTACCTCCTCCTGGGCCAAGATCTGTTTTGCCTCCGTCACTGAGACCTTTCTTTTTTTGGTTTTTTTGGGAAACATCCCGGAAAACATTTCTTGAAAGTTGACCCCCAATTCCTCTATGCCCTGTGGAGAGAAAACCTCGATTATTGGAAATCTATCATTGGGCAAATTCACCTCGATCATCCTTTTGTCCAGCTTGCCCTGTCTTAGTTGTATCCTAAGTTTTTCCCTGGTTCTTTCCCATTTTTCCCCGGAATCCTCTTCGTTAGAACTCGAACTTTCCAACTCTCCAAACGAAGCAGTAGAGGTTTGAAGTGATAAAGTGGGCTGGGGGACTTGCTTTCTCCTTTGGGGTTTGGGGGGCAATAGATAATCCAGTATCTTCTCTTCCGCTAAACTGATCGCCTTTTGTTGCACTGCCTCAGCTTTTTCCCTTTTTACCATATTGACCGCCAAATCGGTCAACTCTCTCACCATCGACTCCACATCTCTTCCCACATATCCCACTTCGGTATATTTGGATGCTTCCACCTTGATGAAAGGAGCGTTAGCCAGATTAGCTAACCTCCGGGCTATTTCGGTCTTTCCTACCCCAGTAGGACCGATCATGATAATATTGTTGGGCATGATCTCATCTTTCAAATCGCCATTCACATGTTGTCTCCTCCAGCGATTTCTCAAAGCTATGGCTACCGACTTTTTAGCTTGATCCTGCCCGATTATATATTTGTCCAACGCCCGGACGATCTCCTTTGGAGTCAACTCTTTTTGCCACTCCTCCCCTGCTTCTGCCCGTCCCGGGATATCATTGATCCGATTTATATGGTTATTCACCTTAGGCGGACTGGAATTTTTGACTTCAGACATTTTTCAACTCCTCGGCAATTTCTCGCCATCAAAAACACAACTTTTATCTCCCAATAATCTTTCTGCAAAATCAATATAATACAAACTTGTCAATTCTCAAATCTTTTTAAAATTTTCGTTAACCGGTATGAAAGTTACGTGTAGATCCCGCCTTTAGTCAAAGCGGCCGGGGATAAACAGAGGTCAGCATCATAAGGTCATAGCCACAAACCAAAAGCGGAAAAATCAAAGCTCCTCAATTACTATTTTGTCGTTGGTATAAACACAGATTGAGGAGGCAATCTCTATGGACTTTCTTACAATGGTTTTGGCGTCTAAGTTCGCATGGGCTACCAACGCCCGAGCCGCTGCCAGGGCGTATGGTCCACCAGAGCCTATGGCGACAATACCATCATCCGGTTCGATTACATCGCCATTTCCAGATATGACTAATGCGTGTTCCTTATCCAAGACCGCCAGAAGTGCTTCCAACCTTCTTAAATATTTGTCCATCCTCCAATCTTTTGCCAATTCAACGGCGGCTCGAGGAAGGTTTCCTCTGAATTCTTCAATTTTCGCTTCAAACCTTTCAAATAAGGTAAAGGCATCCGCAGAGGCCCCGGCGAATCCGGCTAAGATGGTGTCATTATACAGCTTACGGAGCTTGTTGGCGTTCTGTTTGACGATGGTCTCCTCTAGGCTGACCTGCCCATCCGCACCAATGGCGACCTGATCATTGTGTCTTAGTCCAATTATGGTAGTTGATCTTTTCATTATAGGTGTGAGGTTATAGGTTTAAGGTGAAAGCTCATTCTTCATCCGTTTATTGTCAACTATTTACCCACGCTTTACACCGGCAACTAATCACTGTTCACTGAGTTTACGCTCTGGGGTGCGCTTTTTTATAAACTTTCTTCAATCTATCTGTGGTCACATGTGTATATATCTGAGTGGTAGAGAGACTTTCATGACCCAGAAGCTCTTTAACCGCAAGAAGATCTGCCCCTTGGTCCAAAAGAT
>Ga0315289_10005690_pt1 | contig 18367 bp, 19 predicted proteins | sample YL17G11_40_MG_FD_203452 | JGI IMG/M metagenome (GOLD analysis project Ga0315289, IMG submission 203452) | Sediment microbial communities from Yellowstone Lake, YNP, Wyoming, USA - YL17G11_40 | ecosystem: Environmental > Aquatic > Freshwater > Lake > Sediment | place: USA: Wyoming | collected... | reverse complement strand
GAGTTGGGTGCAGGTGAGCCATTTGAATTTTTCATCAAGGGGGAGTGTTGCGTCGAACCGGAAGCTGATTCCAACAGGGGCGAGGAGTTCATTTAAAGGGCCTTGCATGCCGCCGACATTGGTATGATCCCCGAGGACGAGGAGTGATCCTCCGTTGTTCACATACTCCCAGATGATGGTTTGTTCTTCAGATGAAAAGGAGATGTTCAGGTTGGTGACCACAAAAATACTGGTATCATTAAGGAGTTGTTTGGTGATTTTTTGTGATTCAATGACGGTGGTGTACGCGGTGAAATTCATATATCGGGTGATGTTCTGGTTCGATGCCTGTGTCGTATCGAGGAACCTGGTTTTATTCTCGACTATTATCCTTGTTTCATATCCCAGTGTGGTGAGGTAGACTGGCCAGAGGCCGAACATGCCGACCGCATCCTTTCCATATTTTCCATATTCTGGGAGATCCCAGGTGCCTAGCATGTGTTCACCGTAGAAGAGAACCTTTCGGTGTTCTACTGGGGATGCTTCTGAGTTCACAAAGATAGTCAGTAATGTAACGGAGAGGAACAACAAGGCAACTACCCAGACCGCACCGTTTTTCAGGATTTTTTTATGGTTACCATTCCGAGGTATTGCATCTGTTGGTGTTTCTTTGAACCGATAGCGGAGGAAGTAGCCAAAAGTGGGAATCAGACAGAATAGAAAGAACAGCGGGTGGAGGTTTACTGTATCGTTTTTTGATGTAAAAGAAACAAATCCAAGGATAACGAGGTAGATGATCCAAACGAAAAATAACCCTCCGCTGCATACGGTGAACCAGGCGATTTCTTTTCGTGTTTTCTTGGCTTGGAGAAGAAAACTGCTTATGAGAAATATCAGGAAAATAAGGAGTATCCCAAGTCCGCTTGTGGCTGGACCAAGAAGAAGTGGTGTTCCAGTGATGATGCCAATGGCATGAGATGCCAGTAGGGAGCATTGTTGGTGGATATACCAAGAGAAAGGAATGGTTTGTAAGAGTAGAAACACAAATGCATATCCAAATGATGCAACTGCGAGGAGCGGTAGTTCTTTTCTTTTTCTGTCAACAGCCTGAAGGATGAGATCGAGTCCGGAGATGAGGAGCGGGATACTGGAAATCCAGAGGAGCTGGTTTAGGGAGAAGATAAGGAGAACGAATGCGCCGACAAGAAGAATAAATCCCATGATCAGTTTCATGAGGTGAGGGTTTTCTTTTCTAAGGGTGCGAATGGTGTGTTGCAGGGGGAGATTGAGAAGTATGACTCCAAGAAGGAGGTAGAGGGTGATAAGATGGAGAAACGGAGGGGAGGCGATGCTGAAGTTGTTGGAAAGCAGATTTAACGCGAGAAGTATACAGATAATATTAACAGAGATCATAACTGTTGACAGGAGCACGCGTGTGTTGCGATTTCCATTCATAATTAAGTATAGGGGAACCATTGTTTTCATATAACTTTAATGGTATAGAGTAGTATTATTGGTAGGAGGAAAGAGCGTTGGTTCTTTTTTTTTCATTTTGTCATTTTGACGAGGTAGCTTTATATATGTTCATTGGCAACAAGTAACATGATAAGAGATAACGAGAGCTCTTATCGTAAAGAGGTGAAAGAGAGATGATGAATGAAAGCAACGAACAGGATGAGGTCATTGAGTTCTGCCTAAAACACGATTTGATCAAAAAGACAGACCAAGGGTATATCGTCAAGAGAGAATTCTTCGAAATCCTTGATGTATATAACGAGTAGAGGTGAACACATGGCGTTAACCCAACAACAAAAGGAATTGATCCTGAAATATCTTGCCTCCTCAGCGAAAAAAAGTAATTTAGTAAAAGAAGTCACGAAAAAAGAATAAACAGTTGTGACTGAGCCTTTTTCTTATTTTTCGTATTTTTCATTACTAAGGAGGAGAGGTTTTTTAATATACCTTGGTACCGGTACACAAAACCTTTTAAGGGAGAAAATACAAAAAAAAGTTGTGATATTTGGAATCGTTTTCATCATAGGATGTGTTTGTCATTTTAGTGGATATACAGACAATAAATCATAAAACAACCTCTGAGGGATTTTAAGAAAATCCATGAAAAATCAGATGAAATCGCGAAAAAATCTAGGATCTGCTATTTGCAATAAAAGAAAAATATAAAACCTGATTCTTGTTATAGTTGTTACAATGAGGATGGGAAAGCTATGAAAAAACCAGAAAAAATTTATGTTTCACTCCAACTCGATAAGGATGTAATATCTGGAGAATTAGTATTAAACATTCAGTTCGATAGAGACGCACCGAACTTTTTTACCAACAAGAACACGATTTCCTGGTGTCCAACGACCGAAGAACTGGATTTTGTCAGCGAAGCGTTTGGGATGCTTTCCAAAGGAAAACGTCAGAGACAAGACCGAATGGACGAATCAGACCGTCAAGAATCTATTTCACAGGATCCGATTCGCGAAGCAGATGAGAAAGAAATCCTTGATCGCGTCTTAGAGAAAAAAAGACCAAGTTTTAATCAGCTATAACCATTGTTTTATAGTCGTTCGAGCAACGCACTGATCATCAACGGTAGCAAAACCGTTGCATCCCCTTCTATGGTGATATTATCTGCTTTCTCTGCAATTTTTCCCCAGGAGATGGCTTCTCTTGTTTGTGCACCAGAAAGACTCCCGTCATGTTCCACTGCAGTGGTGATATACACCGCGTGGGAAAGTCCATTACAGTATTGGTTCCACCAGATCACATGGTGTTTTGAAATCCCGCCCCCGATAATAAATGCACCTGTTTTCTTTGCAGTAAATACAATATCCGAGAGGTCCTGTTCATCTTTGAAGAGATCAATGGTGAAGTTCCGATGATCCTGATAATACATCCAAAGCTGCGAGCCGAATGCTCCATCGGTTATTCCTGGAACGTAGATAGGGATCTTGTTTTTCCATGCCCAATACATGATTGAATCTTTGCCGTTTTTTTCTTTTTCAAGTCGTTTGCCAAACTCCCAGATCAGGTCTTTGGTGGACCATTTTTGTTTTTCTGCGTATAATTCAGTAAGGATTGGCTGTATTTTTTCTTCAAGAATCGCCCCATAACACTCCAGTGGTATGAAGATGTTTCCGAGGCGGTTAATTCCTTGCTGATGCAATTCTTTGTCATCGGCCATGAACGACCCGTGGTAATAGTCTTTCCAGACCCGTGCCAGATCATGATCTAAGGTCCCCGTGGTGGTGATCACGACATCAAACAGCTTCCGCTTTAACAATTCCTTGATGACTCCTCGTGTCCCTGTTGAAATAATGCACGCGGGAAACGACAAGAACTTCACGCAGTTCTTTTCTTTTACCATGTGCTCGAGGATGTCGACGCCGTCTGCAACCTTTTTTGCGGAAAAACCTCCTGAGTTGTACAATGCTTTGATGAGTTGGTTTGTGGTCATGTTTTTTGTTAATTCGATATCTTGAACTGGCTGTTTCTTCATGGCTTTTTCACCTATGCAACCGCGATTGCCCCATACCCGACACAGGAGGAACCAGGGTGGACCTCATACGACGTTCCATATTTTAAGAGTTCTGCTTTAGTTGCTCCGAGTTTTTTTGCAGCAAAAAGCATTGCTGCGACCGGACCATATCCACACATCGTGATAGTATGTTCCTCCACCGTTTGGATGAGTCCTTTTGGGTCTAACGCAAGAATACTTTGGATCGCGAGGGTATCTTGTTTTTCCGCGTATGTATCCACACGCATCCCTTTGGGTGGCATGCTTTGGTAGTTAAACCCGGCATGGGAAAAATCACTGCTGGCGATGAGAACGATGTTCTTTTTTGATTTCTGAGAAGCTTTGGCAAGGATAGCACCTACTTCTTGAACGGTTTCGTAGTCCTGCATCATCATACACACAGGGACAAACTCAAACGTCCGACCTCGTGCAATATATTGTAAGAACGGCAGCTGTACCTCAATACTATGCTCGTAGGTGTGTGCAGTTGCATCCCGGTCTATAATACCAGTAGAGATGGTTTGTGCGAGAGATGAATCAATAGGGACCGTTCCGAGTGGTGTTTTCCATGCACCCTCTGTCATCACCGAGACACCGGAACCCATGCCGGTGTGGTTCGGTCCAAGGATTATGAACGTGTCAGCAAACCCCTGCTCTGCAAGACGAGCATAGGCATGAGACGCGATCGCCCCGGAATAGATGAACCCTGCATGTGGCACCACGAGGCCTTTCAGGTTATTTCCAACTTTTTTAAGCGAAGGAATCGTCCCAATTCCCCGTTTGTCTAAAAAGCACTCCTCGATTTGCTGTTTTAGACTTTTTTCATTTCCTGGGTAAAACTGGCCTGCGACCGCAGCATTTCGTATAGTTTCCACAACACCACGTCCCAACGCAGACATGGGAAGCAAACCACATTAACCTTGCGCACAAAACATATAAATATCGTTGATGAATACGGGAGTAAAACAGGACGGGAGAATCATGGAGACAGTCTGTCACATTGAAATCCTTAAAGACGGGAGAGATTTCGTCGCACGAGCGCATCTTGCGAACGGCTCAGTTAAAGAGTACCGCCATCAGATCTTCGAAGATGTACTCACCGAGATGGTCATTGACCTTCAGGAAGAACTCAGCGAATAACTATTCTCCAATTTATTTTTCTTTAAAAAAAAGAAAAAAAGTTTTTTATTTGCTTAACATTGGTACGATGAACAACACTGCGATCATGACAAAGATCAACGCGTACATGATATAAACCCAGAGTTTTCGTCGCTTTGTTAAGCCTTGATAGCGTTGCTTGCATTCGTCAGAACACATCGTTTCGGTGTCTGAGGCAGGGATAGCTTTTCCGCAGATCTGACAATGTATGTGTTGTGGGATTTTCTCTACCATATCAATCACGCTCCGTATACGATACTACTATATGAAATATGTTCCTATGACTCAATCACGACTTCTCCATTCACTAAATCAATGTCAATGATTGAGGTAATCGGAACGTTAAATTCTTTGCTGATTTCCTGTATATGAGAACCTTTGTTAATTGCGATAAACACACCTTTTACGTTCACACTCATTTTTTTAAATACGGACAGAACAGATCGTAATGTGCCACCAGTACTCAGAACATCGTCGACGATCACAATCGTGTCTCCTTTCTGTAGTCCATTAATATACAGTTTGGATTTCGAATACCCGGTAACCTGTTTAACAGAAACCTCACCAGGGAGACCGTATTCCCGCTTCCGGATGATCGTAAACGGAATCCCCATGTCAAGAGATAACGCTGAGGCAAGAGGAATGCCCATCGCTTCCATGGTCACAATACGATCAAACTTCCCACATTTCTTGATATGTTTTTTCATCTCATCAGAGACTTCTTTGAGCAATTCAGGAGTGATATACGGCACTCCATCTGTAATTGGATGAATCACGTAATCGTAATCACCTTTTTTCACAATCGGGGCCTCATATAAAGATTTCTTCAGATGTTCAAGACTCATAGTTCTCCAACCTCTTCGCATGTTTTCTTTAGAACCGGTATGAATTCATCGATAATCTGTTTTGTGATTTGCGGCATGAGAACCAATCGGATGCAGGAAAGTCGTTCGACCTTGTTCACCCGCCACCCCTGTTCGGAGAGTTTTTTGACTATTTGCCCGGGTTTTTTCAGTTTTACTCCCAGGACATTCATCGTTGGTTTCGTTACAGGAGACAGTCCAAGTTCCGTGATTCGTTTTTCCGTATACCTTGTCATATCCATACAAGATTTCACCATTTTTTTGTATCCCTCAAATCCTAGGTATTGTGCGACCGCATACGCAGCAGCTACCGGTGCTCCTGATCGCGTGCCAAGGATTCCTGCTTGTTTTTCACTGCTGATATACGGTGATTCAACACTAATGCTCTCAAGCCAGTGTTTCTGTCGAATCATGAGCGTTCCTAACGGGATAGCAGAATACCCCATCTTATGCGAATCTATTGAAATGGTAGATACTCCTTTGAGTGTAAAATCAAACTCAGGTATTTTGTAGTGTAAATCTTTCAGGAACGGGATGACAAACCCGCCGAATGCGGCATCCACATGCAAAAAGATATGCTCATCAGAACAAATATCGCTCAGCTCCGGGATCGGATCAATAGTTCCAAGTTCAGTTGAACCCGCAATACCAATAACTGCAGCAGTTCCTTTATGGATCTTCTTTTTCATTTTCGTGATATCCATGATATACTCGTTGGTCAATGGCATTTCCACGAGTTTCATGTTCATGAGAGACGCGATTTTTTGAAAGGAGAAATGAGCGCTTTCCGGGAGAATCACTTCTTTTTTTCCCGATAGTTGTTTAGCGATCCACATCGCGGTGATGTTTCCCTCGGTTCCCCCACTTACTATTTGTCCTACCGATGTTTTTGGAGCATGGAGAAGTTTGGAGATAAAAGCGATGAATCGAGATTCAATTTCTTTGGTCCCAGGACACAGCTCAGGATCACCAAGGTTTGTTTCTAAAAATTGTATGTACGCTTCCCGAGCAATCGGATGCGGTTGTGTGCACATCGAACCAAGGATATGACCGCTGGAAAAATAAAAATCACGCTGCTGAAAACTTTCCAGCTCTTTGAATATTTTCATTCTTTTTTTCTTATCAACAGAGACCATTGCAAGGGATAAGACATATCCGTTTAAAAAAAGATACTGTTCTAAAAAAACCACTAAAGTATTGAAATCTTCCCTCTGTTCCTAGATCATATTAAAAAATAACGGTCAGTACATTGAAGATATAAAAATTGCATTTCTCCTTCAGATTTCACCGCAGAGACCAGTTTTTTATCCAAAGATTTATCAATAGAAGGAAAATATAATATAATTGAGTTAATTATATCCGTGGAGGAAAATCAATGAAAACAAGAGTAATGAGAAACCTTGTTGTAATCTGCTCGGTAATAATACTACTTTTAACAAATATTTCCGTTGCATCAGGCCGACCTGAGCAAGGTAAAAATAAACAAGATCTTTTTAATCTTCAGTTCGTCATGAATATCACATGGGGGAATGAAACCAATACACCTATCCATCCTGGAGAAGTCAGAGAAGTCCATCTCAATATTACATATACGGTAACCCGTGGAGCATTTGGGGGAATGCTTCTCCGACTTCTTCAAGGTAGACCATTTCCTATGCGACTTTCAATAGAAGATAAACCAGATTGGTGTACAGCTCAGATCTTCCCTGAAAATATTACAGGTGTCATTGAACCTGATGAGGTACAAAACGAGATTTCAAAGTTATTTATTTCTCTCAACGAAGGTGCACCACTCAATTATACGCTTGGATATGTGAAAATCCATGGCGTGATAGACGATATGAAAGGACCATTCAACATACTGACTCTTATCCAGGGGTATGAATCAAACGTTACACTATCTTTTGTAACAAGCTCGTACTAGAATAATTCAATGAATCTAAGAAGATACCATTCATTTTTAATAGAGAAGACGTGTACAACAACGTTTTAATAAAAGAACATATATAGTAATAGTGCGTGAAAAACATGGCGACAAAGCTTCCGAAAAAGAAAGATCAGGAAATACCTCTGAAACCTGTGGTGGAAAAATCCACACCTTTATTAGAAGAACATAAAGAAACTCCGAAAAAACAAAAACTATCCATCAGCATTCCTGGGTTTCAAACCCTCAACACCCTTATGAAGCTTCGCGTCGTCATAACCACTCTTTTTGTATTATTCACCTTCGCAATACTGTTGATTTTTGCAAACGGCTATATGATTTCTGCGGTTCTTATTTTCATCAGCTATGTCCTCCTTCTTATTCTGATGATCAAGTTATTCAGAACAAAGAAACTGTGATACTCGATTGTAAGATTAATAATAAAACCATCACATTTTAATATAGGTAAATGTATTTTGATTACATGACGCAAAAAGACACTTGGAAGCCGGAAGAGGTCACCTCTTTTCTCAAATTACCGGTCTATACTCGTGAAGGGGTCTATGTTGGTCATGTCAAAAACGTGTTTTTAGAGATGGACGAAAAGAGAGTCGGAAGCCTGCTTGTCACAAACACCAATCCATCGCTTGTTGAAGGGAGCGTCGACGTCGCTGTTCCATACCGATGGGTCAACGCGGTTGGCGATATTATTATTCTCTCTAATTTCCCTGGGAAAGTCGCAACAAAGAAGGACAAGGGATCGGATAAAACGAAAAAAACGCAAGAAGGCGACACGAAAATCGACATGATTGAGTAAGATCAGGGTATTCTTCACCGGTCATCAGCAGAAAAGATACTACAGGTATCTTCCTTTTTTCCTTTTTTATAGATAAATCATCTATTCTAATGCAAATATTTTTATATCAAGTAAGTTATATATTAACATGTACATACTGCTTCCTACAACGAGGAAGAACTGTACAACAAGCTTTAAATACTCAGAAAAGAAAGTAATATGTGTAGAAACAGGAAAAATGGTGGAAAAATGACTAAAAGATTCAAAACGGTCAAAGCAAGTATCGTTACAGGAATAGTTCTTGTCAGTGTAATCGTTGCTGTTTTACCCACCACGTCAGCAGGTTTTATTTTCAACCTTCAAAGTGTTGTAACTGTTTCGTGGGCTGGTGCTGAAGCAGGAAAACCCGTTGTTCCTCGAGGAGAATTACGAATATTAACATTAAATATTACATATTATGTTACAAAAGGCTTCTTTGGGGCAGGAATGCTACAAGCGTACAGCGGTAAACAAATTGTTATAACCATTGAAATTACAGAGACACCCTCCTGGTGTACAGCAAATATCGCACAAGGAACTATAGCAGCAATTGTTGTGCCAGGAGGAAAATATTATGCATCAACGACATTAACACTACAAGTAGCAGATGATGCACCAGCATATGGCCTGGGAAGTATAAAAGTGAAAGCAACAGCACAAGCAGGGGGTCTAATCAAGGGATATGAAAACGATTTTACTCTTAGTTTTATACCGGATTACAAACCATTAATAAAACCATCATTACTAGAAACAAATACAAAAGAAATAGGACCGATGGATACCGCAACATTCCCCATTAATATACAAAACCTTGGCAATGCGAGAACTATCGTTTATTTAAACGTTGTCAGTGTGCCAAAGGATTGGGTTGCAATCGTCACATCTCAAGTAACATTAGAAGAAGGATCAGATTCCTCAGCAACTGCGTATCTCGTGGTAAAACCACAAAAAGGATTTGGATATCACGATGACCAAAAAACAATTACCATCTCCTTGCAACCAGTCAAAGCAGATGATTCCACAAAAAAAGGAGAAATCACCTATGAAACGGTTCTTGTGCAAAGTAGAGGGTTTTCGACACCTGGATTTGAAGCGATAACATTTATTGGTGCTTTAGCAATATTATTTATCATCATGACCTGTATCCGGAAAAGGAAAAAATAAACCCATTTGTTCAGAAGAAAGGGGGAATCTTCCATAAAAAACAATAAATTCATTACATTGATCATTATTGCATTTATTTTATGCCCAATCCTTATTCCAGAGATTCGAATATCGGAAGCAGCACCTACTCGAAAAAGATGGCAATTCCCACTCATTAATGCTACTGGTAATGTATTAGGAAAAATAATCCAAATAATTAGTTTTGCAGATGCTTATAAGGCAATCCCTTCAAATATCACCATTGGTTATAACGAAAATGTAACTATTAAAGTTGGAGTTTGTGACATGGAAACTGGTCAATTTGAACCTCCAGCTTTCCTTTATGTTTTAACAGCCCATTACTTATCTTTTTCGGCTGAATTCCCACAAGGTAACCCCGGTGGTTCTTGGTTTGTAAATTTTAATCCACCACTTGTTTATCAAAATACACCCACAGATCTATTAGTTACAAATGCAACCATTTCATTAACATCTCCACCTAGTGTAAACAACCCAATTCAGAGTACAATCATTCGGATAAAAATCGCTAATGTATGGGTTGCAGGGAATTTTTGGTTGGCAGGAAATCAACCAGGTTACGAAACCTTTTTATCAAAATTTTTTTGGTTCGCTGGAGCTTTTACTGCAGGATATGGAAAATTTAGCGGAAAAATCCTCACAGATTATATCAATGTCGATGTCCTCGTCAATGTAAAACCGTACCATGCCGTAAAAATCCAAGCACTACAACCAGACAAACTTTCCCCAAATCAGATCGCTACTATCCCCGTACTTGTTGAAAATCAAGGAAACTACAACGATACCTTTAATTTCCGTATCAAGACAGAAACCGGGTATCCCCTAGCCTTGACAAGTAACAACACCATAACCCTTCAACCAGGGGAACAAGGACAGGCATTAGTCGGAGTAGCAGCCTCGCCCAATACGTTAGATACCGGAACCCTCCATTCAATCATAATTGAATCCTACTCCGCCGAACAACCAAACACCAGCATTGCAACTCAACGAATCTTCCTTGAGACACAAGGATTCTATTTCTCTGAACAAAACAGTGTCTATACCATAGGATTTGGTTTCTTCATTTTATTTGTTTTATCCCTCTTCATTTATTGGGGACGGAAAAAATCTGGAAAAAACAGTAAAAAACCAGAAAAACCATGGAAGATCCCTGAAGAACGACAACACCTTCAAGAACTCAAACGAACCGATAAAAAAGTATTCGAACAAGAACGCATCATGATGGAAGATGAGTACAAATCCGCGTTGCTATGGTATGAAGGGTACAGAAAGTCATTACGAAAAAAACCAAAAGAAAAAAAACCTAAAAAGAAACAAAAAGAAAAACCAAAGAAACGCGTACCAGCGATCTTGAAAAAATCAATAGAAAAACCAAAAGAAGAAAAAGTTGAATCCATCGTACCTGTTGAAGACAAAAGCAAAGAAAAAGCTTTGGCAAAAATTAAGAGCGAACAGGAAAAACAACTCCGAAAGATGAAAGAAAAATAATCACATCTTTCTGTTCTTATTATTAATTAATGCTAGCACCAATGTGGATAACAGAACCAGAACAGACAACCCATACAACCAGAAACCAATCCCTGGGCCCCACTCACAGAACACAGATGTTGCCGTTCCCTCAACTTGAACAGAGACATCAATGATTCCTTGCCCTAGGAAACTGCCGACCCCGACGTCTGTGAACGCAGACATCGCAATGGAAAATAATACAAGCGAACAAATCAGGATAAAAAGAGCACATACCAAGGAAAAGAGATACGATTTTTTCTTATCAACTCGTTTGAAAACCAGGCTTAAAAGAATAAGAAAACAACAAACAGTGGTTAGAACAGGAAGCGTAGTCATGACATTAACAAAGATATCAGGGAAAAAAGAAAGCTCCCCTCCAATAAATTGAGATGTTTTCGTCGTCGTGACTAAATCTAAAGGGATCAGATACAGTACCGAGGAGGTCTGCACATCAGAGGAGGATCCTTGAAGCGTCCACCAGGGAGATACGATCCCGACAACAGAAAGACCCAGGACAAGGACCACAAGAAAATAGAAGGGGTCCTTCTTCATTATACTCATCGAAAGACCAATCAGTACAATAATACCAGCTACAACAATGACAAGCAATGGAAACACCGGCTCCTGAGTAGTAAAAAGATCAACACTCCGCTCACTTACTACATTTAACGATCGCTGGCTAATAATCTGACCTTGAGAAAGGACAGACACAACATAAGAACCAGGCGGAACCGACAGCACAGTTCCAGAACTGTTACTTTTTAGATCAACGGTTTTACCACCCCGACTGAGTTGAATTGTTGCATCACCTATCTTCATACCTCGAGAATCCAGCACCCGGAACGTAATCGGAAACATCGCAGGGAAAACCAATGTCACATCATTTGAAGGGATCTGGATCTTTTTTTCAACAAGGAATGATTTATATTGGATCTGCAACTGGTACCCTGCGGAAACAAGATGAGTGAAGTGATACAGGTCGTTACTCCGCGGTTCTGCAAAAAGTACCATTGGCGTTTCCATCTCATCACTAGTAAGCTGAGGCGTAACATCGATTTCTAACGGTAACTCCCACAGATCAATAAGTTTTAAAGTCCACTCGTCCTGATGAAGTTCCAATGATTTTTTAAGGGAAACCAAGGAATGCACATATCCAAAGCGGATTGTTTCATTCTCCACTACAAAACCACGATACAGAATGATAAGTTGATACTGTTGCATAAAACCGCATGGGGCGGTGAGCAATGCATGCCCGTTAATCGTTGTATTTCGAGCTACTACAACGCCATCATGCATAAGTAGTGCACTGGCGCCATCGATTCCGTTCCCCTCTTGATCAACTAACGAAATCAAACAAGACCCCTGCCGTCTACAAAATGTATGGATTTTTGTATCCTTGGTAAGATCAATAATCGTATATCCGATATATCGTCGTTCATTTCCTAGCAAAGAATTGTCCCGAAACACTTTGATGAGATAGCGACCGGCGTCAAGTTGTTGAAAATCGATTTTTTTACACACCGAAAAATTACGAACATCAAAGATATGGGCAGTGGTAATGAAACGTTGCGCAAAGGAAGATTGCTCAGACGAAGAGAGAGGGTTGAGCGGGAGTCGTATCGCGGACCCAGAACTGACTAACTCTTCCTCACGATATACCTCCACGGTGATATATGGAAAATTACGCCCAGTAAGCGCTGAAAGTGCAGAACCGAAAGGAACCGAGGGAGCATTATGGACATACACCGTCAGTGAATAACGGTCTTGAGTCTGATTATTTTCCGAAGAACTATTCGCTTCCGATGCTGGTTTCAGTTTCACCAATGCTTGGAAAATCTCTGCCTCGGTTTCCACTAAAGGATACCCTCCCACAGGTGAGGAAAAGAACTCAGCGTCAAAAGATGCAACAAATCCTTTTGGGATCACCATATCTTTCGTAGCATTCCCTGCTTCATACGCATTCCGAGTAAATTGAAACGACGCTATATCATATTCCAGCCCAGGAAGATGCGGATAATCCGATTCATAGACCTTCAACTGAATCCCATCTCGTTCATCTTCTCCTGCTTTCACCACCGAAGAGGAACCAAACACGAGCGCATGAACCGAACCGGTGGTTCCTTCATCAAATGACGCCCAGGCGTTTTTCCCGACATCGACATCATCAGTGGTTTTTATGAGTCGGATAACCGGATCTTCTGGGATGTAATCAGGGTTTGTCTCAACTCGGTATTCCTCCACGGTATCATGTTCTGTAAAGACGTGCAGATACGGGTATAATGTACCAAAGTTCAGGTCTTGAATAGACGTGCTATGTATCCCACCGCATTGCAACGACCCATAGGTGCCATCGGTGTTGCTTGTTGGATATATTACACATTCTTTCAACGCCTGATGGGAAATATGTACCTGGATTCGTTTATACTCCATGGGACAATAGTAATATGTGTAAACCGCAGTGGTTTGGAGGTCATCACCAGTTGACCGGCTCACAATCTCACAGGATACCATGAGATTTCCATCGCAGAGTATCTTCTTTGAAACAAGCTGTTGACTTGTTGAATTATACTGCCACATTTCTTCGTTATAGTAATAGGTGAAGTCAAACGATGCAGCTGCTTCTCCGTTCTTTGGCATCATCTCGGTTGATCCTTCCTTTAATTTTGTCACGTACTGCGAGGTACTATACCAGAGAAACTGTCCTTGCTGTGCCACTGCATAGGTAATTGATTCTTCCTGGGAGATTTTATAATACTGGGATTTTAAGGGGTATCCTGAGATAGGTTCATAGAAATAAGAAGAATCCTCGATAGACACATGATCGGGATACATCGGAGAAGCAGTCTCTGATTCATCATAATACACATAATACTGTCCGATTTCATCTACCTCTTTAGGAGTAAGAAAGACGAGGTTACATGAGGCAATATGACTGTCATCGCTATGGACGAGGCCATAAATCTGAGATTCAAGTTCTGTATCAGCTTGGTAAATAACGCGAATCGAGTGTTGCAGTTCATCGCGCGCCCAACAAGAATTATCAAATATGATAGTCGTATCAACTGGCTGGAAAGCCGCCAGGTCTGAACTAGTATTGAAAGGAATCACAAGTTCCTGGCGAAACGACCAATGGGTATTCCACCACCGATCCTCAGCCACGACGGTATTTATCGAAAACAGGGGAAATAGGAGAAAACCTGCCACGAGTACAACGCCTATTGATTTTGAAACCATGATGGTCCACGAATCTCTGTTTTTAAATATTACTCTACAAATAATTATTGTCGTATTCATATATTAGAGTTGCGACATAAAAAAATAAGAAAACTTACAGTACACGACCCTTTTTTACCACGGTTTTAACCAGGTTCACCCCGAAATGATAGGGGAGAAACTGATGGTTCGGACAATCAAGGATAATACAATCAGCCTGTTTGCCTTTCTCCAGACTCCCGACGGTGTTGTGCATCCCAATAGCACACGCGGCGTTAAACGTCGCCGCAGTCACCGCTTCTGCAGCAGTCATCTGCATCTTCAAACAAGCAAGCTGAATCATCAACTGCATACTCTCCGTCCAACAATTCGGGTTCAAATCAGTCGCTAACGCAACCGGAACACCACATTCAATGATCTGTCGTGCTGGTGCGTACCGCTGCATCATCAAACAAAACGGAGTCCCTGGCAGAAGCACCCCAATCACACCCTTCTGCGCCATTGCCCTTAAACCAGTCTCAGATGACATCAACAAATGATCTGCACTGATCGCACCAACCTCTGCCGCGAGAGATGCACCCCCAGTATCCACAATCTCATCCGCATGAATCTTCGGGATAAGACCATATTGTTTTCCAGCATCAAGGATTTTTCTTGATTGAGCAACCGTAAAAACTCCTTTCTCACAAAACACGTCACAGAACCGCGCCAGACCCTTGGTTTTCGGAAGCATCTCTGTAATCACCGTTCGTATGTACTCAGTAGCTTGCTGATCCTTTGGAATCGCATGCGCACCCAGGAACGTCGAAACCAAATCCATCGGATGAGCCTCCTGAAGTTTCTTCTGAACCTTCAGCATCTTTATCTCAGTTTCAACATCCAATCCATATCCAGTTTTCGCCTCACAAGAAGTTGTCCCATACGAAAGCATCGTATCAAGACGTTTCTTACTCTGCTGCAACAACTGTGTAGGAGAGGCGTTTCGTGTTTCATTCACGGTATAAATTATCCCGCCCCCGCGCTTCAGAATCTCCATATACGGAACACCAGCAAGCTTCAAATCCAGCTCAAACTCACGGGACCCTGCAAACACCACATGTGTATGAGGATCCACAAACCCAGGCATCACGAGCTTCCCAGAAGCATCTATGGTTGTTTCCGCCTTGTATCGAAGATTCCGCCCGACATCAACGATCAGACCATTCTTTACGGCAACCGACCCGTTCTTAATGATGGAAAGTCTCTTCATCTGCTCCCGTGTCCTGGGTTTTTTTGGCCCTTTCAACGTCAGCAGTTCGCTTGCATTAGTGATGAGGAGGTCAACAGATTCCATACCGTGTTCCCAAATAGTTAAATGAAGGACTCCCGATTAAGGTTTACGGTGAATCCCTATGGCAAGACTGATAGAATGTGTACCGAATTTCAGCGAAGGAAAAAACAAAGAGACTATTGAGACAATCCATAACTTAATTAAGAAACATAAAGACATCACTTTACTTGATTTTACTCCTGATGCTGATCATAATCGCACAGATGTCACTCTTATCGGTACTCCAGAAGCGGTCAAGGCAGCTGCACTAGAGATAGCACTCAAATGCGTCGACCTCATAGATATGAACAAACACAGAGGAGAACACCCCCGCATGGGAGCAATCGACGTGGTCCCTTTTATTCCAATCACAGAAGTTGACATGGGAGAATGCATTCAACTCGCCAACGAGTTTGCAAAAGAGTTCTCTGAAAAAACCAATGTCCCCTGCTACCTCTATGAAGAAGCTGCGAAACGAGAAGACCGGCGAAACCTCGCCGATGTACGACGAGGTGAGTACGAAGGACTTAAAGCAGAAATAGGAAAGAACCCTGACAAAGTCCCAGACTATGGTCCAAACAAGATGCATCCAACCGCTGGAGCAACCGCAGTAGGAGCACGATTTTTCCTTATCGCCTTCAACGTCAACCTTGGTACTACCAATATCAAGATAGCAGAGGAGATTGCTAAGGTAGTACGACACAGCAGTGGCGGCTACCGATACGTGAAAGCAAAAGGATTTGAGATTAAAGAACGGGGTATCGTCCAGGTATCGATGAATCTGACGAATTTCCAAAAAACCTCGATTTTTCGTGTGTTTGAAACCATAAAAAATGAGGCAGACAGATATGGCGTCCCGGTGATCGGCAGCGAGATCGTTGGGCTGATTCCGATAGAAGCATTGGTTGATGTCACGAATCATTACCTCCGACTTGAGAAGTTCACCGTTGATCAAGTTCTAGAAAAAAGACTTTTAGAAATAAAAAAGTGAGCAACATGACGAAACTAGTGAAAATGAACATAAAAATGTTTCTCGATGAACTTGCGTCAAGTAGCCCGGCACCAGGCGGTGGGAGTGTGGCTGCATTATCAGGCGCGTTGGGCGCTGCGCTTTCATCAATGGTCTGCAACCTCACAAGAGGAAAACAAGGCTACGAAGCAGCACAAGACGAGATAAAAGAAATCTTACAACGAAGTGAAGAACTCAGGAAACATCTCACTGAGCTTATTGACAAGGACACAGAAGCATTCAATGAAGTCATGAAAGCACTAACAATGCCAAAAGAAACAGAAGACCAGAAAGAACACAGACGGCACGCAATGCAGAACGCGTTTAAACATGCAGCAGACGTGCCGTTAGAGACAGCACGAAAATGCACGCAAATCCTTGATGTCGCACGAATTGTCGCAGAGAAAGGGAACAAAAACTCAATTAGCGACGCAGCGGTTTCAGCATTGATGGCACAAACAGGGTTACAGGCTGCGATGCTGAATGTCCGAATCAACCTCTGTTCCATCAAAGATGCTGAGTATGTCCAAAAGGTTTCTGCTGAGTTGGATGAACTCCTGCAAAACGCCATGGAAAAATCAGCAGAAATTCTTGGTATCGTCGAAAAATCCCTTTAAATATATTTTACAGGAAGAGCTGCGATGACGATTTCACCAAAGACCCTCTACGACCTGTTGTTGGATAATTTTGGGCATCAGCACTGGTGGCCTTTCGATAAAAATTATCATCAAAAACAGAAGAGCGACCCACGGTTTGAAATCATAGTCGGAGCAATCCTCACCCAGAACACTGCCTGGGCCAACGTGGAAAAAGCACTAGACAACCTCAAGAAACACAAGGTACTAACGATTAACGCCTTCGTTCATATAAATGAAGAAAACCTTAAAATCATGATACAACCCTCCGGGTTCTTCAATCAAAAAGCACGACGTCTCAAGCTCTTTGCCGCCTATTTACATAAGAAATATCAAGATGATCTTCAGAAGTTTTTTTCAGGAGATGAAGCAGAGATCCGCCATGAGTTACTTTCCTTGCAGGGGATCGGCCCGGAAACAGCGGATTCCATGCTCTTATACGCGGGAAATCATCCCACCTTTGTAGTTGATGCGTATACGAAACGTATCTGTAAAAGAGTACCGTTTCAAGTATTAAACGATTCTTACGATGATATCAAGTACTTTTTTGAAAACGAGCTTCAACACACAATCCCAAAAAAAGAACTGGTACCGGTATACAAAGAACTCCATGCACTTCTCGTAAAACTCGCAAAAAACAACTGCCGGAAAAAAAAACCGGACTGCCACACCTGCCCTCTCACCAGACTATGCGAGAAGTCTCTCTAACTTACACCGCAACACCTCAGCAGGGATATCAGGAAGAGAGATAAGCTGCGAGGTCCCAAGCTGACCTTTTCCCGAGAGCTTCACTCGGATAAATCCAGCTTGTTCAATATCTTTCAGATAGTTCCAAAACATCGTATGCGCCCTAGTTTCCTCGTTATATTCCTCACAGGTGATCGCATAGGTTTTCTCCACTTCACCAGTGTTCGCGTACGCAGTACCATCCTTCTGCAGTCGTTTTGCAACCGATAGTAACGTAAGCAATTGATGTTTTCCTAGATTCTTCAACTTCGTTTCAGTGACCACCGAATAGGTTTCTGCTTTGGCGGCACGCACATGCTCAGGCACCACCTGCTTTGCATGTTTCTCATCAGCGTACATCCCTGCCGTCCATAGCAGTTCAATAGAAAACCGTGCATCACCAAACTCGCTGGCGATATCAGCGATGAGATCAACACTCTCACCAAGGACCGTGTTTGCGTGAAACGCAAGACCCACACGCTGCCGTATGATATCACAAAGC
>Ga0315289_10005689_pt1 | contig 18368 bp, 10 predicted proteins | sample YL17G11_40_MG_FD_203452 | JGI IMG/M metagenome (GOLD analysis project Ga0315289, IMG submission 203452) | Sediment microbial communities from Yellowstone Lake, YNP, Wyoming, USA - YL17G11_40 | ecosystem: Environmental > Aquatic > Freshwater > Lake > Sediment | place: USA: Wyoming | collected... | reverse complement strand
TGCAAGGGGTACTGCCGCCGAGGGTTCGACCACGATCTTCATCCGTTCCCAGATGAGTCGCATGGCGTGCACAATGCCATCTTCCTCTGCCGTGATGATGACATCGACCTGCCGCTGCAGGATCGAAAACGTCAGCTCACCGAGTGAAGTCCGAAGCCCGTCGGCGATGGTATTCGGATAGGCCGACGGAATGATCCGGCCGGCTATCAGCGATCGGCGGGCATCGTCGGCGAGGCTCGGCTCGGCTCCCAATACGCGGCTTCGAGGTGACAGGCTGCGAGTTGCGATGGCCGTGCCGCTGAGAAGCCCTCCGCCCCCTACGGGCGTGATCACGACATCCAAATCTGGGACGTCGGACAGTAGTTCCAAGGCCGCGGTGCCTTGCCCGGCGATGACGCATGGGTCATTAAAGGGATGGATGAATGCTGCACCAGTCTCCGCCACCACAGCAGCGAGTCCCGCCTCTCGCGCCGCGAGGGTCGGCTTGCAGGTGAAGATGATCGCGCCATAGCCCTCCACAGCTCTTCGCTTGATTTCGGGCGCGTTCTCCGGCATCACCACATAGGCTCGAATCCCCCGCTCTCGCGCGGCAAGAGCCAAGGCCGCGGCGTGGTTGCCGGATGAATGCGTCGCAACCCCTTTGGTGGCTCGGGCGTCATCCAGGCATAGCACGGCGTTGGTCGCGCCTCGCGCCTTAAAGGCGCCCGCACGCTGCAGATTCTCGCATTTGAAGAACATAGAGGCGCCGACGATGCCGTTCAGGCTCGCAGACGTCATCACGGGCGTACGGTGCACGCGCCCGCGAATCCTCTCGGCGGCCTCCTCGATGTCCCTAAATACTGGTATCTTCATCTCGCTACCCCTCAACCGTTGTGCCACGGCCGTCATGCACGGATTCGTGGGGTTGCATTGTAACACCCCGCGAATGGAGAGCCAACCGGCAGTGCACTTGCGCGAATTACAGCCGGGTGCCATAATGCAGCCACTGCCGGCTCATTAGAGCCGGGTGAGGGTGCGAATGGGCAGCTACTGCGAGTATGCGGCGACCGATCCCATCCATAGGGCATATCATGACTTGGACTACGGGTTCCCGTTGCGTTCGGACGCTGCACTCCTGGAGCGGCTGGCGCTGGAGATCAACCAGGCTGGGCTGTCTTGGACGACCATTCTGCGCAAGCGCGAGGCGTTCCACAGGGTCTTTGACGGCTTTGAGGTGGAGCGTGTCGCGGCTTACGGCCCAGACGACCAGGCACGCCTGTTGGCTGACGCAAGCATCATACGCAACCGGCTCAAGGTGCAGGCCGTGATCGAGAACGCGCGTCGGGTCAGTGCCATAGAATTCGAGTACGGCTCCTTCGTGGCGTGGTTAGACCATCATCATCCGCTCAGCGTTGAGGGTTGGACTCGTCTCTTCAAGCGCACATTTGTGTTCACGGGCGCTGAGATAGTTCGCGAATTCCTCGTCAGCGTCGGCTACCTTCCGGGCGCACATGAACCCTGGTGTCCGGTCTACGGGCAAATCGCGGCTCTTGATCCTCCCTGGCAATGGTTACGCGCAATGAGCCCGCCCGAGCGATGATTAGCGCCGTTGTGCTGGCTGCCGGTCTCTCGCGCCGGATGGGGCAGCTGAAGCTGCTGCTCCCGTGGGGAAAGAGCACGGTGATCGGCCAGATCGTAACAACGCTAGAAGGGTCCGGGATTACGGAGATCGTCGTCGTAACAGGCTTCCGCGCGGGTGAGGTGGCTGCCGCCATCAAGGGCGCGCGAACGCGCATCGTCCACAACCTGCACTATGCCGAAGGCGGGATGCTGAGCTCAACCCAGGTGGGCCTGCGGGCGCTCGGAGAGGAAGTGACCGGCGCGCTGCTATGCCTGGGCGATCAGCCGCAGATGAGGCCGGAAACCGTCAAGCTGATCCTGAGGCGGGCAGAAGACGCTGGCGTCGAGCGCGTGCTTGTCCCCAGCTACAGGATGCGGGCCGGACATCCCATACTTCTGCCCCGGGCGACGTGGGACAGGGTCCTGTCCGCAGAGAGGTCGCTGCGCGATTGTTTGCAGGGGATGAGACGGGAGATCACTTACGTAGAAGTAGACACGGCTTCCGTACTAGCGGACCTCGACACACCTGAGGAGTACGAAAGGGCATGGAAAGGATCTACGACAGCCTAACGCGGCTGGTGGCGGCCGGAGAGACCGTGGCCGTGGCGACGGTCGTTGAGGTGCGTGGTTCGGTGCCGCGCGAGGTGGGCGCCAAGATGGTCATCCATCCTCTGGGCCGGCATATCGGCACGGTGGGAGGCGGCTGCGGAGAGGCTGACGTCATCCGGGCAGCAACCGAAGTGATTCGCACAGGGATACCCGTCCTCGTGCACGTGGACCTGACCGAGGATATCTCGATGCAGTCCCTCGGCGTCTGCGGGGGAACCATGAGAGTCTTCGTGGAGCGTGTCAGTGGAGCACCTTGCGCGGCCGAGAAATCCGACGCGAGCCTCTCACCGGCTGCCCGAATCGCTGCCCTTTGTGCTTCTATCGAAGCGCGTGAGCCCGTGGCGCTGGCGACAGTTGTGACCGGGGCCAGCGCCGGACGCCAGGCGGTAGTGTGGCTCGACCGAGATCCTTTAGGGGATCTGCAGCTTGGGAGCCTGGAGAGCCGGGCGCTGGCCAATATCCGATCCGTCTTGCACGCACGCCAGCACCGGTTACTCGCGTACCCTGAGGATGGGGCGTCCGTTTTCGTGGAAGTTGAGCGGCGAGCGCCGGACCTGCTTATTGTCGGGGCTGGTCACATTGCGCTGCCTTTGGCGCAGATAGCCAACCTGAGCGATTTCTCCGTGACAGTGCTGGACGACAGGCGGCAATTCGCGAGCCCGGAGCGTTTCCCTGCCGCGAACCGGGTGATCGCTGCGCCTCTGCGCCAGACACTGCGCGAACTGGCTATGGATGAAGACACCTTTGTTGTGCTGGTGACGCGCGGGCACAGCCAGGATGTGGAGTGTCTCTTGGAGGTTCTGGATAGGCCGGTTGCCTACATCGGGATGATTGGTTCCGAACGCAGGATCAGCGCCGTCTTCGAGCTCCTATCTGAAGAGAAAGGCGTTGACCCTGCCCTCCTAGACAGGGTTTATGCACCTATCGGGATCGCGATTGGGGCCCGAACCCCGGCCGAGATCGCTGTATGCATCATGGCCGAGGTCATCAATGTGCTGCGCGGCGGGTCGGCGATATCGATCTCCGACCGCAGGCGCGAGAGAGGCCGTTCTCGTCGCGAGCATCATACGAGCTAACGGAGACCAGTTGATGACTACCACACCTCTTCCTGTAGCACCGCCGATCCTCTCTGGCATCCGTGTGGTGGATATGACAGAGGCTCTGGCGGGGCCCTTCTGCACGATGTACCTTGGCGACCTTGGCGCGGACGTGATCAAAGTGGAACGCCGAGCGCAGGGCGATCAGGCGCGCGCCTGGGGACCGCCATTCGTCAACGGCGAGTCTGCGTACTTTATGTCCACCAATCGCAATAAGCGGAGCATTACGCTCGACATGACAGCCCCTTCGGGGCCGGAGGTGATGCGGCGTCTCATCGATCGGGCAGATGTTTTCGTGAACAACGTGCCGCGCCTCAGCTCCCTCGCCAAGCTTGGTCTAGACCCCGATACCTGCCTGCCATGCAACTCTCGCCTCATCCACGTGTCAGTGACCGGCTTCGGGCATACTGGCCCAAGGGCAGGTCAGCCCGGATATGACATCCTGATTCAGGGGATGAGCGGCATCATGAGCTTGACCGGCGAGCCTGATGGGGAGCCGGTCCGGTACCCGGTGCCGATTTCGGACATGACGGTGGGCCTGTACGCGCTGATCAGCATTCTGGCCGCGCTCTACGAGCGAGAGCGCACGGGACGAGGGCAAGCCATTGACGTGGCCATCCTGGAAAGCCAGATGACCTGGCTGAGCAACCTGGCGGGCAGTTTTTTCGCAACGGGAGCTCGCCAGCCACGCCTGGGTAACCAACACCCGACGATCACGCCCTATCAACCCTTCGCTACCTCCGACGGATACATCATCGTCGCGTGCGGCACGGATCGTATCTGGGCACGGCTGTGCGGTGTCCTCGGCCTTTCTGAGAGCGCACAAAGCGACCCACGTTTTGCTACGAACCCGGAGCGAAATGTGCATCGAGCCGAACTGACAGCGATCCTGGCGGAGCGCTTCGGATCGGATAGTAGCTGGTCGTGGTTGGAGCGCCTTCAGCGGGAGGACGTGCCCTGTGGGCCGATATACCTGATCGACGAGGCCCTTGCCGATCCTCAAGTTCTCGCTCGCCAGTTTATCGTCCTCCTGGAGCATCCGCTGGCCGGCGCCGTTCGATCCCTCGCGTTCCCCTCTCACATGCGCGATGGGGCCCTGAGCTACCGCCTGCCTCCCCCCATCCTTGGGCAGCATACTGACGACGTACTGGCGGAGCTAGGCTACGGAGAGTCTGAGATCGAGGACCTGCGAGCACGAGAAGTCGTCTGAACGCCCTGTTAGACGGTTACGCCTACTTTATCGATGCCACACAAGCCAACGTTGGCCGAGGGATGCCGGCCTTAGCGGCGCTTGCCTACATGGCCTTCGGCGCCTTTGGGGTCTGTCTCGCTCACTGAGGCAAATGGCGACCAAATAGGGAACCTGGAAGGCGGACGCGACGTATTGTAGGCATTGAGAACCCGCGAGGCGGGTACGCCAGCGTGAGGGTGGTCGTGCGGCGAATGACCAGGTGGAGGCCTTTGTTGGTCACGGCGGGAGGGCTCCTGTGCGCAGCTCTCTTGCTGTCCCGCGCGCTCTTCCAGGGATTGCCTGATCCCGGGGGCACAGTCCATGCCGCGCAGGGGGCTGCAGACCCGGCGGGAACACCGAGTATCCTCATCACCGACCGGAATGGCCGTCTGCTGTATGAGGTCATTGACAAGCTGGGCAGCAAGTACGTGCCGCTGGCGCTTGAGGACATACCCCAGGCATGTCGCGAGGCAACGATCGCCACAGAAGACAGCCGCTTCTACAGCCACCCCGGAATTGACTTGATCGCAGTCGCACGGGCCGTGTGGCAGGATCTGCGCCGGCAATCGCAATCCGGCACCGGCAACTACGCGTTTTCGGGCGCCAGCACCCTTACGCAGCAACTCGCTCGCAATCTCTACCTGTCTCGGGAGGAGCGCAGTGAACGAACGCTGCGGCGCAAACTGCGCGAGGCATGGCTGGCTTGGCGCCTCGAACGAACGCACTCGAAAGACGAGCTTCTGGCACTCTATCTGAACACGACCTACTACGGCCATTTTGCTGTAGGGATCGAGGCCGCGGCTCAGGGTTACTTTGGAGTACATGCTCGAGAGCTTGACCTGGCGCAGTGCGCGCTGCTCGCGGGTCTGCCCCAAAACCCCGGCGGCTACAACCCACTGGAGAACCCTGAGGCCGCCCGGCGCCGGCAGCGGCTTGTGCTCACCCTGATGGCAGAGAACGGCTACATTACCCAGGCCGAGGCTGAGCTCAACTGGGGCGAACGGCTTGCGTATGCAGCGTCGCCTTTTCCGATCGAGGCGCCGCACTTCGTGATGTGGGTACAGAGCCAACTGGAGGAGCTGCTTGGATCGGAACGCGTGCGCCAGGGCGGCCTGCGTGTCAGCACTACCCTCGACCTGGATTACCAGCATCTCGCGGAGAAGATCACGAGCCGGCGTCTGGCGCAGCTTGCACCGTGCGCCGCCGGAGGGGCTCCTGCAGTCTGCGACATCGGTGGCGATCCCGCCAGGAAGGTAGCCAACGCCGCGCTCGTGGCTATGGATCCATCAACGGGCGATGTGCTCGCCATGGTAGGCAGCCCTGACTACTTCGACCCTGCAATCAGCGGCGCCGTCAACGCCGCCCTCAGCTCACGGCAGCCTGGCTCAGCCATCAAACCCATAACTTACGCGGCCGCACTCGACCCGGCCAGGGCCAGGGCTGCCGGGGAGGAAGCGTGGACAGCAGCTACGGTGATTGCAGATGTGCGCACGGCTTTCCCTACCGATGAGGGACGGCCCTACGTACCCCAGAACTACGACCTGAGGTTTCACGGCCCGGTCACCGTACGCGAAGCCTTGGCCAACTCCTACAACATTCCGGCGGTCAAGGCTCTGCAGTACATCGGCATCGACGCTCTGACTGCCCAGGCTAGGGAACTGGGCATCCACTGGGATAGCGGGCCTCAAGATCCCGTGGGCGCCGGCGGCTATGACGAATCCCAGTTGGAGAGCGACTCCATCGCTACCCAACCACCGGCGCACAAGTACGGACTGGCCCTGACGCTCGGAGGGGGCGAGGTTCGGCTGCTCGATCTGACGGCAGCTTACGCCGCGTTCGCCAATGGCGGCTGCCGCGTGACACCACGTGGGATCACTCGAGTGGAGACCCTGGCAGGAGAAGAGATCCTGGACGCTGCCAGTTCTGTGTCTCGGCTGGCAGATGCATGCCTGTCGAACGAAGCGGGCGTGCAACGGGCCTTGGACGAGCGTGTAGCCTACCTGATCACGGATATCCTCAGTGATGAGAGGGCGCGATTACCCCAGTTCGGTCCAGGTAACGCGCTTGAAATCGGCCGCCCTGCTGCCGCGAAGACCGGCACGACCACGGATTGGCGCGACAACTGGACGGTGGGTTACACGCCGGACCTGGTCACCGGCGTTTGGGTGGGCAACGCGGACGGCACACCCATGCGCGATGTAAGCGGCGTGGCTGGGGCGGGGCCAATCTGGCGAGACTTAATGATGGCCGTCGAAGGGGACAGGCCGCCCTTGCAGTTTCGTGTCCCCGCTGGTCTGGAGCAGGTGGAAGTGTGCGCCGATTCTGGGCTTCTGCCGGGCGCCGCGCCGGCCACCATCAAAGCGCCGATCCCAATAGCAGCAGCCTGGCAGCCGACACAGATCACCCGAGTCGAGGTCGTGCCGTGCCCGAGCCGCCGCCTCGAATGGTTCCTCTCAGGGACAGTTTCCTCGCAGGTCGATGTCGCGCACGTTCGGGTGCCGCTCGACACCCGAACAGGGCAACAGGCAACGGCCCTGACGCCCTACGAGCACATCGCATGGGAGACCTATTGGGTGCTGCCACCTGAATACGGGCTTTGGGCTCGTGAGACCGGCTTTCCCCAGCCGCCACGTCAGACGTCCTGGACGGGTTCATCTGCTAATAGCAGCGAGGCCGGCCCCACAGGTGTAGCATCTGCACCGCTCAAGCTGGCCAGCCCTGACCCGAACCGCGTCTTCCGACTGGACCCGCTCTTGCCTGCGAACGCACAACAGTTGGCGGTAGTCGTCCTGGCGGATCCATCGCAGGTCTCAAAGGAGGATCAGGTATCTGTGACCCTGGACGGCGCGTCGCTCGTCACACTGGATTGGCCCGACTACACGGCCTGGTGGCCACTTGCTTTGGGCCAGCATACTTTTCAGGCCGTCGCCAGAACGGCCGACGGCCGCCTGTTGCGCAGTCAAACAGTCCTCATCCGGGTCGAGTAGAATAGCGCGGGGTCGCGCGTCCTGCCGGAACGGAGACCATTCAACGATTGTCTGGAATATGGTCGGAGTCGTACCGCTCTTGTGGAGGCACTTGAATGAACAAGAACCGTCTTACTGCCTGTCTATTCATCGCGATCCTGGTCTTTGGGTCCATTCTGGGGGCTTGCAGCAGGAGGCCTGGGCAAGGCGGCGCTGCCGGTGCCCTCGAGCCCACTGGCACCGCGGTTGCCGAGCCTGACAACCAGGCGCCGAACGCCACGAGTATCTCCACCACTCCAACTGTCACTGCCGTTCCCTTGCCGCCGGCTGTGGTGAGCGTGCAGCCAGCCAAGGGCGAAGAGCAGCCTCTCGACGCACCCGTCGTCATTACCTTCGACCAGGCGATGGATCCGCTTTCCACAAGCGAGGCTTTCAAGATTGAGCCGCCAACTGAAGGCCGCGTTGAGGCTCGGGGCAACACCCTTACCTTCAAACCCGCGCAGCCACTGCAGCGTGGAATGGACTACAGAGTGATGGTGGCGGCTGACGCATCCAGCCAGGAAGGGCTCAAGCTCCAGGCACCGGTATCCTTTGGGTTCACCACGTCGGGATTCCTCGAGGTGGCGAATACGCAGCCCGCTCATGGGGCTGAGGGGATACCCGTCACGACCACCATCACGCTGGCCTTTAACCGACCTGTGGTACCCTTAACCAGCATTGCGGATCAAGCCAACCTGCCCCACCCTTTGATGATCTCACCCGCGGCAGCCGGTCAGGGGCAGTGGCTTAACACGAGCATCTACCAGTGGGCGCCTGCTGGCGGCCTCGCGGCATCGACTCAGTATACCATCACCGTCCCGTCGGGTCTGCAGGACGCCAGCGGCGGGCTTCTTGCCGCAGACTACAGCTTCGGCTTCCGTACTGCCGACCCAACGGTGCTGACATGGCTACCCGAAGGCACGGCTAATCTCCCTGTAGAGAGCCCGATCACAGTCACCTTCTCAATGCCAATGGACCGACGGACGACCGAGGCTGCGTGGTCGTTCACTGACGAACAAAGTACGCCGGTCGACGGGCGTTTTGGTTGGTCGGCCGATGGCACTGTCCTCGGCTTCAAACCTCTGAAGACGCTTCAGTTTGGGCAGCGTTACCGCGCTGAGGTGGCCTCTACAGCCAGGCCGGCAAACGGAGCGGGTTCGCTCCGCGACGCGTCGACGCGGGTGCGCACCTACCAGAGCGTGTCCCTTCCTAAGGTGGCCAGCACAAGCCCGGCTGCTGGGCTCAAGCGCGCCGACCCTACAGGCGGGGTGTCGTTTCAGTTCGCAAGCCCGATGGATGCCGCCACGTTCGTTACGGGCACGGTGACGGTCTTGCCGGCACCGGCCCAGCTCACGACCAACTACAGTCAGTGGGACAACATGCTCTATGTGCAGTTTGATAAGCTGCCGGCGACGGCGTATACGGTCACCCTATCGGGCAAAGTGGCTGACCCCTACGGCAATCTGCTGGGCCGCGATTTCGTGTTGGACTTCACGACCCGCGACTATGATCCGCTCCTTCAGGTCAACGGTACAGGCTTCGTGGGAACCTACAACGCGTACACTGAGACCGAGGCGGTCGTCACCTACCGCAACGTGCCGCAGATTAGCTTCTCGCTCTATCGCACCCCGGCAGAAGACTTCCTCAGGCTCACGACCGGCGACTACTGGCGAGCCTGGGACTCATACCAGCCCACCAAAGGCAATCTGATCCGCACCTGGACTGTTGAGACCGATGCGCGCCCCAACCGACTCGCAATCTTGCGCGCGAAACTGACCGACGAGGGCGGTGCGCAGTCTCCGCCTGGCCTTTACTTCCTGCAGATTCCCGAGGCCACGGCAGGCGGAGACCGGTACGCCACACGCGAGCTGTTCGCACGTGTCGATCTTAACCTCACCTTGAAGGCGGCACAAAATGAGGCCCTCGCGTGGGTCACCGACCTGAAGAGCGGACAGCCGGTCCCTGGCGCCACGGTCCGCTTCACGGATGGGGCCCAACTCGACCTCTCTGCCACGACGGACGACAAGGGGGTGGCCAAGGTCGCATTTGCATCGTCGCGCCGCACTTGGGATCCACTCCTGGCGTTCGCCAGCACTGACGGCGGCGGGTTCGGCGTCGTCTCGAGCGGTTGGGCGGATGGCATCGGCCCATGGGATTTCGGGCTGCCAGGCGGAGCCCCTACCGAGCCGTTCGCGGCGTATGTCTACACCGACCGGCCCATATACAGACCTGGACAGACGATGTATTGGAAGGCGCTTATCAGGCGCGATGACGACGCACACTACAGCATCCCGACGCCGGGCCAGCCAGTCACAGTCACGATCAGTGACGATCGGGGGAACCAGCTCCTCGTGAGGTCGCTTCCGCTTGGTCCCCAAGGGACCCTGTACGGTGAGCTCCCGCTCGGGCCCGATGCGACGCTTGGGTACTACTACGTCTCGGTGCAGCCGAGCAAAGATACGAGCTACGGGGTTGGGTTCCAGGTAGCCGAGTACCGCAAACCTGAGTACGAGCTGGCAGCGAGCACAGATCGACCGGAGTACACGCAGGGCGAGCAGATAAAGGTAGCCGTCGATGCCAGCTACTTCTTCGGCGGCCCCGTCAAGAACGCCAAGGTGAACTGGGTCTTGCTCAGCAACGACGCCTACTTCGACTACAAGGGCAAGGGTTACTTCAGCTTCACTGACTGGGACTGGTATGAAACACCCGCAGGTCCGTTCGGCGGAGTCATCAGCCAGGGGCAAGGAAAGACTGACGCCCGTGGCGAGTACACCTTCGCAGTTCCGGCGGACGTGACGCGATACACGCAGAGCCAGAGATTCACCTTCGATATCACCATTACGGACGCCACCAACCAGGCTGTATCTACTCAGGCCACTGCGCTTGTGCACAAGGGCGCATTCTACATCGGGCTGAGCCCACGTAGCTACGTCGCGAACGTTGGCAAGCCAAGCCAAGTGGACGTCATCACCGTGGATCCGCAGAGCCAATCCGTGGCTGATACCGACGTGAGGCTCGTAGTCAACCGTATCGAGTGGTATAGCGTGCGCGAGCAGGCCGAGAACGGCCTCTTCTACTGGGCCACCCGTGCCAAGAAAACCGCCGTCTTCACGGAGACGCTGACTACTGACTCTGTAGGCAAAGCCCTGCTGTCCTGGACCCCGCAGACCGGCGGCGAGTACAAGGTTGAGGCCGAGAGCCGTGACAGCGGCGGGCATCTCATTCGCAGTGCGGCCTTCGTCTGGGTTGGCACGTCGGCGTCTCAGTACGTCAATTGGCGCCAGGAGAACAACGATCGCATCGAGCTGATCCCAGATCGGAAAGAGTACTCCGTTGGAGACACGGCCGAGTTGCTGGTAGCAAGCCCGTTCCAGGGGAAGGTGAAGGCGCTACTGACAATCGAGCGCAACCACGTGCTGAGCTATGAGGTGCTCGATCTGAATGGCAACAGTGAGGTCCTGCGCATTCCCATCAAGGCCGAACACGCGCCGAACATCTACGTTTCGGTAGTGCTGGCCAAGGGTATGGACGCGTCCAGTCCCGCGCCTGGCTTCAGAGTGGGGCTAGCCCAACTGAAGGTCTCGGTCGCTGACAAGGAGTTGCAGATCGTGCTGACGCCGCGCAAGTCCGGTGGGGAACCAGGGCCGGCGCAAACGGCCAATCCTCCCCACTTCGGCCCTCGGGAGAAGGTGGTGTGGGGAGTCCAGGTGCTCGACCATGATGGTAAGCCCGTACAGGCCGAGGTCTCCCTGGCCTTGGTGGACAAGGCCGTACTGAGCCTGGCCGATGATAGCGCGGGCACACTGCTGGACCGTTTTTACAGCCAGCGGGCACTCGGCGTACAGACGGGCGGCACGTGGGTGGTTAATGTGGACCGACTGGTCGCGCTGGTACCCGAAGGCGGCAAGGGCGGCGGTGGCGGCGGCGGGATGGGGGCCGGGGAGTTCACGGTTCGCAGGGAGTTCCCGGATAATGCCTACTGGAATGCTGTCGTCTCGACGGATGCCGGCGGCAAGGCTGAAGTGGAGGTGAGCCTGCCTGACAACCTCACGACATGGACAATGGATGCCCGCGCCATCACGGCGGATACTCTTGTGGGTCAGGTGAAGACCGACATCATCGCCACGAAGGATCTACTGGTGAGACCTGTGTTGCCGCGGTTCTTCACACAGGGGGACGAGGCGCAGATCGCGGCGGTGGTGCACAATACTACGGAAAGCCCGATCGAGGTGCGCATCTCACTCGAAGCCCAAGGGCTGCAAACGCAGGGACAGACGGAGAGCATCGTTACGATCCCGGCGGGAGACACGCACAAGGCCGTCTGGCCGGTGAGTGTTGAGCCAAGTGCCAATGAGGTGAAGGTGCTGATGCGCGCCGAGTCGGTTGGTGCCAGCTCATCTCAGGGGACGGGCGCGGGGCTGCAGGACGCGGTCGAGATCACACTGCCGGTCTATGGCTACACTACGCCGGAGGTCACAGGGACAAGTGGGCAGGTGGGCATGGATGAGCGACGCCTCGAGCTGGTGCGCGTGCCGTCCGATGCGGATCGCAGCCGTGGCGAGTTGGAGATACGCCTGGAGCCTAGCCTGGCCGTGGGCATGCAGGGCGGCCTCACCTACCTAGAGCACTACCCCTACGAATGCATCGAGCAGACGATGAGCCGGTTCTTGCCCAATGTCGTGAGCTACCAGGCGCTCAAGTCGCTGGGCATCGACAACCCTGATCTGGAGACCCTGTTGCCGCAGCAGGTGGGTGTCGGCCTGCAGCGCATCTACGCCAAACAGCATATCGACGGAGGCTGGGGCTGGTGGCAGCAAGACGTGAGCAGCCTGGCCGTCAGCCCTTATGTGGTTTTCGGCCTGTCGAAAGCCAAGCAAGCGGGCTTCACGGTCGATCAAGATGTACTGGATCGAGGCGTGAGGTTTATCGAGCAGAGTCTCAAAGCGCCGGCTGACCTGAGCGGGTGGCAACTCAACCAGCAGGCCTTCGCCGTATATGCCCTGGCCGAAACGGGGACACTGGAGCCAAGTCGTGCAGGTGCGCTGTTCGAACGGCGCGAGAAACTGAGCGACTACGCGAAGGCCTATCTAGCTATGGCGTTTGGGTTGATCAACGATGATGCCAGTGCGGCGCGCATCAAGACCTTGATGGCGGACGTGAGCGGACGGGTGGTCAGCAGTGCCACGGCGGCCCACTGGGAAGAAGACTGGACCGACTACTGGGGCATGAACACGGACACTCGTTCCACCTCGATCATACTCGACGCCATCGCCAAGCTCGATCCGAAGAACAGCCTGGGTCCCAATACCGTCCGATGGCTGATGAGCGCCCGCCAGGGGGATCACTGGGAGACCACCCAGGAGAACTCGTGGGCGATCATCGCACTCACAGACTGGATGGTCGTCACCGGCGAACTCAAGGGTGACTACGATTGGGCAGTTTCACTCAATGGCGGGGCACTCGGCAAAGGAGCGGTTAGCCCTCAGACGATCCAGGACGTCATCACACTGCGTGCAGATGTGAGCACCCTGCTCGAAAACAGCACCAACGGCATCGTCATCGAACGCTCGAAATCCGCCGGCCAGACCGGCGACGGCCAACTTTACTACACGATGCGCCTCAAGTCTTATCTTCCCGCCGAGAAGGTACAGCCGCTGAGTCGGGGTTTGACCGTGAACAGGGAGTACCGGCTGGCTGATTGCGGCGCCCGCGAGCCAAAGGCCTGCCCGACGATCGCTTCAGCGAAAGTAGGCGACATCATCAATGTCACGCTTTCGATCGTGGTACCGCACGCGTTGCACTATGTGGTAATCGAAGATCCGTTGCCAGCAGGAACGGAGGCCATCGACACCAGCCTTCGCACGACCAGCGTGACCGCTCAAGGCCCAGCGATCCAGACGACGCCAGAAGCGGAGAATGGGGGCTGGGGTTGGTGGTGGACGCCCACCCACACCGACCTTAGAGATGAGAAGGCCGCGCTCTTTGCCACAGATCTCGGACCTGGAAGCTACGAGTTCACGTACCAGATACGTGCAAGCATTCCGGGTCAGTTCATGACGCTGCCGCCCACGGGGTATGAGATGTACTTCCCGGAGGTGTGGGGTCGAGGCGCCGGAGGCGTCTTCAGGGTAACTGAGTAGACCGACTCGCGACGACAAAGGCGAGCGCAAGTCCGCCATCGTGAGACAAGCTGATGGCCCAGGAGGTTAAGCCCATCTCCTGGGCCATCTTTAGCGCAGTTCCGAGCAATCTGATCTGAGGCTTTCCCGCTGCAAGCTGAGTGATCTCGATGTCCTTGAAGCACACCTGTCCTATCCCCGCGCCGAGTGCCTTTACGACGGCTTCTTTGCCGGCCCAGCGCGCTGCGAGAGATTCCACGCGGCTGCCGCAGTCTTGAAGCTCAGTTGATGTGTAGACGCGTTGCGTGAAGCGCCAGCCATAGCGCCTGAGCAGCTTCTCAACACGGTCAATCTCGACAAGGTCGACGCCGACGCTCAGCCACGGAACAGACATGTTCATCAGGGGCTTGCCACCGCTAAGACGTACGTTTCGGGATCCAGGTATTCCCTGGCGGCAGCCTGAACATCCGCCGCCGAAAGCGCCATAATCATATCGGCATACCGGCGCAGGTAATCCAGGCCGAGGCCTTGCCACTCCATATCTATCAACGCGCCCGCCACGCCGTCGTTCGTCTCCAGTTGGAGGGGTATCGAGCCGGTCAGGAACTGCTTGCTGTCGGCCAATTCGTCCTCCGGCACAGGCTGATCGCGAAGTCGCCGGACCTCGGCAAGCATGGCCTCGACAGCACGGTCCACGTTGGCAGGGGCCACGCCGGCAACCGCCGCCCAGGTGCCAGGGTCTTTGTCAGCGCGTAAGCGGCTGTAGGCATAGTATGCCATGCCCTGTTTCTCCCGAACGTTCTGCCCGAGCCGGCCCATCATGCCGAACACGCCGAGCACCGTGTTGCCGAGCCTTGCGGCCTCGAAGTCCGAGGCAAGGCGCCGCATCGCGGGCCAGCCCAACACGATGTCTGCCTGGGTCTTTTCTGGCATGGGGACCCTGCGCTCACGGAGACTTTCGAGGCGAGGCATCTCGGGCAGACCTGGCCGGCTTGGGCGCTCGCCGGTCCAATCACCGAAGCCGCGCTCCACCCTGGCCACCACCTCGTCCGCCGGAAGTGCTCCCACGACGGCGATCACCATTCCGGACGGGCTGTAGAAGCGCTCGTAGAAAGACACCAGATCATCTCGGTTGATAGCCTTGTTCGACTGCCGACTGCCGAGCACGTCCCGTCCCAATGGGTGATCACCGTAGAGCAGCTCACGAAACGCCAGGCCCGCCATCTGACGCGTATCATTTTCCCGTTCGGCGATGGCGGTCATGCGAAATCCGCGCACCCTGTCGACATGCTCGCCCAGAAACACAGGCGCGCGCAGTTCGTCGGCAAGGACATCAAGCACGAGATCCAGATCCTCCGACAGACACTTGGCAGAGTAGCCGGTGGTGTATCGGTCCGCGCCAAAACCGATCGACGCCCCTATGGACTCTACCAGCTCGCTAATCTCCGCGAACGAACGGCTCCGAGTCCCTCGGCTCAGCATACTGGCCGTGAAGGAGGCAGTGCCCGAGAGGTCCGATGGCTCGTCGAGCACGCCTACTTGCAGATACCCTTCGATGACGACCGAGGGCGCACTCCAGTTTTCGCGCGCAAGGACGGTGATGCCGTTTGGCAGAACTCGCCTCAGCGTGTCATCTGCACCGGGGAGTGACAGACGGAAAATGGATTGTTCTACGTGGATCTGAGCGAGGACAGATCCGTTCGTGCGAGTGGCCATTATTGCTTCTCCGCTTCGTCTGTGCCATCGGTCGGAACGTACCAACCGATGCTTCTCTGGGTGCGTCCCAGGTACTTGCGGGCCACCCGCTGTACATCTTGGGCTGTCACCGCGGCAAGATCATCCAGAAAGCTTTCGAACCAACCGACATCTGCGACCACCTCACTGAAACCGAGCCAATAACCCTGATCCGTCACGCTTTCACTCGAGTAGGCAAACTGCGCCCGCGTCTGCTTGATCGACTTCGCCAACTCCGCCTCGCTGACGGGCTCGGCCATCGCCCGATCAATCTCGGCGAGCATCGCGGCTTCGACATCGGAAGGTGATCGGCCATCTCGCACTGTAGCTGAGAAACTGAACACGTACGGATCGACCGTGGAACTCAGGGAGCAGTCAACAGAAGATGCTAATTCCGTGTCGACGAGGGCCTTGTAGAGGCGTGAGCTGCGGTTTGAGGTGCCGCCGCCCCACAAAGACATGCCCTTGGCTCCGCCAAGTATTGTCTCCAGGACCACCATGGCATGGAAGTCGGGGTCGGTGGCGCGCGGCGCACGATAGGCAATCTCCAGGTAAGCGGTGGTTCCTGGTCCCTCAACGGTGACACGCCGTTCGCCACGTTGTGGGGGTTCCACTACCTTGAGCGGAGGAACCGATTGCCCAGAAGGGATCCCGCCGAAGAGCTCTTCAATCCGCGCCACCATCGAAGTCGTGGCGAAGTCTCCGGCCACCGCAACAACAGCGCTCCTCGGAGTGTAATGGACCCGGTAGTGAGCGTAAAGCTGTTCGCGCGTAATCGCTTCCAGATCACTCTGCCAGCCAATGACCGACTGGCGGTACGGATGCGCCTGGAAAACCGCAGCCTGCAACGCCTCGCCGAGGAGATACTCCGGGTCGTTCTCGTTGCCCTGGCGCTCAGAGATGATCACTGTCCGTTCGCGCTCTACCTCCGCGGGGTCGAAAGCGGCATTAGCCATACGGTCCGATTCCGCACGGAGAGCCAAATCGATGCGATCGGAAGGAAGCGTCTCGAAGTAGGTTGTGAAATCAATCCAGGTCATGCCGTTGAAGAGCCCACCTTGCCGGGCAATCGCCTTATCGAATTCACCCGGAGGAAATGAGGGGGTTCCCTTGAACAGCATATGTTCGACCCAGTGTGAAATGCCGGTCGAGCCGGTCACCTCGTTTCGGCTGCCCACCCGATACCAGATCCAGAAACTGGCGACAGGTGAATGATGCATCTCGCGCGTGATAATGGTTAGACCATTGTCAAGGGTGGTCTTGCGCACAGGCTCAAGCGGCTTCAATATTGCCTCCCGATTCAGCTCTCAACTCGCGTCGATTGTCGTTTCCGCAACCCGGCCGCGAATGCGGACTGCCGACACCGTCATGTGGAGTTAGCCGGATTGTATCCGCGACCGATACCGTAGTACTGGAATCCAGCTTCCCGCATCGCCGAGGGCTCGTAAACATTCCGACCATCCACAAAGACAGGCGATCGCATCGCCAAACGGAGTCGGGTCAGGTCGAGATGCTTGAACTCATTCCACTCGGTGACCAGCACCAACGCATCGGCGCCGGCAGCCAACTCGTACGGATTGTTCGCAAGCGCCAGGTCGGGCAGGACGCGTGCAGCCACTTTGTGCGCAACAGGATCATACCCGGAGACCCGCGCACCCTCACGGCGCAGCATGTGGATGATGTCAACGCTGGGAGCATCGCGCATATCGTCTGTGTTGGGCTTGAACGCCAGCCCGAGCAGCCCGATCTGGCGATCGCTCAGGGTGCCGAGCGCCTCGCGGAGCTTGTAGACAATCTGCCGACGCTGATCTCGGTTGATCTCCATTACCGCCCTGAGCAGAGATGGGTGCGCGCCATGGAGTAGCCCCATGTACTCCAGCGCCGTCACGTCTTTCGGGAAACAACTCCCTCCGAAGCCGATGCCGGCGTCCAGGAAGGCCCGCCCGATGCGCTTATCGTAGCCCATCCCGGCCGCCACCTCTTTCACGTCAGCTCCCAGTCTTTCACAAATGGCTGCGATCTCATTAATGAACGAGATTCGAGTGGCGAGGAACGCGTTGGATGCGTACTTGATCATCTCGGCGGTGCGAAGGTCGGTCAGGACGATGGGCGCACGAAGCGGGAGGTGGAGCTGCGCCACCTTCTCGGCGGCCTCGCGCTCCAATGAGCCAAGAACGACCCGGTCTGGACTCATGAAGTCCGATAGCGCCGAGCCCTCTCTAAGAAATTCCGGGCACGACACGACCCAGAAATCAATGGGCTGCGGCTGGTGTTTGCGGATGATGTCGGCAACCCAGTCACCCGTGCCCACAGGCACTGTGCTCTTGTTGACGACGAACATGGGCCGCTGCATGGTTTCGGCGATGGATTCCGCAGCCATGCGCACGTACTGCAAGTCCGCTTCCCCGTCCACGCCCATGGGTGTTCCGACCGCGATGAACACAAATTCGGCCTCGTCCAGGCCTTCGGGGTATGATGTCGTGAACGAGAGGCGCCCCGCTGCCACGTTGCGGCGGATGACTTCCTCGAGACCGGGCTCGTAAATAGGAACGCCACCGGCTCGCAGAGTCTGGATCTTGTGTTCATCGATGTCGATGCAGACAACCTTGTTTCCCAGATCTGCGAAACAGGTACCCGTCACCAGACCCACGTAGCCGGTTCCCGCAACTGCGATGTTCTTCATGGCAAGCACTCCCTATCGTGGTGTCACTCAGGCTTCTGGCCGCCCGAGACGCTGTTATCCGTGTATGCTTCTGGCGAGGCCGCGTTGAGCCAGCACACCTGCTAGAGGCTTGCCTGTTGGCCTCGCCCCCACTTGACGCCCAGGCGCCACATGAAGTACGCGCCCACTAACGTGATAGGAAGCCACAGCGCTGCGTGCAGGACGATAGTATAGCCAAAAGCCAGTGCGTAGTCGACATTCAGCGCCTCCAGCACCCGGGCGCCAACCTCAAACGTGCCAATGTACCCAGGC
>Ga0315289_10005688_pt1 | contig 18370 bp, 31 predicted proteins | sample YL17G11_40_MG_FD_203452 | JGI IMG/M metagenome (GOLD analysis project Ga0315289, IMG submission 203452) | Sediment microbial communities from Yellowstone Lake, YNP, Wyoming, USA - YL17G11_40 | ecosystem: Environmental > Aquatic > Freshwater > Lake > Sediment | place: USA: Wyoming | collected... | reverse complement strand
ATTCCTCAGTGCGATCCTTGGGGCGTTTCATCTTAAAGTCCTTTCAGTTAAACCGGAACGTCATTATCCCATCGTTTCTCAGGGACCTCTTCAATCATTACACTTGCATATCCCTCATAAAGAGCTTCAACCCAATCTTCTAATGATATTTCTTCTTCTGCCAAAGCTGCTTCCATAGTAAACCCATTCTCCTCGTAATACCCCTCTAACAGTTCCTTGGTAGCAGTCGCATTCCTAGCTTCTTGTATGGTAGGTTTGTTTTCCCAGAAAGTGATGTCGCTCTGTTCTTCATTTATCTGGGAATCATACCAACGCACGATTGCGTAATACATTTCCCTTCCTCCTTTATTTGGGGCGGTCATTTCTCAGAGCAAGTTATGCAGCGGGCAAACGAGTGATGTCAAACTTCGTCTTAATCTTATTGTCTTCAACCCACTTGCGGAAGGCAGCCCAAATCTTTACCCGATCTTCCTTTTTGAGTGCGAGGGAATCTGCTCGTTGCTCCCATCTTTTAAGATTCAAAGCCTTCATCGCTCGTTCTAGAGCCAGTTTATAACCTTCAACCTTATCAAACTGGTCAATTGACATTCTTTGGGCTGACCCTACAACATGGAATGTCATCTCCTTAGGGCTTTGCCCAACCCCTCCAACCTTAATGTCACAGTAAGTCTTTTTGTCTCCATCCCGAGTAAAACGAATTGCGTAATCTAGGCCGTTCAGTGTCACTTTCATTTTGATTCTCCCTTTCTATTTTTTACGAAATCTTTAGTTTCTCTACACCATTTCTCAGCCGCTTCTAAACTAGAAAACTCTTCCCAACAGATCTTCTTTTTTAGACCCCAAACAGAATATCCTCTACCAATCAAACCATCAGCTTGATACCAGATAACCAGGTTATTGATCTGCCGAATCCTTTTCATTTTATCGCCGTTAAGATGACATTGATAATAATACCCATTATCTTCATCATTGTGTTGGACACAAAAATCACAAGTGTAGCAGTTCATCTTCTTATCCTTTCACAACTGGATCATACCCACCTCTACTCCAAGGATTGCACCTCAGAATTCGCCAAAGTCCCATGACAAAACCTTTACCAGCCCCATGAATTTGGATGGCCTGTAGGCAAAATTCACTACATGATGGATCGAACTTACAGAGATTCTTAGGTAAGAACGGTCGGATGATTCTTCGGTAAGCCCAAATTAGTTGTATGAGGAGCCATTTCATCATGCCACCATAGGCCCCCTCGGCCCGCTGTCACAAGACAGCAGGGGCCACTCGTTAAGATAGTTTCCTCCGGCTATGGTTCTGGTAAATAGGCTCTGCAGGCTGTTGGGAATGGTATGATATCAGGTGTATGATATAAAGCATCAACAACATGGATAATACAAAACCGGACCAACCAAAACCTAAAATGAAATCTTGCATTCTCTACCCCTCAATTTTCCAGGTTTTGAGACCCCCAGCCTTCCGCACAGCGAGAGACATGGCATCAATTGGGTATTTGAAAGTTTGGACAAATAATGTGGTCTTCGGGTCATATACTTCATATTTTCTTCCGCCTCTTAATTGGAAAACCATCATTGAACCTTGGGGGCCGGTAATGCTCACATCATTGCCTTCTACGATTGCCAAATAAGCCTGTGATTCTTGTCGGGAAAGCGGTTTCACGTCCATTGAGTCTGTTTTTTCCATAAGTAATTTCTCCTTTATAGAACTTCCTTTAATTTCTCCTGCAAATACGCTACTATTAGAAAGTTAATTCCAAAGTAAGGCTTGTCATTTTCATAAGAATCTTCAATTCTTGATAAATCCTCTTCTTTTTCCTCTGGCGTAAAATCAGGACACCAGTTAATCACAGCCTCTGCTAAATTACGACCCCCGGCAGTATTAGGAAGAAGATAATCATTTGTATGCCTGGATATTTTTTCTTTAGCTATTTCCAATAGTTCAATTAAAATTTCTTTTTCCAATTTAGTAAAACTATTCATTCTTATCATCCTTTTTTAATTCGGGTATATAATGTAAATTGGTCTCCACTGCCCCGAAATCAATTTTCCCGGCAAAATCATGTTTCCCTGCTCCCATTGGCTTATAAAAAGTCAATCCGCTAAAGCCACACATGACCACAAAATCATCTGGGAATTGAGCAATTTGGTTTTTTAATTCTTGGACGGACAGTTCACCGTTAGCCATTTTTATCTCCTTTTTAATGCGGGAAGAACGGGGTCGGCACACCACAACCGGAATGAATGATATAAGTGATGACTGCAATGGGTATCGCCGCTTCACCTAGAAATAAACCACCTAGAATATCCCAATACCATGCCGGATTGACACCAAAGAAAGAATTCATGCAATAACTAAAACAAAATGCCCCGATGGTTAAATTGACAAACAAAATAATCAGCCATATACACCCACAACTGAGCCCAAAACACCCGGCCTCTTTAGCACTGTTATGACTTTTCATGATCTACGCCCCTTAGTTTTGCAAATGCTCATTGATGGAATCCTCATCTTCTATGTCATCATCCTCGAAGCCATCCTCATCCAGGTTTTCTTCATAGAAGCCACCTTCAAATTCATCTATGGTATCTTCATCCCACATGTCGGGCGGCTCAAACACATCCCATAAATCAACATTAAATAGCTCTTGGCATTTCACACAACATTGGTCCTCCACTGGATCATCATCAACAAAATTGATATCCTGCACAGTATCACATTCGGGACAGATGAATTCTAAAGATTCGCTCATAATGCCTCTCCTTATTCTTCTAATTCTTCGACTATATCATCCAGATCCTCAGGGTCAATATTCCCCTTGGCCGTGTCCTTGAGAATCTGATGAATCTTATGTCTTTGTTGGCGATAATACCTCTTGCGACCTTCAACATCATTCTCTAAATCAAGATGCTCCCGATTCTTGGTTTTTTGCACTTTAATATCTCCTTTTAAAGAATTTCGACCAAACAGTCATGTATGAAAGCGACCCCTCCGTCCTCAAATTGTACTTCAATTTCTTCATCGTGTCTACCTAAAACTTTAGCGTAGAGTTCATCATCGACTCTATATCGCTCAACTATGGTAATGGGGTTTTCATATTCATCAAGGTCAGTAATTACTTCAATTTCACAATCTCTTACAAATCTTAATACACACATTTCATACCCTTCTTTCTACGAAGTGAGAGCCGGTGCCTCAGCCCCGTCACAAGACAGCAAGGGAGAACTATCGTGGATGTTTTCTGTCATACAAATATGAGGCACCACTGAATAGAGCAATCACGCCAAACCCTTGCACCATTTCCGGTGTCGGATGGGCCAAGAAGAAATGGAGAGTCACGGCACAGAATAGCAAACACATGGTATAAAAGGTATAGTTCCATACCATTGCCGCAATTTTGTCCATATTTTCGAGCATGAAGGCTTGAATCTCTTTCTGTTCCATTTTAATTCTCCTTTAAGGTTTCTGCAAACGCTCCAACTCTTCGTCAGTCAAACTGGTTTTGAAGTCAACCCTCCCATAGACATTATGCTCATATAACGCCCCTCCGCAATCCGCCATAACCAACTTATAGGTGGCTGATGAATAAGGCACCCGAAACTCAACCCCCGAATCAATGGGCTGCATGTGATGAAAGTCCATTCTCAAATCATAGACGGGACCAAAGACAGGCCCCTCGGTGCCCAAAGGGACAGTTTTAGATTGAATCACTTCTCCTAAGAGAATGTAAATCCCATTCTCCAACTGCTCCACTGCCAATTGCACTTGCAGCAAGGGATTCTCCGTTGTTTGAGTCTTTTCTTTGACCAAAGTGGGTCCCATGATCATCATCATCATCATCCTTTCTGAGATGATTATTCTTTGGAGCGGGAGATGTCTGGTGAGCGAGAATGACTATAAAGTCTTTCTACCTCGTCTGGCGTGATTGTTTTAATGACTGCCGTTGGCACAATTTGATACAAGTTTCCATCTTCTGCTTTAAAAATAGCTGGTTCACAGTATCTGACGGTTAATCCCCAATTCTTTGCATATTCCTGCAAAGCATGTTGAAACTCCATGCCAGGGATCAACATATCAGCATCCTGAATAGGTTCCATGACTTTCATAGTCACCTCCTGTTGTTCAGTCGGAGCCGAGCAATACATAGTTATATATTCCTTTGCTAATTACCTCTTCTGTCCTTAATCATCCTTTTTCTTTAGGAATTTTTTCAAACCAAGGATCTTGACGACCTCATCTTGCTCATCGCCAACAGTATGAGCTATCTTATAAATCTTTTTAAACTCCTCTTCTGTGGGCATGAAAGTGAATTCGACACATTTTTCCCCAGAATATTCCGCATTGTAATAGGGGACCTCATCGTCTACTAAATTACTAACCTGAGGATGACCTTTGAGGAATGCCACTAGCTGACTAAACTTATATCTTTTGCTGGTGCAACCTCCCTGAATATAATCCATCCAAACTCCTTGTAGAATAGGTTTCCCATTGATGCTATGACAATATCCCCAATCATCTTCATTAGCGATAATCTGATCCCATTGGTTTTCATTGGCTAATTCCACAATATCTAAATATTTCCATTTGATGGTAGCCTCTTGGTTATTGACATAATCATTGAGATTGTCAATAGTAATTCCTACTAGATATTCATCATGGTCTATGTCTGTCTTGAAGATCAACCAGTCCAAATTACCATGTTTCTTCATTTGCTTCTCAAAATAACTGCGTCTCAAAGCGAATTGATTTGTTAAGAATTTGCAAGGTTGGAAAACCACGATCTTATCGAATTCAACAGTATCAATGTCAATTGTCTGGGTGTATCGCATTTCTAATCTTTCCTTTCTTGCATCTTTTGTCCATCAAAAAACTAATTGAAGATGCCAAACTACGGATTCTTGAATAACAATGCTGACAAATTACTGCCTGTTCTCCAGCAGGAATTTTCCTTAATTCGTTTATATCTAATCTTTTATGACCACAAACTGTTTCGTCTCCTGGCTCGGGGTGCCATAAATGCACAACAATCCAGTCCAGATAATTCCTTTCTACAATGGTGCTAAACTTTAAATCTTCTCGCTTCATGTGATGCCTCTTTCCTTTATGCAAGGAGGCCCTGCATACACAGAGCCTCCTCGCCACGACCGTCACAAGACAGCCTATCACTTCAGGCCAAAGGCGGGGTAAGCTACAAATAATAAATGACAAACCCATCCTGATAGTAATACTAAAGCATACGCAAACATTGGGGCTAAGAAAGCTACAGCCAAAGTTACTGCCTGCGTCTGTTCCTTTTCGGCTTTTAAGGCCAATTGTGTACCCATGGGGACTAAGAACATGCCAAACAAAGTCATGATTCCCAAACTCTGGAAAATCCCAATGGCAGGCAAACCGAATGGCACAGCAAACCAGCCCCACAGAGTCACAAACACAAAGCCTGCAAATACACTAGTGACCACTGCTGAAATCAGGGCTAAAATACAAATCCCAAAACAACCACCACATGTCTTAGCACAATCTTTCGTTTCATTATCCATAAATGCTTCCTGGTTTCTAAAACTTGGTAAATCTTACCAAGCGAAACGCTCCTCCTTTCTTTTAGAGTTCGCCATCCCAGGACAACCAAGTAATCTGGGATTTGCTCATTTCTGAGCCATTTAAACCTGAAGGCGGGTCCTTGACCCGGCGTCTAATCTCAGTTGACGCTTCTCATAACCATATATGTCTAATTTAACGACAGGAGGTACAAGCATATATTCAGGACATAATTCCATGATCTGCCATAGGTTATTAACCATTTTATAAACCTCTTTTCCCTAAATCTAAAAGAATTTTATCAGCCATTTCTGCATTCTGTTTATCTGTATCTTTGAATTCTTCTCTTATCTCTGACAATATTACTGTTGGATAATCTTGATAATTCTATGATATTTAATAGTGTTTTACAAGTCTCTAACCAATCAGCTTTAATATTATCTGGTACAACATATATCTTGGCATATTGACAAATAGGATAAAAGATACCACCTGTGGTTTGATATAATGTAATCCCTGATGGGAAAATAGCTTTTTCTGTTAAACGCTGAGGGATATAATCCTCTTGCAATGGTTTTTCTTTTTCATCCATTTCTTCATTAAAAACATATTCCCCTAACTGTCCATCTATCCAAGAATATCCGTTCCCATTGACACATAATAAATAGTCGAGAATATTTGATTCCTGAGTATAATATGGAATTATCGTCCCCATTGTTTGTTTTATATGTTGAATGGCTTCTAATACTTACATTTTGATTATCCTTTAATAACGGGCAAATTATTCGGCGATAGCTCTACTACAATTTCAACAAGATCATTTTCATTCGCCAAAACCTCTGCTATATCTTTATATGCAGAATCTGCCTCATCCAACTTTCCGATTTCAGTCATACCGTGTAAAACCCCAAGGCCATCTAATTTTTGCTGCTCTGCATCTAAATCTAATGTTGCTTTCGCCGAAGACCTTGACATAGTGCGACCAGCCCCATGGCTGCAAGACTTAAAACTCTCAGGGTTCCCCTTACCTCGGACAATATACGATTTAGTTCCCTGAGAGCCAGGGATAATTCCTAACTGCCCTAATTTAGCACTGGTTGCTCCCTTTCGATGTACAATAATATCCTCCCCAAAATGATGCTCCCATGCAGCATAATTATGCCAGATATCTAGCCCGTCAGAAAATGTGCAGCCCGTATGTTTAGTAAAAACGATCTGAGTAATATCCATCATCACTTGCCGATTTACTCTGGCGAAGTCAAGGCACCAATCCATCTCTCTCATATATGCTTCGCCATACTTCTTATTCTTACCAGCTAAGGGTAAAAAGTTTAACTTCCATGAAGGAGGAATTTTTGCATCCCATGACCATTCTTCATTCAACTGTTTAGCCAACTTCTCATAATACAAAGCAGTTTTATTCCCAATATTACGAGACCCAGAATGCAAAAGAATGTAAATATTGCCTTCATTATCTTGCAAGGCAGACCAAAAATGATTTCCGCTCCCAAGAGTTCCGATTTGATAAGTGGCAGAATCCCATTCGGCCTTAACGACAGCAGACTGTTCAAAGGCTGCCCTGTCCATTACAGGCATTTTATCCTTCAAAGGAGTTGTGCGATGGTCAAACCCGACAGGGATTTGATGAAGAATATCTTCACGGATTTTTAATAACAACTCTTTATTGACATCATTAATGTTTAATGATGTTTTAACACTTCTCATGCCACAGCCGATGTCCACGCCACAACCGGCAGGCAAAACTACTCCTCGTGTAGGCACGACGCCACCAATACAAATTCCTTCGCCCTGGTGAGCATCCGGCATTAAGGCAATGTGATGGAAAGCAAAGGGATGGTTGGCAGCATTTCTCGCCTGTTGTTCTGCTCCTGCTTCCAAGTAGAAAGCCCAGGCTTTGATGGGGATTGTTCCACCACCGATTTCTCTAGGTAAACCTTCCATGTGAGTGAATCCTTTCGTTGTGCTGAGTGGATAGGCGGGGCTGGCCCCGTGTCACAAGACAGCAGGAGGCCCCTCTCCCGCCATAGTTCTTGTCATATTACATATAAGATTTTAAAGTGATTTTAATGTCTTTATCTATTATTAAATCTTGTAATCTTTTGGCAGCTACATCATAATATTTATCATCTATTTCAATCCCTATAAAATTTCGGTCCAAATTAATACATGATTCTCCTGTCGTACCAGACCCGATACAACAATCTAATACTAAATCATTTTTATTACTGTATGTTTCAATAATATAGTCCATTAATTTTAAAGGCTTTTGAGTGGGATGTCCATTTTTTATACGAGGATTAGGAATAGTAATAATAGATTTTGCTCGTCGAGTTCCATTATTAGTAGATGTATGATCTTTCTGTTGATTATAATTTGATACTCCAAATTTTTCCATTTTTCTTATAATCGTATAAGGCTCTCCATCTGTTAATTGTTCGTTATATGTAGCCTTTCCTCCGCCATTAAAAACAAGAATAGATTCGTGTATTTTAAGCGGGCGATGATTGATACTTAATTGTCCAGATCCAATCGTTTTTTGCCAAATTATCTCGTATTTAAAATCCTTTAGATTACTCATAACTAAAATACTAGTAAATGGCTGGGATGCAGTAAAAACCATATTCCCATTAGGTTTCATAACTTTTTTAATCTTTTTCCATAGTTGATCCAGGGGGATAACAGAATCCCAAGAGTTCTGTGTTGTTCCATAAGGTAAATCAGTGGCTAAAAGATCAACAGATAATGGTTTAATTTTCCCCATGACCGAAAGACAATCCCCATGACACAGTTTTATTTCCATAATATTTTCTCCTTGAGTTCTGTTTCACTAATTTTGAACTTTTCCATTTTGGCTTTATCCAAGTGATTAATTTGAGGGTCGTTATATATTGTTCCTCTAAATTCATGATTTATATCTTTTTTATCTTTATTTGCCCCATGTGCTATGCTACAATATCGATCTACAATTTCTCTCATATCCTCATGCTCTATATAATATAGGTTATATTCTGCAATATATTGACTAGCATCAATTAAAAGAGCAATATAATCAACATTTTGAGAAGGCCTTATTTGGATAAGGGCATAATTATCATTTTTATCTAAATAAGAAACTTTAAATTCAATATTTTTAGTTTTGCTTCTATTAGAAAAATCTCCTATTTCATCTTTAGATTTATTTATATTATCTATTAATCCCCATCTGTAGATAAAATATCTTTCTATCTGTCTCCCATAGGATTGAGAGCTTGTTATAACCTTCATACATGATAATAATGATCCCACTTCATCTTGCGTATAATATTTATGTTTTGTTTGAACTAAATCTATTTTTAATTCTCCATCTGTTCCTATAAAACCTAGTGCTTTTTGTATTTTTTCTTTATTATTTTTTAATAATTCCCAATCCGTCTTTAAAAACTCTAAACTATTCATATTGATTTTCCTTTAATTTAGGAGGGGCCAATTGGGTATCGAACCCGCAAGTGGATTTAGCATTCTGGTTCCACTTCTATCCTAGTTGGCCCCTTCCCTTTCTACCAGCGGATGTCATAATGTACTTTAATGTTCTCCAGCCAATAGGTGTATTGGACTTCAATGAGAGCGTTCTCTCCACCGATTTGCTTTTGAATGGCTGCAATTTCGTGTTCCTTGTTAGGACCGAAATCAGCATTGAGTTTTGCTAATTTGTCATCATCAAGTTCATAGGCCCGAGGACTATTCACAACATACTTAATGGCCACGGGATTAGTTCCTGTGCATGTCGTAAGTTCCAACCGCTCTTTGGTGGGCATGGCTGATTTATTATTGCGGATAAACTCAAGGGCTTCAAACTCATTACTGAAGACCATCCCCTTATCTACAATCTGGACATTACCACCGCTGATATAACTCTTCCGTTTTTTGCTTTCTTTGGTGGCGAAGGCCGACACTCTAGCCCCATTTCTCAACACTCTGCACACCTTCCAGAAACGCTTCTGGTTCTTGAACTCTTGCACTTGCGGAGTCTGTGGCAAGACTTCCATGAGATAATGGAATAAAACGCTATCCCCACCAGTAGACAGGATACAATTCCGCAAAGATACATCCACTCCGGTCGCAGCCCATTTTGCCAATTTCTCAACTGACGACTGTAATTCTTCCTTCATGTCATCAGTCAGTCCACAGTAATGGACGTATAGGGCTAAATCAGCGATGGAGTGGGACGGCCAATTGTAAGCTTCTGTGAATCTTTTCATTAATAGTCGGTCTAACTTCTTATTGTGGCCAAGGGTCTTCACCATTTGGATGTAATCGTGAATGTTAAATCCCGCCCCAGAATATGTAGTCAGTTTAATCTTTTCCATTGATTGGATTAGTTCATCGTGGTATCCATATTTGGCCATGTATTTTAGTGACGAGTCACTATTTTCCGCCAAGGCAGTTAACATAGCTGGAGTCGCTCCACGCTCCAAGGCATAAGTGCAAATGAAATCCTTATCATTACTTTGCAGAACAACATCTGCGAATTTTCTTTCTGGCGTTTCAAAATGGTAGATGTAGTTTCTGTAGTCCCCACAATAATAATAACGGTCCCACTTGATTTCACCACTCAACAATGCTTGGGTGGCTCTGGCATTTTCTCGATTGTGTTTGACGGCATATTTGCAGACCTCTTCAAGTGGGCCTTGAGCGAGAAATGCTTCTTCCATAACCGCCCGGAGGGGAGCCGTCAGAAGGGATTTCCCTAGTGTACCGGACAAATAATCAAAATATTTCCCATCTGCACCGATTTGTCTCGCCAAAGCTTCTGAAATATCCCCTTTCATCATCAGGGTATACTCATATCTGTCAGTAGTGTTCTTCAAATATTTTTCATATTGCGGTTTAGCACCAAATTGTTTTGCCCATTCAACTACATACCCATCATTAATCGCAATTTCTTCCAATGATGGGTAAGGTTTCCCGATTTGTTTCGCGAATTTCATGGCCGTGGAGCCAGGAGTAACACTATCTCTAATGGCTTTAACAACTTCGGTGCTCCATGAATTGGTTTCGTAGTAATAGTCTATTAACCAACCATTCTTAGCCGCCACTTGTTTAACCGCTTGACATTTGGTTTTTTCAAAGCTTCTGTTCCAATAGTTCTTGGTGAAACCAGAATGACCATTTCCCGTTTTCATCCAACCGGGAGGATCTGTGAGAACATCTATCACCTTGCATTTCCGCAAGCGACACTTGCCATTGCTCTCAAAGTAGATAACGTCTTCCTCTTCGGCCTCTAGAATGGCAATTTTGGGGCCGAAGGAGACATTATACGGATCAATGGCTTCTTTGGTCACTACCAAACAGTGAATTCCACTGGAGCATTGTACATTGGTCGTGTCGGCATCAGGGACCTCTAAAATGGCTCCAACATCATACACCAAGGGGTTCCCCCTTGGATTGAGAGACTTATTCTCTTCACTGATGAACTTCCAGAATCGTTTAGTTGCCATATTCTTATCCTTTCCTAAGAAGAAATGGGTACGGCTCGTACTTTCACAGTAGGTCTCGCCTTGCTGTCACAAGACAGTAAGGAGACCCTCAGGCTGGCCGGTGGAAACCTTGTATTATCTTCTGGATCAAAGACTTTTTCTCTTGGTGGTGTGGGCAGTGACAGCCATCCTTCATAATTGGGCACCAATGATCATCCACCAACATCCATGTTTGATCACATTTTTGACAAATGTAGAAGGCCATGCCCTCGGCTTCGCCGATCAAATCACAATGAGTATTCCCGCAATGACATAAATGTTCCATGTTTACCTCATTTCAATGACTCTACTGTCACGAGGGGCCGGAGTAGTCGGTGGAGTTGTAGATTTTTTGGATTCAAAATGTCCAATTATTGTCAAACCAATGAGAACTGTTACTATGAATACAATAATTGGAAACCAGTTTGCAGGATTACACAGGAAAGCAAGCACCAATACCACTCCTAAAACCCCTGTTATAAAAAAAGAACCACAACATGAATCTATTCCATTAATAATGCCCATTATTTTTCTCCTTTTTTGGTCAAATTCTGCCTGGGCTGCGTCAGAAATACATTATAACATTGCCACACATATCCCCCAGTTGAATGCACAGTTGATGCTGAAACCACCTTGTATAGTTTCCATCCTTGGAGATCCATTTTCCCTATTAAACGACGCAGTTTTTTAGAATTAACGTCGGGGAATTTGTGAGTGAGACGATTAAATTGCGAGGGTAAACTAGCTCGGAAATTGATTTCATACTTGATGAGGGGTTGGCAACCAAGACCATTGAGTAGATTATTATACTCTAATGAACCATAAGGATAAACATTATAGGTAATGATGCCACCATAATTTTCTATTTCATTAAAAATATTGTTGATAGCCACTTGCAAGAGAATGGCCTCCTGTTTGATTCTCTCAATGTCGAGGTCAGATTCATCATTTTCACTCAGGAGCTTAGGAAACGGAATCTCAGTAATGTCCCCTATAAAAATCTTGGCTAAATCAGGGTGTATCTTCTGTTTATCTAGAAAATCTATAGCTTCTTGGGGTGTGTCAAATACCCAATGCTTATTGCTCTGTACCACTAAAATCATAAGACCACCATCTTTCTACGGGTCGGTAGGCACTATTTTTCTGCTGTCACAAGACAGCAAGCAGAACCAGCAGGTCATTTTGGTGAAAATGTTTAATATTATATTATTGGTTAAACCTTATGGAGGCAAAACTGATGAAATGGCTGTCGCCAATGAACAAACGAATACCTATCCCTGGTTTATATTGTCCTTTGTGTGCTCAGGAAGGCACAAAATCAGGTCTTTTCAAACATGACATGCCATTCTGGGAATATATTAAATGTGGCTCGTGTGAATATGTCCAGAAGGCTCACGGCCCGCAGCCACTGAATGAAATTCAGTTGAATACAATTTTAAACCAAAAAGTCAATCTTCCAACAAGGCCCCAAAATGAGAGAGACAAAGCTAATAACTTAATCAGAGACTTATGGCAAATGGACCAAAACAACAAGGCTGCGGGACGAGAATATGACCACAGAGTAGCTGCCATTCTCAAAGAAGGCACTTTCCATCTTGATGAAATTCCCGTAGACGACCCTGAAGCATTAGAACAAATGTATCAATTAGTAATTTTAGATAAAATGACTCCCGAGCAAGTAGACCAGTTAAAACATGAAAATGAAACTGTTGCTCAATTTAAAGCAGATGCACAGCAATTAATGCAATCCATGCCACGGGGAGAATATATGCCAGAGAACTATAGAATGGCTCTCTACATTTTAAGTGAAGGGGTACCTCTCAATGAGATCCCCTTAAATGATGAGGCCCTATTGAGAAATATGTATGACCGGGCAATGTTATCGAGAAGAGAGCACATGGCCACTTCTCCTGAAGCCAATCGTTTTAGAAATGTGATTGAACCAGCATTTACCAAATTGATGCCAAGAAAGCCCCAATGCTTCAGCGTGTGGGATGAATTGGCATCCTCCAAAAATTATTTCAAATTTTGCAGGTCATTTCATCCTTGATCGTTAAATATATATTGTCAAAGCAATCAAAATCAAGTATAATAATTGATGATAAACCCACGAGTTTCTAACGATTGCTTTGACTCTTTCTTGAAATTAGTGGGTTTATTTTTGGGATTATCTTATGTCAATCAAAGAAACACTAAAACTAACTAGAGAAAAGAGAACCCACCAAGTCTGCAAGGTCTTTGAATTGAAAGTTGATGTGTCACATCTGTCAAAGAAAACCAAAAATGACTTGAATCTTCTGTTTGTTGAAGCAAAATCTATCTACAATCATTTTCTTGCTCAACTAGACTCTGGAACCAAAACCAGAGACATTGACACCAAAATTAAAGAAGTCTTGGTCAAAGTGAAAGAAGATTTTGAAACTAGAGAATTGACTATTCTTTCATCACAAATGAAGCAAGGATTATTGACCAGAATGGAAAACTCATTGAAAGCCCTGTCTGCCTTGAAGAAGAAAGGTTACAAGGTTGGGAAATTAAAGTTCAAGAGTTTTCTGAAGTTTAATGCCATTCCTCTCAAACAATATGGCAATACATATCGAATAATCAATGGGAATTATATTCACATTCAGAACATAGATAGCCAAATCAAAATTGAAGGCCTCAAACAGATTGAACAAAATTTCGAGATTGCCAATGCAAATCTGACAAAAAATGGCAATGATTTCTTCATCAAGGTGACATGTTATATCAACGAAGAAGACATGCAACAGATGGAGAACAAAATCTACGAAACACTGGGCATTGATTTTGGTTGTCAACACCAGTTGGTGTTGTCAAATGGGATAGTGATTGATTATTTGATTAGTAATGCGAAACGACTCAGAGTTTTGAATAAAGAAATGCACAGACGAAAGAAACATAGTAAAAACTACAATAAAACAATCAGAAAACGACAGAAGACTTATCGAAAAGAAAACAATCAGAAAAAAGATATCAAGAAGAAAATCATCCATGTTTTGAATGAAAATGTGGAACACATCATCATCCAAGACGAAAACGTCAAGTTTTTCCAAAAGAAACACGGGAAAAAGATCCAAAAGACAGGAATTGGTGGAATAACCGGCAACCTCAAAAAATTGCCAACAACAATTGTTGTGGATCAATTTTTCCCATCAACAAAACAATGTTTTTGTGGTGCGAAACAAGAGATTCCTCTTTGGCAGAGGACATATTCATGTCCAGAATGCGGATTGAAGATGGATCGAGATTTGAAAGCTGCAAGAATCATTGAAATTGAAGGCTGTAAACAGTTTTTAATACCTTCGGGACGAAGGAAATCTACGCCTGTGGAGAGGGCTCCGCTACTTTCGGGTTTGAAAGAAATTTCTCATCTGAAAGCAAGAGTTCTCGTTGAAACAGGAAGCTCCGATGCTTTAGCTGAGGAGTAGTTCACCAGAACGGAGGGCGAAACCACAACCCCTGAGGAAAATCAGCAGTTTGAGGATATCCTGAGGCGTGGCTTTGGTAAAAACAGTTATACTTTTTCAAAACTCACCAAAATCGCCAATCAAATTGATTATCAAGGTGCTTTTGATGTTGCTGATGAGATTGATAAGATTATCATAGCAGGTCATTTCTAAAAAAACATTGAATATAGTTATATCATAACATATGGAGGACCATAATGGGAATATTTGATAGTTTAAACGATGAGTTGAATAATGATTCAGTGGATGATTCAGGGAATGAGTCTGAAAACAATGAACCTCTTCCTAAATTTATTGAAATGGCTTTAGCCATTATGGGTAAGGGAATCCCTATTGATGCAAAACTTCTTAAGGACCCTAAGGCACTCAAAGAGTTGTATGAGAAGGTAATTTTAGGCCAAGAACCGAATCCTACAACCCCCGATGAAAATGATATTTTTAGAGGGATTATGCAGGGACTCCCCGGCACCCCCTCAGACGAAATCACAGAGGCCAAAAACCTCTTTTCCAGGTTGATGAAAATTGCCAGACAAGTTGATTATAAAGGTGCAGTTGATTTAGCCGATGGCATTGATCGGGTCATTACTGCTCAATTTGAATCTTACCAACCAAATTATGAAGTCGCCGATTTATTGACCCCACCAGTTGCAACTCCAGCGGCAACACCTCCAGGTCAAGAAGAAATGCTTGAGCCAGATCCTTCTCTTGAAGATGAAGATTTTGAAGAAAATATAGTTTCTCCGAAAGACCTTGATGATTTGGTCAACAAATTAGAGTCAGTTTTAGACGCTGCTGGAGAAGACTTTGATTCAGACTTAATTGCCATAGCCAAGAAAATTATCAAAGAGATCGCTGAAAAACTTGACCAAGTTAATGTTGTCCCCGAAGAAGTGGCTGCTCCTGAGGAAGCTATTGCTACAGAGGAAGCCTCCCCATCGAACAAAACTGGAGCAGACAAATTTCATGAACAATTAATGGCAGACCTTGGGCAAAGCGAACAGCCTGGGCTCCCTCAAACAGCCGTTGCTCATATTTTAACATCCACTGTTAAACTGGCAATGCAAGCTGAAAAGTTTGATGTTGAAGACAAAGACAAATCACTGTTGATAGATAGTTTGATTTTGGACGTTGATAGTTTATTACAGAAATAAAATAATAATTTGCAGGTCATTGCTCCTGATATCACTAAAAAGAATAACAGTTCAGGAGCAATATTTGTATAATAACATTAAGCCCATTATCTTGGTTTGCTCCTGAACAGAAAAATCCAATTTAATGGGCTTTATTTTTGGGGGATAATAAAATGAAGATTCAGGTGTGTTCTAATTGTAAAAAAGAATTTCCGGCCCAACAAGAAATCAATGGTGAAATGATTAATTTAAATAATAGAAAAGTCTGTCTGGATTGTTTGCCTTATAAAAAACATAATACTGATAAAAGTAAAATTTGTAAAAATTGCGGAGGCAAATTTCCTCAAACAATTATTATTGACGGTAAAATTAGGTTCTTAAATAAAAGATCATATTGTTTAGATTGTTCTCCTTTTGGTACTCGTTATTTACAACCAAATGAATTGATAGAATATCAATTAACAGACATTCAAGAACAGGTTTTAAATGGTCATATGTTAGGTGATGGTCATTTATCTAAGGCTAAAAGGTACAGACATGCATGTTTTGTTTTAAAAAGAAAAGAATCAGATTATGAATATTTATTATGGAGTTATAATTATTTTCAAGAATTTATGACGAATAAGGGTATTAGAAATACACATAGTTTAACAGACTGGGGAGATTTCCCACAAGTATATTTTAGAACAAAACAATTGCCAGTTTTTACAGAATATCATAATAAATGGTATATAGAAAGAAATAAAATAATTCCTAAAGATTTAATTCTCACCCCATTAACTATGGCTGTCTGGTTCGCCGATGATGGCTGTGTATCAACTCCTAAAAATACACGACAAATTACAACAATTTTTTGTACGCATTCATTTACTTATGATGAAACTAATTTTCTGGCTAATCAATTATATAAAAAATATGATATTAATGCATTAATATATAAAATAAAAGATAAAGAACAATATAAGATAGAAATTAATAGAAAAAAAGAATGTATTAAATTTTTCAATATTATCGATGAGATATTCCCATTGAAAAGAAAGGCAGATAAATGGAGAGATAAAATTTATTAATTATTTTTATTTATTAAATATTCTTCGTAAGCAGGGATCAGCCAGGACTTCCCAACTCTCTCAGCATAATATTGCCACTGAGGAATAAACGTAAGCCATACAAGATTGTGTGTATTCACCATGGTCACGAACCTTGCAAACCCAATTCTCTGCACAGGTCTTTCCGGTTTCTTTATAAGCTGGAATGGTTGATTGTTCCATGTTTTTTCGTGTTTCATGTCTTTCAAAAACTTTTGTCCTTTTTGACGATTGCACCTTGAACAAGCGGTGACTACGTTTTCGTAAGTAGACTCGGTGTGCCCTCCCGTATTTCTTACAGCCTTGGGAATGATGTGATCAAGCTCTCTATTTTTTTCTTCGTTCAAAAATGTGCCACAATATTGGCAGATATATTCATCTCTTTGATGGATGTTTTGTTTACTATATTTCGGCTGTGGAGTCTTAGAAACGTGGTTCTTTAATAGAGTCACGGCAGGGCAATTCATCACAAAAACATGGCCTCCTCTGTGCAAGGGAAAATCTTCATATTCTTCTAGAATGATGGATTTGCCGTTGAATACGTTTTCTAATTCATCTGCCCACGGGCGACATTGGTGGGGCACTCCAGAGTTTAGCACTAATGTATTGTAGTGTATCATAACTATCTCCAAATAATTTCTTTTATTTCTTTCAGGTATTCATTGATATAATTACTAATACAACAAACTCAAATCTCCAATACATAAAACATATCACTTGGTTTTGCTCCCAATCGAATGCAAGTAATTCCCTCATGAACATCTATAGAGAATCGATGATTGTGGCCGTTGACGGCTGAATATTTGGGTTTAACCTGTCTTACCAGTTCTGTAATATCAGGCTCCTCGAAATTGATTCTTTCGCTTTTCCTTGTGGCCCCATTATAAAGAAAATTCCAAAATTCAAATGGGCAGCCGTGGGACAGGAAGATGTCAACTGGCTGGTATTTTTGCTCCATACATAACTCATATACCTTGGGTGGATAATGTGCCGGTCCAGGTTCTAATCTTGACTGAGGTAAACCTGGGAGAACCATGACATTAACCCCCTGAATATTTTCCATTCCTCCCATTAACCAATGATTATTAGGAGGAAACTCAAACTCTCCTTTGATAATTTTTTGTATTGTAGGGCCGTGCTCATGGTTTCCGAAGCACCAGAAAAGAGGAACGGGCCATTCTTCCTCATAGGCCCAGAAATCTCCAACCTGTAGTACGAAGGATGGTTGGATCCTATTCATCCATTCTTTAGTGGCCTCTATATTAGTAGTGGAGCCGTGTAAATCACCTAAACATCCTATCAATGCCATTTTCTAATCCTTCTCTTCCAGTGGTCTTTTGAATGCAAACAAGGTGTCTGTATTATGATTGGTGACAGCAACTAACTCCCATCCTTCTTCACCAATTTTCTTGAAGGTGTTAGTCAATCTTTGGTCTCCAAATTTCAAAGTGTTTGTCATTTCGTCATTACTGACTGCCACGAACTGAAATTCCCATTTCTGCATGTGCATCGTCCTTTCTCTCAGGGGGTCGGGCTCTACCGTCACAAGACAGCAGGGGCTCTAATAATTCTGTTTTACCTTTTCCAATAACTTCATATTC
>Ga0315289_10005687_pt1 | contig 18370 bp, 10 predicted proteins | sample YL17G11_40_MG_FD_203452 | JGI IMG/M metagenome (GOLD analysis project Ga0315289, IMG submission 203452) | Sediment microbial communities from Yellowstone Lake, YNP, Wyoming, USA - YL17G11_40 | ecosystem: Environmental > Aquatic > Freshwater > Lake > Sediment | place: USA: Wyoming | collected... | reverse complement strand
GTGTTCATATGATTCAGGAAAAGCCGGTTGTTCGCAATGGCGAGATTGTCATTCGGCCGATACTAAATTTCGGGCTGTCGTTTGACCATCGCATCGTCGATGGCGGTTATGCGGTTCAATTTTTGCGCAAGACGATTCAGTTCCTCGAAGATCCCGAGAGCTGGCTGGTTGGGGTGATGTAAATGGCGGACAAATACAAATTGGTAGTGATCGGGACCGGGCCCGGCGGATACGTGGCCGCAATACGCGCCGCCCAGTTGGGAATCAAGAGCGCCGTAGTAGAGAAAGAGTACATCGGCGGTGTCTGCCTCAACTGGGGCTGCATTCCCTCGAAAGCACTCCTTTACGTCTCGGAACTGAAGAGGACAATTGAGAAGTGCGAAAAAATCGGCCTCAAAGCGGAGAACGTTGGAATCGATCTCGACAAGCTTCGCAAGCATCGAGACGATACTGTCAAGCGCCTGACGGGGGGAGTCAAAATTCTGCTCGAGAAGGCGGGCGTCAAAATATACACCGGCAATGCCGCTTTCACATCCACGACCAGAATCGAAATCGTCAGCGGGGTGCACAAGACTTATGTCGATGCCGACAATTTCATCATTGCCAGCGGCTCATCCACGGCGGATCTGCCGTTCTTGCGTATCGATGGCAAGAACGCCGTGGGAGCCAGGGAAGCGATAGAGCTGCCGAGAATTCCGCAGAGATTCGGCGTCATTGGGGCCGGCCCCATAGGTGTTGAGATGGCAACCGTCTATAATACGCTTGGTTCCAAAGTTACCATAATCGAGCTTCTCGATGCGGTTTTGCCGACGCTGGATAAAGATATTTCGTCGGCGGCCGAGCGTGCTCTTAAAGCACAGGGGATGGAGATTTACACCTCATCGAAGGTGAAATCAGCCGAGAAGAAGGCCGGGACAATCGACCTTCAAGTTACTACTCCCGAGGGCGACAAATCGTTCACTTTCGACATGGTGCTTCTGGCGGTCGGCATGAAACCCAATTCGAAAGGGATGAATCTCGAGAAGATCGGTGTCAAGACGGATGCCAATGGTTTCATCACGGTCAATAATAAAATGCAAACCAATCTTCCCAATATATATGCCATCGGCGATGTTACCGGCGGATTGCTCCTGGCGCACAAGGCGTCGCACGAAGGTATCATAGCCGCCGAGGCGATTGGGGGCGCCACGACCGGAGTCGATTGGAAAGCGGTGCCGTATGCGGTTTTTACGGACCCGGAAATCGCCGGCCTGGGCCTGACCGAAAAGGAGGCATCGGCGAACGGCCGCAAGGTCAAAATCGGCAAATTCCCGTACCGCGCCATCGGAAAAGGTATAGCCACGTTGGCCACCGAGGGATTCACCAAGGTAATTTCCGATGCTGAAACCGATGAGATTCTTGGCATTCACATCTTCGGCCCGCATTCCGGCGACATCATCTACGCCGGTACTGCGGTCATGGAATTCGACGGTACGGCAACCGATCTTGGTCATATCATGGCGATACATCCAACGCTCTCCGAGGCCCTCATGGAAGCGGGCTTGAATGTCAACAAGCGCGCCATTCATATTGTGAATATGTAACTCTGCGGAAGATATCTTTAAGATATAGCCGGGGACCCTACGATCAAAAGAGCCCCCAAGATACCGGGGGCTCATAACAAGCTTTGGATTGGTCTACCTTGTAGTGAACTTGACGACTCCAATGGCCCTTTCCGGCAAGTCCGGCTCCCGCTGCAGCGTGTATCGCGAGCCGAGCTGGGCCGGTATAACAAAGATAAGCCCATAGTTAACCCGCGAACCATCCAACCAGGCTCTTACCGTTTCGGTCAAGTCGAAATACGCTAACTGCTCGCTAATTGCGCTTAGGGTGACCATAGCGCAATCATCCTCCTGGAAATCTCCGCCCGGATTCTGCCAGGGGTAATTCCAATTGACATCACCAGGCTCCCAGGCCGTTGTGACCGGAAAGCAGTCGAGCCTGAGGACGCTGTCGGGCGCAAACGCGGGGGCGATGCCGAATATGAGCTCGGCGAACGTAAGCGTGGAGTCGGTCACCCCATCCGGGATATCGAATCGAACCAACAGCCTGATCTCGCTCCCTCCGTTTCCGATGAGCGCGTAGTTTTCAACAGGGGCGCTGAATTCTCCCGCCCAGGAAGTCAGGCAGAAGATGACCACCAATGAGGCCGTCAAAAGAGCGTATCTGTATATTGAAAACATGGCAATTCTCCTTTCCTCGTGAGAACCAGTTACTTCAACAGCACCATCTTGCCTAACACCCGCCTCTCTGACGACGTCGATAGCGAGTAGAGGTAGACGCCGCTTGTGACCCGCACGCCGTAGGCGTTGGTCCCGTGCCAAACGACCGCGTGCTCACCAGCCGGATACTCACCGCTGACAAGCTCCTTGACCAACCTCCCCGAGATGTCGTAAATGGCGACGCTGACCTGTGTCTGCTCTGGCAGGGAGAATCTAATCTCGGCGCTCGCATTGAAAGGATTGGGGAAACTACTTGCGGCTATGCTCTTTGGCAAAACGCTCGCGCCAGGCGCTTCGCGGCGCTCGTAGCCGTTCATAGGATCCGTGGTCAATGCCCCTCCGGCATCGATATTGCCAATCACCTGGGGACCATCCATGCCCCACCAGTTGCCTCTCGCCGGCACCGTATACGAGGTATTGTCGCTCTTCATCTCGTAGACGCCCAAAGCGTCCTTTTCAATCTTATTATTCCCCTGGCTCTGGACGTTACCAAAATCCGGCGTGGCGGCGCGGTCGATGAAGACCCCAAAGGTGTTCTTGACAACCTTATTCCAGTGGAAGACGCTGTTACATTGCTTTGTGCAGTAAATTCCATACGTGCTGTAGCTGAAGGTGTTGTGTGTTGCATCTCCCAAGCAACTGAGACTGGGCGAGGAATCCTTCAGGTAAAGGCCGTAGATAGTATTGTGCTTAGACCTGATGCTGCCGTTCAGAGCGCCACTGGCGTAGCTGTTGGCAACATATATCCCACCCTGGTCGAAGAACGTTATGGAATCGCCGTTAATTATCGGGGTCGGCGTGTCGGTGGACAAACTGGGGCCGACATAGATTCCCCAGTAGCTCTGGGCGCTCATGCCCGACGCATCCATTACATTATTCCGTATGTAAACTGTGCCATCGCCCAGGTATTTTATGCCGTATTTGCACCCCGTAACGCTATTGTAGTCGAATACGGGATTACCGCCATAAAACAAAGCTCCGTAGTTGCCGCAGTCCTGAAATGTGGAACCTGAAATTGAATGGGAGCTGCTGACACCCGAACCGTAAAAGCCTGAATTAAGGCAATTCTTGAAAGTACAGTGGGCCGCATTCACCTGAGTATTGGGTTTCGCATAGATGCCGTTATTGGCGTCTTCGATAACACAGTATTCTGCGGTAAGGTTCGCGCCGTCATTAAGCCAGATGCCGTTCCATATCCCTGGGGTGGGATTGGAGGAAGCAGAGGTGATGACAACAGGGTTTCCTTCCTCGCCTTCGATTATCAGCTGGCCGGCCGGATTGACTGCGATTTCAAAGCCATCCCTAACCTCGATCCTTGTTCCGGCCTCTATGCGGAGGATTGCCCCGTCGCCCACGGTTACGTCGCTCCAGAGGGTGTAATTGCCGTACCAGGCCACATTGGTCGTGATAGTTCCCGCCGCCGGCTGGTCATGTCGCCCGGTATGCTTGGGATCGTTGTAATACATACCCCATTCAATGTGGGCGGAATCGTTCAGAACCTCGGCGTCGAATGCAAAAACCCTCCTTATTTCAGAAGGGCTTTCATCAAATGAACCAATTGAAAAGCTCATAAAATCGCCGTCCCAGCCGCCCAATAACGCCGGCGTCGATTCTGGCGACCCCCAAATTTCCTGGGGGTAATTGTAGGGGGCAGGATCGATATGGGGAGGGTAATGATCATTATACAGGTACCCGTCGCTCGCCCGAATCAACCAAACACGAGAAAAGTGATTGAAATCTGCCGCATTAGTGAGGACATGGAAATCAGGCGTCTGAGTGGTTGAAAAACTGGCCATTATCACTGACGATTTACTTTCTCGGAAGCGGTCAAAGGGAGGATCGTCACCAACTCCCACTGACCATTTCAGATGGGGCTCATCCGAACCCCAGCAGTAAATTGCGTCTTGGCCCGGGTTAAATCCAATTCTATCGCCCCCGCTTATTATTTCCAGCTTCTCGTCGCCCGTAATATTCCCCAAAGCCGGCGGCACAGTCCCTAAACCATATATGCTCCCACTCCAATCAAGGGGATCACCGCTGAGGGCATCGATTAACAGTAATTCCCCCGCTGCAAACGGGTCATCTGAACGACCCGCGGTCACTGCTGTTAACTCAAGATCTCCATCGCAATCGATGTCACCTACCGCCAAGCCATTACACAGTTGACGGGAATGATCCTGGTCGATGGGGAATGACCAAATGGTACTGCCGGTATTGGCGTCAAGACATTGAATTGAGCCCGGGATGTTATTGTAATCATCCAGTGTGCCTACAAAGATCTCGGGAATGAAATCGGAATTGGCATCTCCAACTACACACGGTGCCCCAACCGGGGCCAGCAAGCGAGACCAACTGATTTGTCCGTCGTATGTCACGCATACGATAGTGTGACGAGACGGGCGTCAGGGAACATTACCAACAAGAATTTCTTGATTTCCGTCTCCGTCCAGGTCGTATAAGACCGGCGCTATCAGGGTGCCGCATTCTGCTACCTGGACTGGAAACGGAGCCTGAGGACTCATGTCAGGATCGACCACATAAAGGCCGGGCACATCTTCAGGTGTAGAATGCATTGCCCCCCCGAAGATTATTTCGAATTCGCCATCACCATCGATATCAGCAACAGCCGGCGCGGAATATACGCTTAAGAGACCGGTCACATACGAACGCTCTACATCTCCGTTGCTGTTGATGCAAGAGAGTCCGGTTGGCGTAGTTACGATTATTTCTACAACCCCGTCCCTGTCGTAGTCGAAGTTGAGCATTGGGGCGCAGACCTTGGTGCCTATCTCATCCATGTATAGCGGAAACCCCGGATGTACCGAAATGGCCGCAACTTGATCCCCAAAAAGAGCAAAGCTCAATATCCATATCCACCCAATGCATAAGAACCTCCTCAATTTCAAAAGAGCTACTCTCATCTTCTCCTCCCTTCTCAATTTCATGTTACAACCATCAACCTCATTTCCAATCGCAGTTTGTGATGGTCAATATATTTATTTGGTCATAACGGGTCTGGTGAGCATGTCTCGCAAAAACTCAACCCCTCGTTGAGCCCTTTCAGATAATTGACGAAGTATGTCACATCCACCCCGTTAAAAATGCAGTTCCCATTCACATCTCCGGCTCCATAGAAAACCGTGGGCGTTCCCAGGCAATGGCAGGTGTCGGTAGGGGAAGGTCCATGGCCCTTGAAAAAGCTAACCGCATAGCTTATGTCCACGCCGTTTCTTTCTCCGTTGCCATTAATATCGCCTGGCCTGTAATGACATCTTACAGGTCCTTCTTTTATGGAAAATTGACCGATTAAAGGAGTTGTAGGGATTAGGCCAACGGGCAACTTTTGATAGATGACTTTAGCCTCGGACTGCATGGCCTCGTGATATTGCCAGAAGCCTGCATCGGTATCAAGAATATAGGCAAGATGCAATGTGTCATTTACTGCCTCGCAGAGAGAGGCTTGTATCTCGGAGGCGCATTCCCCAGGGTGACAGTTGGGGGTCTGTGTGTCGGTGATATTGGTACCCACCGACCAGTTGAGACCATTGTCGGTGGAGACAGTAATCCAAAGATCGGTGTTTGGATAGCCATAATATGAGAAGTCTTCGGGCACGTTACGTTCATAGAGCAAGTAGAGGTAACCGCTACGGGAATCTATCGCCAATTGGGGCCAGCCCACAAGTTGCCTGCATCCTCTGAACCAGAAGCCCTCACCTGGATCTGGTACCCAGCCCTCGGCCGCCACCGTGAAGGAATCGCTCACCTGGTCCCAATGCCAGATAAAATACATGTAGGGGTTCGTCAAAGTACTTTCAGGATGGCTCCTGTTAATCTTAGCCTCAATGGTGCTGAAGGCTACATGTATGTTGCCCGAGTAGTCAAAGGCCACGTCGCAATCACGTGAGGCTCTGAAAGGATCGGATTCGGCGAAATCCGTGATATTATGCCTCTCCTGCCAGTTCCATTGGACACCATCGGGTGAGACCACCAAATAAACGTCCTGGTCGGGCTGTTTGCTATTCCAATCTCCGGAGAAATCTCGCTGCCTTAAATACGCTATACCAACTGGCCCGCCCGTTGGCGAATTGGCGACGTTATAGGTGCAGTATGTAAGGGTGTCAACGGGTTGCCATCCGGAGAACGTGTAAGGACCTATATTATAGTTGGCGTAGTAAAGCACGCCGTTTGGGAATTCGAATGACAGCAGTTGCACGAAGCCATTACGAGCCAAGGCGGCTATCGGTCCCATGTCATTGGGCGGTAAAGCGGTGTCGACGCGAGCGCACTCAAAATGATCGCCAGCCCACCAGGCCCGCATGGTCCCCGTGAACGCGTCGAACGGATCCAGAACGACTTCAAGCTTTCCCAAACGGGACGAGTCAGAGGTCAGCAATACCGAGTGGTGCTCATGATGATATACGCTTGGAAACATTTCGTATCCCGAATCTGGGTATGCCCATCCGGAGTCCGGCCTCAAGTAATTGAAAAAGCTCTGCCGGCGGAAGTCAAACATGTACGGAGCATATGTCCAGACGATGAAGACCGTGCCATCTGACGAATCGCGGGCAATCAGTGGCCCGGAATTCTGGCAGCCGAATTGCAGCTCGCACCAGGTGCTGCCTGCCGTATCTACCAGGCCTAAAGGGTCTGCCCCCGCCCCGGCGCAGAACAGCATGGCTGCCAGGCAGAAAAAGATTATACTCATATAACTGGTTTGAATCCGCTTGAAAGGAAAGACTGTAGGGTTTGCTCTGATACTCATCAGCTTCTCCTTGGCATCCCGTCAGATATTCACAGAAGCTGAACGCTGCTATATCGAAGTTTATGACTCCAAGACCCTCTTGTCAAGAGAAATCTGACGAATTTTGGTGGCCCATTTGGGCGGGGACCGTTGTGATCCCCGGTTTCTCATTTGAGCCTGGCTCAGGGCACGAGCGTTACGATCGGGTATTCTTACATTCCATTTATATCTTTGACCGTAACCTCGCCGAGTGTCTTCAACCCGTTTTCGACACCGGCGGCGTTGGAGACGACGCAGAAAACCATATTCTGGGTGTCGATATATTTCTGGGCGACACGCAGGATATCGGCCTTAGTCACTTTCTGGATATTCTTGGTGAAATCCTGGATATAAGAGACCGGCAGGCCGTAGAGCTTAACCTTGATTATCTCGCTTGCCACCTGATCGGGCGTTTCGAGAGTCATGGGGTAATACCCGGAGTAGAAATTGACGGCGTCGGTGTACTCGATATCGCCGACCTCGGCCTGTTTCATCCCCTCGATTACCCTCAGGGCCGCATTAATTGCGCTCATGGTGGAATCGTTATTGGTGAACGTGTTGCAATAGAAGGCGCCGGGCAATGCGTTCCACTCATTGGTGGTGCGGATGTCGTAGGTCATGCCGCCCTTGACTCGAACTTCCTCGTTGAGCCGCGACACAAAACCCACTCCGAGAATATAATTCATGAGCATCATCGGATAATAATCGGGATTCTGGCGCGTGATGCCGAAATGGCCGAAACGGATATTCGTCTGAACGGCATCGGGCTTGTCGACAAGAAGCACCCGGCGTCCCTTGACGGCCGGAAGGTTATTTACCTTGAGCTTGGGGATATCAGCTTTCTGCCATTCCGCAAATGCGCTCGAGACACGCTCGAATATCTGGGACGGGTTTATGTCACCGGCCACGACCATGAAAGCGTTGTTGGGGTGAAAGTATTCGTCATAGAATTCGACGATATCATTTTGGGTGAAAGCGGACACGGATTGCTCGGTGCCGACAACGGGATGCCCGTAGGGGTGGGCGTCGAAAAGAAGCTCGTTGAATCCCTTGACCAGAAGGGAATTGGGGTCATCCTTCGACTGGATGATGCCGCTTATAGTCTGGTTGCGAAGCCGCTCTATCTCGGTGGTGTCGAATACCGGGTGCAGGATTATATCCGAGAGCAGCGCCAGCCCGACATCGAGATGCTTAAGGAGCATATCACAATCGACGCGGATGGCGTCGCGGTCTGCGGAGGCGCCAAGGGAACCGCCGACGAAATCGATCTCCTCCGAGACCTGCGTGGCGTTGCGACTCTTGGTTCCCGTGCGAAGCATGTCGGCGGTGAAGCTTGAAAGCCCGGCCCTGGCCTGCGGATCATAAGCGGAGCCGGCGCGAATGATCATGCTCATGGCCACCGTCGGAAGCTCGTGATTCTCGATAGCCACGACCACGAGGCCGTTGGCCAGCGTATCTTCGGTTATCGGGGGAAGCTTTACTTCGTTGGCCAATGCATAGGAGAATCCCAAAATGATAAGCGGCACTATAAGGTATCTTCTCATTGTCATGCTCCTTCTTACCGGGCTGTCCCGGCGTCAGCGGGGGTCTCTGGTTGTCCGGGGATCAGATTGATTACGGTGCGGTGAAGATCGGTCATGTACTCGTTGGCCACCCTCATGACATCATCAGCCGTGACCGCCTGAATCCTATCGGCGTAACCGTAGATATTCGTGTAATCGCCGGTATCGATCTCGAGTGAACCGACTTCACTGGCCCGGTCCTCATTGGACTGCAGACCGTTGACGAAATCGGCCTCCATTTGGTTCTTGGCTTTTTGGAGCTCGCGTTCCGAGATCGGCTCGGTTTTCAGCCTGTCGATCTCCTCGAACATTTCTTTCTTGATATCATCCATGCTTGCGCCCGGCACCGCCTGGGCGGCGACATAGAACAGCGACGGGTCCTCGTTGACCATGGCTGCCCCCTCGACGAAAAGCGCCTTCTGCTCTGTGTAGACGAGCCTGTGATAGAGCCTTGAAGACTCCCCGTCGAAAAGCACCTTTCCGGCCACGCGCAATGGGAAAATATCAGGGCTCGAGCCCTCGGGGATTTTATATCCGGCAAAGACCGCCGGAAGCTGGGCCACCTTGTGAAAATCGATTCTTTTTTCGCCCTTTTGCTCCGGTTCGACGGTCGTCACAGGTGGCGGCGGCTCCTCAGCCTTGATTTTACCGTAGTATTTTTTTGCAGAGCGCATAGCCGAGGCAGGGTCGAAATCACCGGCGATAACGAGGAAGCTGTTGTTGGGCGCATAATGAACGCGATAATAATCGAGGCATTCCTTGAGGCTGATGTTGTCGATATCTGTTCGAAAACCGATCGGTAGCCAGCGATATGGATGGGCTACGAAGGCGTTGTTGAAAAGCATCTCGTACATGCCGCCAAAAGGAGAGTTGTCGTAGCGCCAGAGACGCTCATTTATTACGACGTTACGCTCCGAACTGAGGTTCTGGTCGTTAATCATCAAATTGCGAGAGCGGTCGGCTTCGAGAGCGATCGCGATATCGAGCTTATCGGACGGCATGACCTCGTAGTAGGTGGTATTGTCGAATGCTGTCCAGGCGTTGTTGACACCGCCGTTTCCATAAACGAGGCGGTCGAACTTGTCTTTGGGGAATTTGGCCGAGCCCTTGAACATCATATGCTCGAAGAGGTGAGAGATACCGGTTATCCCCGGCCCCTCGTTTCTGCTCCCCGTCCGGTACCACACCTGGATTGTCACCGTGGGCGCGGAATGATCGGGAATCAGAAGCACCATCAGGCCATTATCCAGCTGCTGCTTTTCAATCGGAAAGGCCAATTCGCCGGCGGGGGCTATGGACGACAAGAGAAGCAAAAGGACTGCGATTGATTTTAACATCAATACTCCTCCATTCTATTTGACATTAAGATCGAATATCGGCTTATAGTAAAAGCTTTGTTGGCTTTGTCTATCGAAAAAGGAGCCAAGCTCGGATTCCAGGCTGGATTTCCCAAATGACGGCATTAAAGAGTAACCATAATCGGGGAGGATTTCAAATTCAAGCCTGTCGTCAGGGTCGATCTCGGCCTTCTGGCGCGCCAATTCCACCGCCTCCCAGATGCCGCCATAGACATCGATGAGGCCGAGTTGCATGGCCTGACGCCCGGTCCAGACCCGGCCCTGGCCCATGGCATCGACGGAATCGGGGTCGATCTTGCGCCAGGTGGAGACTTTCGACACAAAATCGTCATAGTATTCCCAGATCATTTTATCGATCAGGGCCAATTCCTCGGCGGTCGCGGGCCGCGAGGTCGACCTTATATCGGCGTGGGCGCCTCTCCTGATAACTTCGTTCGAGATTCCGATTTTCTCATAAAAGGCTGAAAGATCCGGCTTGCCCATGACCACGCCGATGGAGCCGGTGACGGTACCGGGTGATGCCATGATTTTATCCCCGGGACAAGATATGTAGTACCCGCCCGAAGCCGCCTCACCGCCCATGGAGACGACCAGCGGCTTCTTTCCTTTAAGAAGCTCAAGCTGCCGGTATATCTGCTCCGAGGCGAAGACATCGCCCCCAGGTGAATTCACGCGGAATACCACCGCTCTGATGGAATTATCATACCTGATTTTTTTTAGAGCCTTTGTCAGAGTGGATGAGCCAACGGTCTTGCCTTCGAGGAAGCTGCTGCCGCTTCTGCCCGGCAGGATTGCGCCAGCGGCATAGATGATGGCGATTTTCTTCGGCTCGCTCCAGCGAGGATTATAATCCTCGACGGAATAGAACGACATCAAATTCACAGGCCCAGAGCGCCTCGGGCCGCCGTCACCAGCGATTTCATCATAATACTTCAGGCCATCGATCAGACCCTCCTTGAGAGCGTCCTCCGCCGTATATGGCCCGGCATCGATCAAGTCTCTGACTTTCTCGGGCAGGATTCTGCGACCGACGGAGATCCCGTCGACAAACTGGGAATAGAAATCATCGAGCAGCCAGTCGATCTGCTCTCTGGCGGCGGCGGTCAACGTGGTTTCCGTAAAGGCATCGCCGAAGGACTTATGTGGCCCAGTGCGGACAACCTGGGCTCGGATGCCGAGCTTATCCATGGTCCCTTTGTAGAAACGGGTGGTCGCGGCCAACCCCTTCAGTTCAAGAAGACCGGTCGGATCCATTAGAATCTCATCGGCGGCGCTGGAAAGATAATACTCCATGTTGCCGCCCTGCTGCATGTAGACCGTTATCTTCTTGCCGTTGCCACGATACTCCGAGATAGCGCTTCTCAACTCCTGGGCTGTGGCAAAATCGAGATTTATGCCGTCGATCTTGACTATGAGCGCCCCGATACGCTGGTCCTCGGCCCCCCTGCGGATGGTGTTTATCACGGAGAAGAGTGATTTTCCGCCCCGCCGCAGTATCGGCTTTTGGCGAGGTTCTTCGACGATATCGCTGCCGAGCTCGATAATTCCGGTCCTACCACGTTGCGAAAAGGCCGATTCGGATCTGACGGCGGTCAGCTCCACGAAGTAGGTGCCGCCGGCGAACTGATCCGTGCTGGAGGTTCTTCCATGCGCTCCGATAGTGGTCTGGTCGAGGCTGACCGAGATTCCCAGGCGCCACTGCCCTTCGGTTTTATAGTCCGAAAACATCGAAATCCCCCGAAATGGTCCTGCGGCGATCAGGAAATCGGCTCTCAAGGTCGATATATCTTCACCCTCGACCCAGCGAGCGTCGCATGAAAGCGTCAGTTTATCACCAATCGGGCGCAGCGCAATGCCGGGCCGGTAGAGACGCTTCAGCCTGAGGCTTGCGAACTTCGGTTCGTTAATTCTGTCCAGTACAAGACCGAGCGAGGCGAAAGGTCGGGGATGATACATGGCGCCGAATTTCCAGTCCCTTTTCCCCTTGTAGAAAGTGTCCGAACCGCCAAACCAGCTGTAGGAGAGTCCTATATAGAAGTTGGAGGCCACCCTGTCGCCGATGGCCAGGGTATATTTCCTGCGAAAGATATTATTGCCGTGGTTCAGCCACTCGACCGCAAGGAAACCGCTGCGAGATGACAGCATGGCGCCGTCGTCGCCTTTATAAGATGTATCAGTGAATGAGTGGGCGTAATGCAGTCCCATCGATGACCAGAAGCCCAGACCCGCGGGATTGAAAATGCCGGCGCTTATTCGGTCGGCCGTGGCCACCGATTGCGGATAATAATCGACGCCGGCGACCGGCCAGTCGTCGGTCAAGCCCCAGGCGTTCAAATAAAACAGGCTTGCGAAGACCAATGTGTCGAATAATATGTTCCTCATCCTGACTCCCCCGTGATTTTCTGGGAAAATATGAGGCAGGCGGGAATGTCGCAAGGTTTTTATCGACCCTCGATATTGATCTTACCGATACCGCTGACCTTGAGTTCGATCCAGCCACGACCATCCCCAAGAAGCCCTTCGAGGCGGGTGACATCGAGGAAAGTGGGTTTGACCGGTAGATTGGTGGCGCGGATGCGTCCCCCCTCATCCACGGAGGCCACGACTTGCGACGAGATGTCGGTGGGGACTGAGAGGTTGATGTTGTTATAATTATTGTAAATGAAAAGCTTGCTGCCGTCGATGTTGCTCAGTTCCGCGGAGATAGGAGAATAACTCGTTTCAATTTTCGACTGCCCATGCGTCAAGTCGCCATCGACGATGTTTATGGGGCTGAAGGAGGTTTCGCAGATAAGCTCCCCCGAAACACCAGACACATTTATGGGGGAGTAGCTTGTTCTCAAAACTATGGAACCCTCGGCGGCGTCGATGTCGCTGGCGTCTATGGTGGAATAAGAAGTATAGGCCTCGACAGGTCCCTGGATATCCTTGAGTGTTATGACGCCCCCGGTATTTTTGAAAATAGCGGTCCCCAGCGGTATAGTAATATTGGTAGCTTTCATGGCGCCGTATCTTGTCTCGGCGGTGACACTTCCCGTGATGTCCGACAACTCAACCGCGGCGAACGATGTCGCTATATCTATGGGGCCGCTTAACCCCTGGAGATTAAGAGGGGAAAACTCGGAGTGGAAACTGACGCCGGCGAATGGTCCCCTGACATTAAGCTGCATGAATTGCGCCTGGCCTTCTATTTTCATTTTTTCCGGCAAGCGCACGAGAATATCGAGCGAGACCTGATAATCACTTCCTGCCCAGGGGGAATCCGAAGGGGTCAGAATGCTCAGGGAGATGCGGTCGGGATCTGTGGACTGAAGCCTGACATCGATAAGATCGAGGAATCTCTTGGCCTGCGCCTGGGTCTCGGCTCGCGCCTGTTTTCTGAAGGTGACCTCGACCTCGTTTCCGGATTGGGAGACTATCCCGATGGCGCCATTGAGATTGCGGCTTCCCCTGATCTCGAACACAGATTCGTCTTCGAGTGCCTGCGTAAGCTTGCCGGTCTCTTCGACCGGTTCGCCGGCAATCAGCACCGTGGAGCATGCAGTCGCCAGCAGCGCAATTATGACGAAATATCCGAGGCCTTTTACCATGTCCTTAATCTCCCATTTAATATACGATATTGCCGAAGGGCTGTTGCAACTAAAACTTCCGCATCCTCTTATCGAAGACGGCGGCCAGAATCACGTTGCCAACCACCGCCAGGGATTGCGAGGAGCATTTGTCGGGCGTGTCTTCCTGCGTGTGCCAGCAGGGATAGTCGAAATCGATGATATCTATGGCTTTGACGCCATGGGCGAGCAGCGGTACGTGGTCATCGGCTACGGTATGATTGACGGAGTCGACGAACGCGATGGCCGCCGTTTCTCTGGCGATCATCCAGATATAATCGTTCACCTGGCCCGCGTATTTTTCCGAAATGGCTTCGCGGTAAATCTGCAGGTCGCTATCCCCCACCATATCGAGTAAAATGGCCAGGCGCGGCCTGTAAGACCCCAGATTTCGGGCAAAGTAATAGGAGCCGAGGAACCATCCCGCCTGCCGGTCGTTTCTGCCATAGTCCTCGCCGTCGAAAAGTACAATATCGACGCCCAGGGGCGGGGCCTTGTTCTTGAGTACTCGGCCCAATTCCAGAAGCACCGCCACCCCGGAGGCGCCGTCGTTGGCCCCCAACACTGGGAGATTCTGCTTGTTCGTATCGGGATCGTTTTCGGACCTCGGGCGCGAATCCCAGTGAGCGCAAAGGAGTATCCGACGATCAGCCTTGGGGTTATAAGATGCGATGATGTTCGTCAGTCTTAGAGTCACATTATCGAGCGAATCATAGTATTCAAAACGCTGGCGACGGCAGAAGGCCGTCGTGGACGAGAGGGTGGAAAAAAGAAAATCCTCGGCCTCTTCGTGGGCCCGGCTATTAGGAGTTCTGGGGCCGAAATCGCACTGCTTGATAAGATCGCCAAAGGCCCTGTCGGCATCGAACCGCGGCACGTCCGCGCACGATACTATCCCCAGCGCAAAACAGAGGAGAGAGAATCCCGTCACAATCGATGATGATCTCAGAAGCGGATCTCGGCCGTAATTCCGAGCTCTCTTATGTGATGCTTTCGTTTCTGTATCTTGTCGTTGGAATCGTCCCATCGCGCGCGTATACCGCCTGTAATAGCCCGGGAGAATTGATAAGTCATTCTGGGCTCGACGATCAACTGGCTTTTTTGCAAGTCGAGCGATTTTGATCCGCTTGTGACGGATTCATTCTTGGTGTTCTTTAGGGTCAAGTCGAGATTGAGAGACAGCTGGCTGTTGAATTTCAGCATTCGCAGGAGCGGCAACTTCAAGCCCTGGGGCGCGGTGAAGCTGTAGGCGAGGCTAACTTTAATGGTATTATCGGTCGTATAGACGTCTCGCTTGGCCTGACCCTCGCCCCTCAAGTTCTGCTGCAGGTTCTTCGACAAATCGTAACGAAGCGTGACGTTGATGTTGTTTATCAATTTGACGGTGACTCCGGCCAGCGGGGCCCAGAGTTTGGCCGTGTCTCTCTTGAAAAGCTCGCCGGTGTCGGCGCGGCCATTTTCATCGACTTTCTTGGAAAAGGAAGTTTGCAGCCCGACGCTGCTTGAGATCTTCTTGAAGAAGAAAATCTTTTCCAGGCCGGAAAGACTAATCCCGACATCCGGGAACGTCACCGACTTGGACGAGAGCGGGTCCGTGCTCGATTTGGTGGTGGTTTTCCTCAGGTCGTAGCTGGCAGTAATATCAAGGTTGTGACTCGGCTGGAGGCCGGAATCGAGAGTGTATGTATTCGAATAGATCGATTGATTGGGTCTGACAAGGCCCGAGCTCGTCTTGGTGCGCACATCGGGATTGTCGCTGAGGCCAAAAACATATCTCCACGATGGCCGCTCGAGAAGCCCCTGGCTGTTAAGCCTCTTATCTTTAGTGTATGAGCCCCTGACGGGCTTAACGCTTTTCACCACGTTCCAGAACTGGCTGAAGATCCATTTGGGAGAGCCGGCTCGCGCACCCGTCCCCTCGCTTTCAGGACTTTCCTCCTCAATCCTTGCATCCGGAGGATTCTTCTCCTGCATGTTCTCAGGTTCCCTCGGCGGCGGCGGCTTTTGCTTGCCTGCGGATGAAAAGAGTCCTTGAATATTGAAGGTTAGATCGGTTTTAAACGTGCCCGACACCTGCGCTGTCCTGGTGGAATCGCGATTCTGATTGAAATCCGAATTCTCGCCGTAAGATGAGCTGAAAGAAAAACGGTTGTCGATCAGCTGGATGATTTTGGGCTGGAAATTCGTCTCGAATCTCTGCTGGAAAGTCTGTTCCTGACCCAGCCTGAGCTTCGATGGATTAATACTCAGCCGGAATCTCCCTTTCCTGCTGATGTCCCGATCAGAAGCAAGACTGTAGGTCGTCCTTAGCGAGGAGAAGAGATTCAAGGTAGTATTGCCTGATAGGAGCAGATCGCGTACATACGTGTTGGTTCGTATGCCGCGGTTATTTTCGGTGACGGTCTTGCTGCCGTTGACTTCGCCGGAGAATGAGAGCTGTGTCGGCAAATAGAAAAACTGAGAGTCATACAACTTCTTGGGCAGGAAGAGATATTTTGCCAGGGAAAACGGTTTGAACGAGGGCTTGGCTTTCGGCGAGAGGTCATACCCCCCTGTGCCTCTGAAAGTGTCTCTGCGATCTATGGGGTTTATGGGCGAGACGGTTTCGGATCTGGAAAGCGTGTAACTGGTCCTGATGCGGTTGAGCGTCAGGTTCCAGAGCCAGTTATTGGTGTTTCGGTTAAGCGATTGGGAGATGGAGTAGCTGTAAGTCTTGCTTTCGGTTTTCTCAAGCTCCCTCAACTGCGGCCTCAGTATTATGTCGGAACCGGATTTCAGCCGCGGCAAAGCCAGGGTATTTTGATATGTCAGGGTGACCGGCAGGCTGAGACCGGCCGACGGCGGAAGCAGTTTGTCGACCCTCATATTCAGCCTGCCAGACTGACTGATGCTGGTCGAGCCCGTCGAATTTTTGGCTGAAAGGGGATAGAAATCGGCGCCCGTTCTGCCATAAGACAAATTGATGTCGAAGAAATCGGAAAAGCGCGCCGTCATCTGAATGCGCCCTGCGAGGTCCGGTTTGCGCCTGATATCGGTTACGCGCATTTCGTCGATCCAGACGTCGCCGGTATAGGCCGCCGGCGCGTCGCCCTCTACGCTCATGCCGACGACGAACCATTTCACCTGCGAAAGCCTGGGGTCACCGTGGATGCTGTAATGCCCCTCGGCCGTATCTGCAGTCGCGATAGAATCGGGGTGATTCCGCTGCATCTGATATTTCAATTCGGTCAGTTTGGCGAAATCGATCTCGACTTTATTGTTATCGGACCAACCCGGCTCCAGGACCGTGCTGTATTCATAATAATCATTGCCATTGGTGCTCATCCGCAGGAAGAATGTGATTTTCCTCTCTGCGACGCCGCTGGTGGCGGCGCTGTCGCCGTGGACAAACATCTTCAGCGTTCCATACTGCGTGTAATCCTCGAAACTCAGGAGGCTCCAGGCGGCGCCGGCGGCGTGCCCGGCCGGCATATTTGTATAGGCCAGCACCAGCGACTGCTCCTTTTCGCGAAGCCCTGTTTCCCTGTTCAAGTTTCCCGCCACTCCCGGAGGCGGATTGTAATTGGCGTTCTCCTGAGTGTTCTTGACGGTCACTTCGAAGTCCTCATCGGGCCTGACCGTATCGCCTTCAGGATAAGCTATAGGAACTTCCTGCCATTTATTGCCGACCAACTCGATGGAAGCAATGGAAAGCCGATAAGCACTGGAGGTGCCGGTTAGCCAGAGCCTGGCGAAATTGATATCGCTGAATTTGGCCTGGGCCGAGTCCCCACGAATCCCGTAGGCTTCGTGATCTTGAAACGGTATGCGGAGAAGCTTCCAGTGTGTCTCCGTGGAATCAGCCAGATATTGGGGATCGTTGAGGTCAATCGAATATTGGAAATAAGCGTTGAGTCTATCGAGTGAGCTGTTATTGTTGATATCTTCGGTGTCGAAACGGCCGCGCCTGTCAGCGTCGTCATTATTCCTCTCGGTTCCATTGATGTGCGAATAATCGTCGGGGTAGTTCTGGCTGTAATGCCAGTCGTCGCCGTCGGGATCGGGATTGGTGTCGGAGTTATAGCCGGGCTCTTGTTGATTAAAAAGGGTATCAAGACCTCTGTCTTCTTCGTCGGGCTCGAAAACCCCTATGGCAGTTCCCAACGTCTGGCGGTCCTCGCTGTCGAGGTGCTGATCGCTATTGATATCTTCCGAAACCCAGCCGAGGTCAACGTTAAGGATGGGAGCGATATCGACGGTATCGGGGTGGTACCAAATTTCTATGTACTTAGTAAGCTGCTGGTCTGCCAGGCCGGCATAGAGCGGGCGCATTATTCCGGCCCATGACGATTCCGGAGCAGCCAGGGATGTATTCGGGAAATACCGGAGTATCATTACATCGATCCTGTTTTCCTGCTCTTTGATCCCCTCGGCACGGTTAGGCCAGATATCCGTTATGCGGACAGGCTCCCAGGGGTTGTACCACCAGAGCTTGCCCCGTTTCCCCAAATCGAATTTGACATTGTTTGAATCGACCGGGGGCGAGGATTCGGTCCAGATGACCCGCCGGGTGGCCAGGTCGGTGTAGTTGCGGCTCCCCTCGAAATCGTCGATGAACGCCTCATTCTTGATATTGGGGTTTGGGAAACTCTGGGCTACTTCGCCGGTGATATCGAGGCTCGAGGGGGCGTCGGCCTCGACGAACGGCATGGCATCCACCAGGCTCGTCATGAACTCCGGCTTGAAACTGAAGGAGAAATTGCTATCCCAGATGAAGGAACGGCTGGGTTCTCGGCCGACCCTGGGCCTGGGATCGGAGGCG
>Ga0315289_10005686_pt1 | contig 18371 bp, 18 predicted proteins | sample YL17G11_40_MG_FD_203452 | JGI IMG/M metagenome (GOLD analysis project Ga0315289, IMG submission 203452) | Sediment microbial communities from Yellowstone Lake, YNP, Wyoming, USA - YL17G11_40 | ecosystem: Environmental > Aquatic > Freshwater > Lake > Sediment | place: USA: Wyoming | collected... | reverse complement strand
AATTCTGTTGTAAAAAATCCTATTATATTCTTTGCTTTTGTATTAGCTAGCATTCTTCTCATTATTCCTATTTCCACGCCATATGGGTGTGGCTTGATCTCTTTCGGTTGTCTTGGAATTTCATCCACAGTTCTTTTGAATTCCAGCCGTCCGTTCGGACCGTCATAAATGATGTGTGCATAAGGATTCGAGATAGCGGTTTGTTTTAGGTATTCAGGAATGCTCTGGTAGCGCTCTATGTATTTTCCCTCGGCCTCCATTTCTATTTTCAGTCCGTGCCACTTATCAGGGGTTTTCAAATCTTTTTTAGACACAATATGCGGCTCATTCTTAGCAACGTTTATCATCATTTCAAAGACATGTGTCGCCTTGCCTGTGCTGGTTGTGATCGTCACATGCTTGCCTGTTGTCAGCTGGCTGTACAAGACAGCGCCATGTATTCCTATTCCTTGTGTACCTCTGCTCTGCCTTAGCCTGTGGAACTTCGTGCCGTAAAGGAGTTTTCCAAAAGCGAACGGGACTTTTGATTCTACAATGCCAGGGCCGTTGTCCTCGATGGTTATGCGGAACCTGTCGGGCGTTGTCTGCCTGAGCGTGATTTTTATTTCCGGCAGTATGCCGGCCTCGTTCGTCGCGTCAAGCGCGTTGTCAACTCCCTCCTTCACGATCGTCAGCAAAGCTTTTGTAGGATTTTCGTAACCGAGAAGGTGACGGTTCTTCTCGAAAAATTCTGCTACTGAAATCTCCTTGAACTTGCTTTCCATCTCCTCTGCAGTTATCTCCCTCTGGTCTGCCATTAAATCACTATATTTTAATTTTCTTTTTTGTTCTCCTTAATTTTACAACCGGCGTGTCGCATTTCAAACACAGCTGCTGCTTGTCTCCATACAGCCAACCCATTGATCTCATCAACGGGCCTGCTATTGCAGTCGACGGTGCGCCATACACGTTCCTAACTATTTTTTTGCATTTCGGGCAAAAATACTCAATCTTCGGTTTTTTCAGAAACTCACCTTTTCTGCTGCTCCAAAAATCTATACACAGTATTATGTAGGCTGCCGCTTAAAAGCATTTCAATGGCTTTTGCTGCCAGCTGCACATCGAGCCATCTGCCAACGATGCAGACGGTCTTACCGTAAACAGCTATCTTGGTCTCAGTCATCTTTTCTATTCTTTGTTTCGTCTTTCCCTCGCTTCCTATCACTCTCCCTTTCAGCGTGAGCATGCGGTTGCGCGACTTGCCTGCAAAGTCCCTCACCTCTATCGGCTGCAGGCAGAAGTCCTCGTCCAAAAGGTTCAACGCATCCTCCATGTCAAACCCCCTTCCGAAAGCCTTCACAACCTCCTTTATCCTCATCATCTTCAGCGGGTCGTCAGTTTCAATGACAACATCCTCGCCCAATTCTATTTTTGCCTCAGACAATTTTTCAAGATTTTTCTTCAGCCCGGAATCTTTCCTAAATATCCTCATCCTCTCTTCCGGTATCCGGACATATTCAATCATTTCAAATATCCCCCCAATCTTTCAAAAATTTTTCCCGCGTCCACAGTCTCCGCACCAATCTTTTCAAAGTACCTGTTTATATTCTTTATGTCCCTTTTTAAAAAATCCTCGGCCTGCGCATGGGTTACAGGCACTGCCTGGCTGAAGTCTATGATGCATGGCCTTCCGAAAATCAGTATGTTGTATGCGCTCAAGTCCGCATGCACCAGCCCGGCCTTCAAAATTTTTTCCAAGTCATCTATGACAATATCGTAAACCTCCTGCGCATCCTCCTTGCTCAGTCTCACATCGATCAGCCGAGGCGCGAGCTTGCCGCCCTCGCCGATGAACTCTTCGACAAGCACGTTCTCTCTGAATGCGATTGGCCGCGGACAGTTCACGCCGGCATCGCTGGCTATCATAAGATTCTTGAATTCTCTTCTGCACCACGCAAACACCACAGCCCTTCTTTGCTTTTTCAGGCCGAAAAACCTCGGATCGCCTGCAAGATACTGCCACATGGTTTTGAAATCCGATTCAACACGGTAGACCTTCAGCGCAAGCCACTTGCCTTCGCTGTCTTTTGCCGAAAGCACTACAGACTCCTTACCCTCCATAACAACTGACTCCACGGATTTTATTGTGCCCTTCGTCAAGAGTTTGTATATTGCCATTAGAGTGCTTTCGTCAAAGACTCCGTGCTCTATCTTGAACTCCTTCGCGTCCTCGAACCTTATCCTGTCTTTCATGCTACCAGCGCTATATATAAGAGTTGTAGCGATTAAAATATGAAAATGGATGATTTGGAGCTGGCGAAAAAAGAGCTGGACAACACGGGCGCGGATCTTGTCTTTGTTAAAAATGGGAAAATCGTTTTTTGCAGCAATGAAGACAGTGTGAAAGGATTTGTTTTGGCTATAAAAAAATTCGGCGGGGAGTTGAAAAATTCTTCTGTGGCTGACAGGATTGCGGGCCGCGCTGTTGCCATGCTGTGCCTTTATGCAGAAATAAAATCAATTTTTGCAAAAACCATGAGCGAAAGCTGCAAAGATGTTCTTCGAAAAAATAGAATTGTCTTTGAGTTTGAAAAACTTGTGCCCAGCATTTTGAATAAAAATAAAAACGATATTTGTCCTCTTGAGAAGCTGACACTGAAAATAGAAAATCCGCAAACCACATTCGAGGAATTGTGCAAGTTCCTCAATCTATCTGTATAGTTTTTATAAAACCCTTTCTTTTCATCCAACCTGCCTGGGTTGATGTGTAGCGGAAGGCAATGTCGGCGCGCTCGTTTGTTTGCACTTTCCAAGGCTCTACCAGAACAAGGTCTCCAGACTTGATCCACACCCTTTTTCTCATCCTGCCGGGTATGCGGCATATGCGCGTGTTTCCGTCGTCGCACTGCACCCGCATCTTGTCCCCGCCCAGCATGGTCTCCACAATGCCTAGAACCTCGCCCTGCCTCGGCGTTCTTATCCTCGAAATCTCGAGCTCCTCCTTCGGTATCTCGAACTTCTTCTTTCCCGTCGCATCACCTTATCGAAACGAGTATAGTATCTTTATACGCTTTTTTACCTCTTATAGCACCGCTCAGCTTCCTCGATATTTTTATCTCTGCCTTGTATTTCGCCTTCAGGTTTCTTGCAATCTGCATTGCCGCTGACTTGGAACCGATTAAAACGTCGTATCCTCCTCTGACCTTTTGCACCGAGGAGGCGAATGCAAAACTGTCGTATTCATTGATTGCAGCCAGCTGAGCCGCAACGTCGTCCAAAATTCTTTCCAAAATATTTTCAGGCGACCTCAACTGCAGCGTCGACTGGTAGTATTTGCTGCTCTTCATCGAGCAGTATTCGCAGAATATGCTCTTCTCAATAAGTTTTATCTCCTTTTCCTCGGATTTAACAAAATCACCGAATTTTATTTTAATATTTACGTAAACTGTCCCATCAGAAATCCTATATGATGCGCTCTGCACTTCGGGCCTCTCCAGCAGCTTTGAAAGAATCATGCCCACCGCTCCTTCAACAGTCGCCGCAACTTTCTTGTCAACAAAAATCTTTTCGCATGACTTGCATGTCCTTACAACGATTTTTTCTGGCAATATTTCGGCGAAGGAAACCTTTTTCGAGAAACACTCCTCGCACAGGCTGCCGAGGAATTTCTCTGTCGGCCTGCCGCACTTTGGGCAGAATTTTTTTCCCATAGATTACTCTTTGCTCTCACAGCTCTAATTCTTTATCCTGCACGTATTTCACGCCGTGCTTTATGGCAATGAAAGCCTTGCCAAGCTCCTTGCCAAGGTATGCTGCATGCTGTTGTAAAGACACAAGCCCCTCGCTTATGATCTGCTGGTAGACCTCTTCAGGCGTTTTGCCGCGGAATGTGTACTGCGTCTTCCCCCTATCGCGGGTGAAATGCTGCGCAACTATGTCAGAGCCTTCCGTGTGAATGAAGAACGAGCCGCGCCAGTCGAAAACAAACTTCTCCGGTATGCCTGTGAAATAATTGTTCAGTATCTCCTTCACCCTAATCCAATTGTTTTCGTAAATGTGCGCCGAGTGTGAAACAATAGTGAGCGGGCCGTCTTCGATTTTCAGCCTAGCGGCTATTTTCTTGTGCAGCTTCTTCAGCGCGAAGACGTTCATAGGCCAAGCTCCGAAGATGTCGTGGCTCCTGAAGTAGACTGTTTGGTAAAGTTTGCCGCTGCGTATGGACCAGCATATCTGCGTTAGGCATGGCGGGTTGGATGATTTCGAGTCTATCTCAACGTTCCATGTGAATGCTATCGCTCTCCTGGTGTGAGGCGTGTCTTTCAGTTTCTCTATTGCGTTCTCGACTTGATCAAGACTAAGTTCGTCAGTGTATTTGTAAAGCCTCTGGCCGTATGTGTAACTTACAGAAGCAGGCTTCTCTGCTGTCAGTATCGACGGGCAGTATGCCTCGAGGTCCTTGTCGCTGAACGGGAAGAACGAGGCAAGCGTCTCGTCCTCTTTGTCAACAACAACCATGAGGTTTATTATCTCCTTCTGCTTTACATGATGTTCGGTATCCTTCGCCTCGCCGTATTTCATTACTAAACTTAGAATTTTCAGCCAAGCCTCTGCAATGGTCTCGCTGTGCACGAGAAAACCAACATTCTCCGAAGGTATCGTTTCCGCCTCCGCAGCGCTCTCATTGAAAAACTGCGGCTCGGAGAAGGGCTGCAGCCTTTCCCTGTTGAGCTCGTCTGCCTTTTCCGTTATCGCTGTAGAATCTGTATTCCTCCTCATGTCGACAACTTTCATGCTTTTTCTGAAGAGGTCAATTTTATCCCTGGGTATTTCTTTGTCTATAGCCACGTTGGTTCCAAGGATTTTCCAGTTCTCGTCAACGCCGTTTTCAACCAGCTTCAAAAAATATTCGCCTGTCCTTGACAAATCCTCGCCGCAGATTATTATGTTGCGTATGGTCGGCTTGGCAAAAATGTTTCTTATGATTCCGTTTATGCCCTCTGCTGAATAGAGGTTGCCGCACGCAGAATACTTTTCGCCTGGAATGCTGCCGCAGATTTTTTCCTTTTCTGTCCATAGACATAGTATAGCAGTGTTGCTCTGCGGGTCGCCGAGGGTAATAGTATCTTTGAAAATCACCGGCCACTGTCGAGAATCAGCGGAGTCCATCCATCTTACTTAGTTTGACAGGTGTAATAAGATTATTTGAAGTGGAGAGCATAGTTCTGAAAATATATAATCGCGGTTCATTTCTCAAGCAAAACGACTTTGCTTGCAATATCTTCGTCTTTTATTTCGTACCCGGTCTCCGCGGAAATTTTCTGCGCGAATTCCCTTATGTCGTCCATGAACGGCATGGCATTTCTTGGTAATCTTTTTTGTGATTCGCCTATATGCATAAACGCTTTTACTTCTATGAAATCGCAGCCTGTTTTTAAAATCAGTTTTGCGTATTTTTCCGGCTTGACCATATTCAATCCTTTCGCCATCGTCATCCTTATCACAGTTTTGCAGTCGAAGCTGTTCATCAGCTCAAGGCTCTCGTTGAGCTTTTTCCAACCGTCTTTTATCAAGGGGTTGTGGATTTTTTTGTACGACGCTGCGTCGGGCGAGCAGAGGCTGATATAAAGCTGCGTCGGCTCGGTTGCCAAGGATTTCAACCTATCCGGCCTTGTGCCGTTTGTCACGAGAAAGGTCGTCATATTCCTTTTGTGAAACTCTTCTATCAAGTCTGAAATTCTGGGGTAAAGCGTCGGCTCGCCTGCCAGGCTTATCGCTGCGTTCGTCGGTCTCGCTGCTTCTTCCCATTTTTTCTTATCGACATAGCTCTTGAAACCTGTTAATAATAAACTTCTTTGCTCTATGCATCCTTCAACAATATCTTTAGGGTCGTCTGGCTTTGGTTCAGCATTTATTGTAAATTCTAACGGCCTCCAACAAAACTGGCACTTATGCGTGCAAAAAATAATTGAGGGGGTCATTTCCAAACATCTGTGGGATTTAATGCCATACCAGCGCTCCTTGAAGCAGACCCTTCCTTTTCTCAAACTTTCTTTTGTCCAATGGCATATCTCAACGGCAGAATGGTTGCCAACTATCCTGTAGCCTGCCTTGAAAAATTTTTTTCGAGCATCATTGGATATCAAAGGCATGATTTTAATTTGTTCGAGAAAAGATATTTAATTGAATCATCTAACTTTTTTCACGCAGTCCGAGCTGAAAAAACTTGTACGCTTGCATTCGTCATTTTCGTCACAACAGCTTCTAACCCCAACCAACAAGTTCATGCACGCCACGCCTGTATTTGCGCAATTCTCTTTTTTATTCACGCATCTCATTACAATACCGCCGGAACACACATCATTGCTGTCACAACATCTTTTGGTCTGCTTATACAGGACTCCACATACTTCGCCTGTGTTCACACACTCGGTTAAAGGTGGTTTATCTGTCGGGCCGGTTCCTTTTTTATAACACGGCCACTGAGGTGAATTCTTTAGGAATATAGTCGAACCGATACAGTCATCGTCCTCCTTGCATGCTGTATGCTCTCCGTCAATAATTTGATTGCCAAAACTATCTGTGCATGTAAATTTATTGGTTTTTATTTTGGTTTTCCCAGGATAGTCGCATTCGCATGTTATTTTACCAAACCCAGATTCGGCCGAGCATGTTTTCCCGTCTATGCAATATTTTTCACTGCACTCCTTGTTCCCGCACTGGCATGGGATTTTTCCCGTTATCTGTCCAGAACCAATGTTTATCTGGCAGTTAGCTAATCCTGTAACTCCACCGCCGATATCCTTGCCACAGCCGCCTGCTTTCGGCTGGCAAAACTGCACCCCGTTCAAAAATTCCACGCAGCATGTCCTCTCAGCAGGCGTCCAGCAGCTTACAGGACCGCCCACGCACCAGCAGTCCCCGCACCCCTTCGGGCAAGTTTCGCCGGGCTTGATCTGCGACGGGCATTCCACACCCTTTCCCTTTTCATCTTTTGCGCATTCAGCGCCGAACTGCTGCCCGACTATTTTTTCGCTGGCCACGCAGCAAAGCTGGCCCGGTCCGACCTGGCCTGTTAGGCTGCCATCAGTACAAGTGCAGTAAGTGCACCCCTGCAGGACGGACGGGCACCTCTCACCTTTCTTGATGTTATATTCTGGTTTTTTGCAGTCGGCTCCAATTATACCAGGGGCTCCTTTTTGCGCGCAGCAATACTTCCCGACAGCAGTGCAATCCCAGCTTTTTATGTTTTCCTCTTTTTCAGAGTTGCATGCAGTCTGCCTGCAGTCGGCTGATGCCCCGCCACCATGTCCGCAGGACGGCAAGCATTCGCCATTCACCTCTTTCCAGTTTGGAGAAGTTTGCCATGCCTTGCAGATATCAACCTTAGGTTTCTCAGAAGCCGGCGTGCAGGGAAAATTTCCATAAGTCCAGCTCGTTTTTGCCGAACAGATTGTTTTTTTAGGTTCGCTGGGGCAAAATGATTTGTAGTTGCCTGGGTTGCAGACGAAACTATTTTGTCCTGCAGTGTAGTATATGTCGTCTGGATGCTCGCATGTGCAGGTTGTTTTTTGGCAGGGGTTTTCGCCGTATTTCCATGAAGATTTAGTGCAAACTTCGCCTGCGGCGCAGCAGCCATTCTTTGACGAATCAGATGGACATTTGTAGCAATTCTTGCCGATCTCGGGGTTGTTAATTATATCACATGTGCAGGTTATATCAGTTTTTTGGGTCTCGCACGGGAAGTTGCCATAATCCCAACTTCCCTCCGCTTTGCAAACCGAGCCGAACGGACAGTATGACTTGTACTTGCCGCAAGTGTAACTGTTTTTCCCAAGTTCGGTTGAAGTTGGATAATCGCATGTGCATGTTGCTTTCTGACACGGCGCATTAACATAGTTCCAGCTAGTCGGTTTTGGTATCGTGCACGCATACCCTGCCGGGCAATACGAATAACTAACTTGACCGTCGCAAGAGAAATGATTGTTTGCCGGGTTGCCTGCATCATCGCATACGCATTTTATTTCTTGGGGTAGTACACAGCAAAACGCACAGTCATAACTCGCCACAGGGGTCTCGCCGGCAGCGCATGGGTTGGCATCGCAGCGGGCAGAATAATCGCGGCCCGTAGCTTCCTTGCCAGCTAGACCGCATGATGGAAGGCATTGACCATTTTTCTCACCCCAATCTTTGGTTCCTTGTTTTTCTAGGGGGCATGCTCCGCTAGAAACTGGTGGAGCTGTGGTCGAAGATGAAGAAGATGAACTGTCGCCACCGCAATCTGAACTCGAAGTGCATTGGTTTGTGCATGGGCACTGAGAGCCCGAATAAGTTTCATAATTACAATCCCATACCCCCGACATTCCTGTTATTTCTGAACATACTGTGCAAGAGCATGTTGTTTGGGTTTGATCGCTACAATCCTGATGCGATTTTGTGCAACCCCATTCAATGCATACGTCTTGACATTCATCATCATATCTCATGCAAAATCCAGTCGTTTCATCGTATTCTGCGCAGATGTTAGTATTGCACTCATACCTTGTGTTTGTGCAGCTATATTCATCGCAAACTTCTTGGCAATATGTATAGCTTGGAAATATCCAGTTCCAAAAGCTTGCCATGTAAACCTGTGGGTTGGAGTAATAAAACAAGTCTCTCAGGTAAGAAACGAAATCATCGGCCGCCTTGACAGTCGTGGCCGAGAAAAGAACGAGAGTTATGAGAACAGCCAAGAAAAGGAGCTTTCCGCCTTTCTTCATAATATAACTATTCTGATTATAAAAATATTAACGCGGAGTTCACCAAACACGGCCGCTTACGCAAATTCAAAACCTTTTTATTGTATGACGGCTGATAATTATTTACCTCTAAGATGAGCCCCTATAGCTCAGTCGGTAGAGCACCTGACTTGTAATCAGGTGGTCGTGGGTTCAATTCCCACTGGGGGCTTTTTATTCATAACACTTAAATTCTAAATTTTCAGGGTAGATTATATGACGAATGAAAAAGAGATGCTGATACTAGTAGATTCCAAAGACAACGCCATAGGCACTGCGACAAGGAAAGAGTGTCATGCCGGCAATGGCAAGCTGCATCGCGCGTTCGGAATTTTTTTGTTCAATTCCAAAAACCAGTTGTTCATCCAAAAAAGGAGCGAAAACAAAAAATTGTGGCCAGGCCACTGGGACATTTCTGTGGCGAGCCATGTGCGGCCTGATGAAACTTACGAAACTGCTGCGAAAAGAAGGCTGAAAGAGGAGTTGGGTGTAGAAGTTTCTGATTTGAAGAAGGAATGTGCATTCAAATATTTTGCAAAGCACAAGGATGGGAAGGGATCGGAAAATGAGATGTGCGCCATATTGTCTTGTAGATTTGATGGTAAGATTAACCCAAACACCTATGAAATTTCTGAGAGCAAATTTGCTGATTTAGATGAACTTAAGGAAAGCATAAAGGGAGATGTGGAGAAATTTACGCCGTGGCTTAAGATCGCGTTGAATAAGTTCAACAAGTGAAAGAATGAACGAATTGATTTTAGTGAAACTTGGCGGAAGCGTTATTACTGATAAAAATAAGCCGTTCACCGAAGATTTGGCTGCAATAAAAAGATTGGCAAATGAGATACATGAAGCCCGTCAGGAAAAAAACTTCAGACTTATTGTTGGGCATGGTGGCGGCTCTTTTCCACATACTCCTGCGCATGAATTTCAAACACATAAAGGTGTAATAAACGAGAAAAGTTACGAAGGTATTTCAAGGGTGCAGGATGCTGCTGCTAGCCTTAATAGAATAGTTGTCCGAGAGTTGATTGCTGCTGGCGAGAATGCAGTTTCCATAAACCTTTCTAGCAACTGCATAACAGATGGAGGAGAAATCAAAGAAATGTTTTTACAGCCCGTAAAAAAATTGCTGGATTTTAATATGATCCCTGTGCCTTACGGAGATGTTTGCCTGGACTTGAAAAATGGCTGCTGCATATTATCAACTGAAAAAATTTTGAGTTATGTGGTAAAGGCATTTCAGCAGTTTGGCAAAAAATATGAAATATCTAGGATTATAATTTGCACGGATGTGGATGGTGTTTTTACCAGTGATCCAAAAGAAGATAAAAATGCGAAGCTGATTCCTGTAATAACAGAAGAAAAATTAAAAAAAGTCAATTTATCAAGCTCTCCAGGAATAGATGTTACTGGAAAAATGAAACATAAGATAGAATCTATGGTGAAACTGGCTCAGTCAAATATAGAAATAGAAATTATCAATGCGAAAAAACCCAATGTTCTAAAAAGAGCTTTGCTTGGCGAAAAAGGATTGGGAACTATAATCAAATAAAACTAGCGTTCTCTTTCAATCATAAAATTTGAAAATTCTTCCAGAGTTTTTTTCAATTCGATGTTGCCAATATTTTTCAATAATTCCTTTGCCTCTCCTATCAATTTTTCAGCATACTGCTGAGCGAAATCGATTGAATCATACTTTTTAATTATTTTCATAACAAACTCTACTTCCTCATCTGCAACATTCTCTCTTGATTTTTTCAAAATCCCCAGTATTTTTTCTCTTTCGCTAGCATTACATTTCGATAAGCAATGGATAATTATCAGCGTCCTTTTACCTTCTTTTATGTCTCCTCCAATTTCCTTGCCATATTTTTCCTTTTCTCCAATCAGGTTCAAAATATCGTCTCTTATTTGAAAGGCTGAACCTATTTTCTTCCCGTAAGCCAAGGTAAGATTGCACGTTTCTTCAGAAGCATCCGCGATAAAAGCTCCGCCCCACAGGGCAGTGCCCAGTAAAAATCCGGTTTTTCTCGAAACCATCTCCAAATATTCCTCTGCTGTCACATCATCTCTCTTCCTGAAGTTGAATTCCATGCTTTGGCCTTCCATTATTCTGAGTGTAGCGCTTGTAAGCATTTCAGAAAGTTTTATGATTTTTTCAGGAGGCAAATAATTTTTAGATTTGAACAAGTTCTCATACGCCTTGAAGAACATTCCGTCACCTATGTTTACACCGTGGGCAATTCCATACTTTTTCCAAACAGTCGGAAAATTTCTCCTCTCTTCATCCCCGTCTTCAATGTCATCATGAACTAAAGTTGCATTGTGAATAACCTCCAAAGAAATAGCAAATGGCAGTGCATTTTTTATATCTCCGCCTAGAGTCTTGCATATTATTAAACATAAGGCGGGTCGAAGTCTCTTACCACCAGTCTGGAAAGTGTAGGTCATGCCATCGTAGAAATTTGGAAATTCTTTTGCCGTAAACAATTTTCTGATCTCTTCATTTACAAGAGAAGTAAAATTCTCTAATTCGATTTCTATTTGCAATTATCGCACCTTTCAGACTAATATTTTGTCTTTGTTCATTAAAGCACTTAAATCAATTCTTTCCCAAAAAATCCATGTCTAAGAATGGCGCTAGCCCTGTTATTTTCAGGTTTTTTATTGTGCTGAACAACAGCGGTTTGTCAGCAAGTATAGAAAATATTTTTTTAAACATCATCCCCTTTCTGATCGGTCCGCCAAGCTCATTTTTCCATTTTTTATCATAATTTTCCAAAAAGAATTTTTCTGAAAAATCATTCTGCTCGAGTGCTTTCACACACGCCTCGCCAGCGTATCTTGCTCCGATTTGACCGTAAACCAAACCGCCACCTGAAAACGGTTTTATCTGGCACGCAGCATCACCAACAAGTATCGTTCCGTCGCAGCAGGATTTGTCTATCAGACCATATCTAACAACATCGCCAAATCTATCCTGCATTTTTGCTCTTCCGATTCTTTCGCGAACAAATTTTTCAAAATATTTAACTGGATTTTTATCTGTCATCAGGCCCACTCTTGCAATTTTATCGTTTTCAGGAACAATCCATCCAAACATTCCAGGAGACGCTTCAGATCCAAAATGCAATTCGACCGTATCAGGCTTGAAATTGCCATTGACACGGGCCTGCATTCCAGCAACTATATTTTCAGGTAGTTTTATTTTTTGGGCTTTTGCTACTGAGGAATTCGGCCCATCTGCACCGACCAAAATTTTTGTTTCATATTTCCTCCCGCCTGCAAAAACAACATCATTTTTCAAACTAGAAAATCTTGTTTTCAATCTAAATTCAACCCCAGTACTCCTCGCCTTCGCAGCAGTAAATCTATCAAAACCAGCGCGATCTATCACATATGCATCTTCTTTAGTTTTAATCTCAAAGCAACTTTTTCCAGAGCAAAATTTCGCATTCTTTATTTTGTTAAGAATTATTTTTTTAAGAATTTTTCCTATCCTGCTACTAACAAGGCCGGTGCATTGTATGGGTATACCTATCTTCGAATGTTCTTCGATAATAAGAGTTTTATAACCTCTGCTAGAAACTATTTCACCGGTTCTGCAGCCAGCTGGACCGGCTCCGATTATTATCACGTCATACATGCAAACACTATATAACTAAATTCAAAGAATATTATTAAACTTATTTGCCAAAATTTCTTTGCGCAGAATTAAACCATTTTATTGCTTTTATCAATTCCTTTTTAGAAAAATCTGGCCAAAGGACTTTTGTGACATATAATTCGGCATAAGCTGCTTGCCAAAGCATAAGGTTAGATAGTCTGGAATGCCCACCTGTCCTTATTACCAAGTCCACAGGCACAGGCACAAGCAAATTAGCTTCTATATCCTTTTGGCTTATCTCTATGCTTCCTGTCTCAATTACTTTTTTGGCAATTTTTTTCATGGCTTCAGTAATCTCAAAATGTGAGCCATACGCAATAAGCAGATTCAAAACTCTTTTCTGATATTTGGCTGTCTTCTCCATGACTTTTCCCATTAATCTAACAAGCTTCGGCGGCAACTTTTCTAAATCGCCTGCGAACTTTATTCTGACTTGGTATTTTTCTAGAAAATCAGACTTTTTACCGAGCAGCCTTTCAAGATAATTCTGATAGATTTTTAAAAGCTCTTCAACCTCTCTCTTTGGCCTGTTGAGGTTTTCTGTAGATAGCAAATATGCTGAAACTTGCGGGACGTTCAAATCATAGCACCATTGCAAAAAATTTTCGAAATTTTTAGCTCCTTGCCTGTGACCCATCCACGGTGCAAGTCCTCGTTTTCGGCTCCAGCGACGATTTCCATCTATAATAACTGCCAAATGGTCTGGCACTTGCATATTATTTTTCAAATCGACACACCTTCGGTTTTGGTATTAAAAAAATTAAGGTTGTTATATTTAAACGGGTATGTGGACCCATAGTCCATATCTTCGCTGCCACATAATATTTTAAAGGTTGAAACCGTTAAATTTAGTAAGTCGGGGTTGTAAGATAACCTGGTTACGACTTTCCAGAAAGTCTGGCAGGCTCCAGTTCCTAACATGGAGCTTTGATAAAAAGATGAAAGAAGAGACCTGCACATCTGGGTTCAAATCCCAGCAACCCCATTCTGAAAAACAATAAATAGTTTTCTATCTATAGTTTTATCATGGCTGTATTGAATTGTTGTAATCCATTTGGAATAGATAGTGATGAATACCTTCTTGCGATGAAAATAGAAAATCAAAAATTAAAAAAGATGTATGGTAGTAGAGTGCCTGATTTACCTCAATTCAAAATGCCGACATTAAATGCAAGTGATCAAGAGATATCATTAGTGATGAAATACAATAATGAAGAAATAAGAAAATATAATGCGAGAATGGAACCAGTAAAAAAATTGGAACAGACAAGAGCAATAAGTGAATTTTGCACTCTTTGTTAAATTTGCTTATATCCGAACTTGCCTCTTAACGGAACAAACACAACCCCGCAGATATTTCTTTCTTCCAGGCCGCCATCTTTATTTTTCTTTATGTAAATCAATTCTTGGCTGCCAGCAATGCCGCCAACAGGAACAAGCATCCTTCCTTCTGGTTTCAGTTGTTTGATCAGTGGTTTAGGAATCTCTGGGGCAGTTGCAGTGACAAATATACAATCATACGGCGCCTCTTTTTCATATCCAACAGACCCGTCGCTCAGAATTATTTTTACATTTGTGCAGTCGGCTTTCTTCAGGTTTTTTTTCGCAAACTCGTAAACTTCTGGATCAATCTCGAGTGTTATGACCTTGCCCTCTTTGCCGACTAACTCTTTCATCAACGCGGCTCCGTAACCGGAGCCAGAGCCTATCTCTAGAACCTTCTCGCCTTTCTTCAGCTTTGCCTCCTCAAACATTATCGCATACATATGTGGAGCTGATATCGTTGCCTTTCCCACAATTGGCAGTGCAACATCGATCCAAGCCTCGTCTTTATAGCTGGGAAGAACAAACAGCTCGCGCTTGACCTTCATCATGGCTTTTTTTATTTCCGGGCTCCTCAGCCTGCCGATAGCAACAAGATTTTCTATAGTTTCCTTCTTTTGCTTTTCAAGCTCAGACACAATCTTTAATTTGATTCAAGAGAATTTGAATTTATGGATGCTGTTGAAAGAGCTGTGAAAGACATAAAAACAATGAAAGCGCAGGGTGCAAGGACTTCTGCCCTAGTTGGTTTGAGAGCGTTAAAAGAAGTTGTCAAAGAAAATGGCTTCGGCCGTGATTTTGAAAGTGCTTGCAATGCATTAGAAAGTTCTAGGCCGACTGCAGTAGCACTGCACAACGCCATCGAAAAAATAAAGAAGGAGAAAACTTTGGACATTATAAACAGGATGATTTACTATTTCGAGAACGTTGCGCAGCTCATAGCCAGCAAAGGCTCGAACCTGATAAAAAACAACTTCACTGTGTTGACGCATTGCCATAGCTCTGTTGCAATAGAGATAATGAAAGCTGCGTACAAAAAAAAGAAAAAATTCCGTGTTATTGTTACTGAGACGCGGCCTTTGTACCAAGGCGAAAGGACTGCGCGCGAACTTTCTGATGCTGGTTTGCATGTTGTTTATGTCGACGACTCCGCGCCCGGATTTTTCATAAAAGATGTCGATATGGTTCTGATGGGAACTGACGCCATAAGAAAAGAAGGCATAGTCAACAAGATTGGCAGCTATATGATTTCCGTCTTGGCAAAGGAAAACAAAGTTCCAGTTTATTTTGCAGGTGAGTTGATGAAGCTTGACAGAAGGAAAAAAATAATAATCGAAGAAAGAAACCCGGAAGAAATCATCGACCCAAGAAAACTGCCCGGGGTTAAAGTAGAAAACCCGGCCTTCGACATCACGCCCTGGAAATACGTAACAGGCGTAATAACAGAAAAAGGAATTTTAAAGCCGAAAAAAGTTTTGGGGTTGCTGAAAAAAAGCTAGTATCTTCTTCTCCTTGCCGGCCATTTCCTGTAGAGCTGGTCAAACTTTTCCTTGGATTTTTTCCTGATGAAATAGGCGTAAAGCAGGAACGGAACGGCGATAAGCAGTATGACCGCCAGCACGATTATTAGTATGGAGTAATCCGTTCCTCCCTCGCATTTGTTGTTTATACATTCACTGTCTTCGGGACAGAACTTTGTTGTGTATTGCGACTCCTCGACGCAGCAATCGTACGGGCACTCAGACAAGCTTGTGGTTGTCGAGGAAGAGGATGTGCTTGAGGCTGATGTTGAGGATGATGTTGAGGGTGAAGGATAGACATTAATTACAGTCGGCCCCCTTGTCGGTTCGAAACAAGTGCCTGTTATTGTCAGAGTATCAGTTGTGAGCGGGGTGAATTTTATGCTCGAAACAACTGGAGGGAAGGAAAGGGTTTTTATCGCAGTCGAGCCCTGCATAACAGTGAAAGTGCCGTTGCTGCAGCCGGTTATGGCGCACTCGCACTCCTTTCCGGCATAGCAAACAGACGGGCAGGACAGCATGCTTGCTTTCACGTCAACAGTTGCTTTCGATGTCTGCTGTATCGGGCTGTCGCAGACCGCGATCACTTCCAAGCTGCCGCTGGCTGCCGGGGTGAAGTCTACAAATGTCGGCGGAAGGTTGAATGTCTTTGTCACCATCGCAGGCGGGTATGTCGTGTTCCTTACCACCCACATTCCTGCGCTACAGCCGCTCATTGTGCACGTGCACTTGCTGTTTATTTCGCAGGCTGAGCATGTCACTGGCGAGAAGACTGTCGTTGTCGTCGAACTTACTGCGGAAGTAAGATTTATTTCGTCCCAAACAGCGGACTCCCATGCGTGGTGGCCGCAGGCCGATATTACAACTGGCGCGGCCAAGTCCTGGTTCTTGACGCACAGCACAAAGTTCGCGCTGATTGCGTATTCAAAACATCCTGTATAGACACCGCACTCGTTCGCAACACATGCAGTCCCGGGCACGCACCAAGAATAATTGTTTGGGATGCTGATGGCCTTGTTGAACTGGTAATGCAGAATAATCGGAACGCCGCGCCTTCGTGCCTCTTCGGTTGCGTTGACAGTGATTGTTGCGGAATGAGTTGATGTAGAAAGTGGCAACGGCCAGAATCCTCTTGCAGGATTTGATGCAGTTATCATTGACGGATTGGGCAGAGGCAACATCGAAGGATTCGAACCGCTCCTGAACGAGCAGTAGTTGTGTGTGCCGAGAAGCTGCGTGTTGCATGTGGTCTCGTTCGAGCCAGGGTCGCAGACTTCAGGCTTGATGTAGCCTGCATACGATTTCCAGTCAGGCTGCGCCACGCCGGTTATCCTGCCATAAACGACAAAAATATTTACATCCACCGCACTTGTAGAAGTAAAGTTTACCTCCCATATGCCGCTGCTTGTTTCCCTTATGCTCACGCTTTCAGTCCCATTCGGCCAGTTGCAGTCGCTCACGTTGACGTCGCTGCGGCATACTTTGTTTCCGTAGGCAGAATCAACCTGATTCTTGCACACAGATGTGTCCAAGAATTTGCATGCTGATGTGCAACTCCCTTGGCCTGCTGACTCTTCGTCGCACTGCGAATCTGCGCCGCAAGCAAGCTCGCAGCAGCCTTGGCCGATGCCGCCGCTGCTATCTGCCTGCCTAGCGCCGTTGCATTGGCCGTTCCAAGCAGCATATCCAGTGGGGTTGCTTGCGTAAGCGACATTGCCGTTGCATGCAGTGGCCGGGCTATTTGTATTTTCTTGCAGTGTTTGTGCAAAGACAATATTTGCTGTTAGTATAATCAGAAATACAACAATAGCTAGAAGCAACTTCCCCATAATATTATTCTTTGGTTTTAAATTTATAACCTGACAGTCTGCGTCGCGGAATAGGCTGGGTTGTTCGCGTCGCAGACAAGCGTGACAACGTAGCTCTTATCCGCTTCTAGATTAGATATGAACGCGTTGCCTGCAGTGTTGGATATAGTGAAAACTTGGGTTGTGCCGCTCACGGACAGCGAGCCTTCCCTCACAATTGGGCAGGACCAAACACAGGTCATGCCATTCGAGCCGCTCTTCTGGCAGTTGAGCGACGATGCTGCCTGCACGACTCCGCCGCACGGCGGGTTGGGGCCGAACTTTGCTATCCTCCACCAGTTCTCGTTGTCGTTGAGCGTGCACGTTCCATATCCAGGAACAAGCTCCATGACCTTTGTGCTAGCACTATTCATGTCTCCATAAATGTCAGACCAGGAGTTGCACAATATCCCTCTGCATTCTTTCGCGCCTATCTCCCCGCCCTCCGTATCGCATTTGACAACGTGAAAACAGTAAATGGCATCCTCGCACATCGACAGCACGCTCGTGTCCGACGGTAGCGTGTCAATGCGCTTGTTGCCGTTCAAATCTTTTTTGTTGAGTTTGGTCGAGCAGTATTTTGCAACTGATCCATCAGTCCCCTCCTTGCAAGAGCTTTCGCAGTTCGACTTGAACTGTCTGTACTCCAAGTCCTGCTGCCAGTTGCCCATGGTTGTGAATTCCTTGATCTTGTTCATGAAAAGGCTGATGATGACGGCTGCCACTACCAAAAGAATCAAAAGGCCGATAATCATCTCGAGGCTCATCTGCGCTTTCATGCAACCACTAGTCTATCGGCCTGCACTCCTGCCTGCCGATGTTCAATGCCGCCCACACGTTCCAGACGAGCGGCTTCATCCCTTTTGACGTAGGGATGCTGTACTTGCTGTCAGTCAGTTTTATCTTGAGGTTGATGCCCGCTATGCTCGTTGCCTGCGCCTCGACTGCCTTGCCGCCGATGCTGCCTAGCAAATCCCCGAAAACGCTCTGGCCCGAGGCTGATGTTGTTTTGTAGCAGAACTCGCTCTCGAACTTCGGACGCTTGCAGTCAAAGTTCAGGCATGATACAGGGTTTTCAGTGTTGATGCACTTTATTTCGTACTCGCACTTGACGTATTGCGGTATTTCCTTGAAAAGGTCCTCATAATGTTTGCAAGCATCCTTTATCGCCACCTCGAGCTTCTGCGTTGTCGTCTCCGGCCCGGTGCACTGGTCACGTAGCGAGCTTGATATGACCATCAGAAGCCCGTTTTTC
>Ga0315289_10005685_pt1 | contig 18372 bp, 18 predicted proteins | sample YL17G11_40_MG_FD_203452 | JGI IMG/M metagenome (GOLD analysis project Ga0315289, IMG submission 203452) | Sediment microbial communities from Yellowstone Lake, YNP, Wyoming, USA - YL17G11_40 | ecosystem: Environmental > Aquatic > Freshwater > Lake > Sediment | place: USA: Wyoming | collected... | reverse complement strand
CACAAGCGAATGAAAGGCAGGGATTAAGAACTGCCGTTAGGATATTGCACGCTGGGCGTATATGCCGTTTTCGGGACGTCGCTTCCGCTGGGTTCCGGTGCGCGCCGAGGCCGTTCCCAAATCCTTCCCAAACGGCTCCCAAATGTCCCCCAAATCCGAGAGGCAGTCCTAGAAACGCGGCTAGCGGGCTAGCAGATGCGTTCTAGAGGACATTCGCAGAACGCGGATATGGGAAATATATGGGGAATCTTAAAACGGCTTTTGGGAACGTCCAAATAATTCCCAAATCCTACTGCAGCGTCTTCCTCTCCACGAATTCCACCTTCATCGTCTCCGGCACGAACGCGACGCGCTACGCCGCCGTTTGTTTAAGAACTGGAATCACTCTTGTTCGTCGCTGCCCACTTCTTCGTCCTTCACGCCCTTCGCCTTCAGAGCCTTCGCAAGGTCGCGTATCAGCTGTCGCACGTACTCGCGCATCTGATAAACGTCCTTGTCCGGCATGTCTCTTATGCTCTTCTTGTCCGAGTCGACCGCGGCCTTCATGTCAGCTATGCGCTTCCAGATGTCCCAGTAGTATCCTTCGACGAGCTTGCCGTCTATGAACTCGCGCTTGAACGCCGCAGGCATCTGCGCCTCGCTCTCGGGCAGCTTGTGCAGGCTCTTCAGCGCAGTTATGGCCGCCTTGTGCATCACGTCGTACGTGCGTTCCAGAATCTTCTCCTTCTTGCGCAGCTCGAGCGCGCCCAGCAGCCCGAACATCTTCTCCACGTACTTCTCGGCCTTGTCGATCCATTCGTCGACGAACTCGCCCTTCACGTCCATGAGCTCCTTGTGCTCGATCTTCTTGCGTATCTCGATTATGTCCTTCAGCCACTCCGCATATTCGGGTTCGATTATCTTCGGCTCGACGAGGTATTTGCGCACATCGTCGTAAGCCTTGTTCGGCACGGGCGGGGCAAGACCCATGAACATGAGCACCGCCTGCGTGGTGTTCAGCATGGCATAATAGCAGTCCTCCGCGAGCATCAGCAGCTTCACTGTCTTCGCGCGCATCAGCTTCTTCGGCGCGCCCTCCATGTAGCTTTCGATCGCCTCGCGCGTGGACGGGATGCGTCCAGCAGCGAGCAGGCGCTTTATCGGCATGAAGAAGCCCGCGTCGTAGACGGCCATCCCTTCCTTGATGAAATTGTAAACGATCGGGTGGCACACGCGCGCGTAATCCCAGAACTCCGTCAGCGTGTAGCTCGGCTGCACGGACAGCGCCTTGCTGACGCCCTTGGCAATCTGCTCGAGGTCCTCGTCGATGCGCTCGTGCTCCTCGGGCGTTATCTTGCGCGCCGTGTCGTCTACGACGAGGAAAACGTCGATGTCGCTCTTCGGCTTGAACTCGTCGCGCGCCACCGAACCCATCAGAACTATGCACTTCACGACCTTCCCGTACTTGCCCAGGACCTTCTTCGTGAACGCCTTCACTTCCTTCATGCGCTCTTCCTTCGTCGCGGGGAAAATCTCCTCTTCCTTGGTTTCTTTCGTTTTCTTCGCCGACGCGGGCTTGCGCCTCTCGGGCTTAGGCCTCGCGTGCGTCCGCCTCTGCTTCCTCGCATGCCGCTTGCGTTTCTTCTTCGCCATGAAAATCGTCCTGTAATTTATTTCGTGCGTCCGTTCATAAACGCAACTACTCGCGCTATCATTTCTCTCCTTGCATCTCCTTGGGCAGGAGCTTGTTCATGCGCTCCACGATGTCCTCCGCCAACGCGACGGCCTTCGCCAGGTATCCGCAGTCGATCTCCTTCACCTTCCCGTGGTCGATGTCCTTCCACAGCCTGTTCAGCTCCTCGAACTTCTTCACATAAACCGCTTCCAGCTTCTTGTCCTTGACCAGCCTTTTCAGCGTCTCGGGCATGGCCTTCGCGTCGGGCTGCTGCTTGTACGTGTGCATCGCAACTGCTTGGCACATGTCCAGCGCCGCGTACCGCGTCTCGAAAACCATCGACCGCATGTCCAGCTCCGTCTTCTTCAAACGCATGCGTCCGGCAGCTGCCTTGAGCTTCACGGTCTCCTCGCTCGGCGGAAGCAGTCCCATGTCCAGCATGCGCTTCACGGGCTTAATGAAGCCGGTGTCGTAAACGGGCAGGCTGTAGCGCAAAAAGTTCACAAGCTCCGGGCTTCCGAGTCTCATCCACTGCCAGAACTCCGTCAGCGCCGTGGTCTGCACGTGCAGGTCCTTCGCGTCGTGCGCCATGAGCTGCAGGTGCGCCGTTACGCGCTCGAGGTCGGCCGTGCCTTTCGTCGCGGTGTCGTCGAGCACGACCCATATGTCCGCGTCCGATCCCTTGACCATCGAGCCGCGGGCCGCTGAGCCGAATATGAGCACGCTCTTCACAACGTTGCCGTACTGCTTCCTCGCGTCGTTAGTGAAGCGCACTACCTTCCCGAACAGCTCGTCATCGAGTTTTTTCTGCGCAGGCCCTTTGCGCACTTCCTTCACGAGCTTGTCGTCCGCCAACTCGCGCTCGAGCCCGCTGAACCGCTTTGCGCGCTTCCTAGAAACCGATTTTCCTTCTGGCATATTATTAGGTTTATTGCGGATTGTATTTAAACGTAACTATCACTTTCGAGTAGTAATTAATCCCGGGTTAAAAAATAAGCTGCTGCTGTTGTAGCAACCAGTGCCCCTGCAACCACACAACCCGTCGTCGCCTCGGTCGGATAGTAGTAGAAAACCCAGTCGGACAAATGGCCTGCAAGTAATGCCGTGAACCAGTCCACTTTTGTAAGCTCAGGCCTGACAGCCACGTTCGCCCTTGCGGCCATCTCAAAATAAAGACCACCGGCGTATCCGGCTATCGCGCCACCGCCAGCGGCGGCGACATATTTCAATTTACCAAGCACTCCCATGAAAACCAAATAAGGAATCAAAGATTTAAGTTCTTACGTCAGCTCCTCCTTCTTCCACTTCTCCGCGCCGACCTTCTCAGTGGCAGCCTTGCCCAGAAGCGTGAAGCCCTCCTCCGGCACCACAATCAGCCCCTCGATCGGGTCGCGCGCGTGCTGCTGTATGATCGTGCGCTGCCGCTGCTCCGACGCGAGCGACGGCCCCGCTATGCCGAAGAACGCGTCCGGGAGCTTGTCCGGCTCGACGTTGTCTTTCAGGGACTCGACTATCAGCCGCATGGCCACTATGCTCTGCTCGATGTTCTCGCTCCCGCGCTCGTAAATGAGCCAGCGGTTGTCGTCGGGGCTATCGCCCGGAGTGAAGCCCTTCTGCCGCAGTTCCCACAGCCGCTGGTATATCCAGCGATGCTGGTCCGAGCCGACGTATATGGGCATGTGCGCCGGTATCACGGGCGTGGGCCAGCCGAGGTGTATGACCTTGAAAAGGTTGCCGTGCCCTTCAGCCAAGCGCGCTATCATGTCCTGCGGGTTGATGTAGTTCGAGAGCACGTGCTCGAAGTCGAGCGCGACCCGGAAGTACTTGAAGTCCACGACCTCGGCCAATATGCACATGTGCACCGGGTCGGACAGCCGCATCAGGTTCTCCATGCCCGCTTGCGCCATCGGCGTTTCTATAACGAAATACATGCCGTACTTGTCCAGCCACTTCTTCGGATCCTTTTCCTTGACAGGCCCGGCGGTCGGACACTTTTCCTGGTTGAAATGCCCCCACAGGTACTTCGCCGCGACTGCAGGCACCCAGCACGACATGCCCTCGGCCTGCTCGCGGAACGTCATGTCCTCTATGTTCGCGGGCGCGTCTGATGCGATTTTCTTCTCGTCCTTCAACTTGTTCCACTCCTTGACCGCTATGTCCTTCCAGAGCCTGTCGCCGTTCCTTTCCATCCACTTGGCGATGATCCAGTACGCGTACCTCTCCGAGCCGTACGTGAGCGAGCGCGACTCGATGTGTCCCTTGAAATACCGCCGCAGCTCGTTCATCTCCTTCTCGCGGAACTCCGACATGATCGTGGCGTGGGGCTTGCCCTCGGACGCCTTCAGCCTGTACTCGGACGAGTCCGCGTACTGCTCCTCCGCGTGATCGAGGTAGTCCTTGAGCGGGCGGTTGAGTATGCTGACCCAGATGAAGTCGCCGTCGCCGAATATCCATTCGTCCACCCAAGGCTCGCTCTCGATGAACGTGCGGAGCCTCCTGCCCCAGACGTCCACGAGGTTCGCGGGCTGGAAGTCCTTGCCCAGAAGTATGAACGGCGTCGACTCGGACGAATGCAGCAGGTAGTACTTCGCGCCGAGCTTGCCGGCGTTCTCGAACACCTCCATCAGCCTGTCGTGCGAGCGCACATAGTCGTCCTCTATGGCGGAGTCGAGCTTGATAGGCGTCTCGCGGCCGCCCATCGCAGCGGACTCGCCGTGGAAGCCCATGGTGATGTTCATGCCCTTGACTTTTTCCTTCCACGCCTTCAGCTTCGTCTCGTCGTCTATGCCTATCTGCGGGTCCTTGAACTCCGACATCGTCTCGACATCGACCTGCGTGAACGTGACGCCCTGCGTGATGCAGTAGTTCACCTTGTTGCTGATGCCCAGGTATTGCATGCGCTCATGCGGCTGCGCCGCCCCGAATATCCCGCTCGAAACGCCGACTATGTACGTCATGATTCACAGCCTCTGCAACCCGCTTGACCGACGCGCACTCCCGGTCTCAGACCACGCCGGGCGAGGTGAATCCGGGGATGTCGAACTTGGCCTTCAAAAAGCTCTGCACCTTGCCCATGCTGCCGCCGATGTCGTTGAAGTACGGACCGGTCACCAGGTCGTCGAACCTCGCCTCGTAGTGCCCGTGCTTGAAGAACCTGAACCGGGCGTTCACCTGGCCGCACTCGAGCTCGACCTGCTTCTGCGCCGCGTCCCTTGCCGCGCGCAGGTCCTCCCACGCGTCCGCTTCCTCCGCCTTCTCCTTCTCGGTCTTCTCCTCCCTCGGCAGCGACACTTTGAACAGCCTCTCGTACTCTTTTTCCACGACCTTGATTTTCGTATTCCCCAGCAGCTCGTCGATGTAGTTGTCAAGCTGCTTCTTCTGCGCCTCAATCTCCAAAAACCTGAGGAACATCATGTTCTGGCTTTCCATATAAAAGTGCAGGGGATTGAAGGTCATGTCCTCGAGCTCGGTTCCGTCCGGAAGGCGGATTATCGCGCGCTCGACCTTTGCATCGAAGCACTTGAAGTAAGGCTCGACTGTGCCGCCCCAGTTCTTATCGTCCAGGAAATCCTTGCGCAGCTTGAGCAGCTCCTCGAGCGAGAACCTGACATTGTACTTGTCCTCTATGTACTTGTACAGCGCCCACACCCACTTGTCGAGCGGTTCGATGCCGCAGGGCGGCAGCGTTATCTCGCGGAATTTTTCGAGCTTGCCTATGTTCTTCCTTATGACGGCCATGAAGCTCGGGCAGAAGTCGGCCTTGAGTATGCTTTCCTTGCCGCCGTAGTTCTCGAACGTTATCCTCGTCGGCTCCGGCCGTGTCATGGACTTGTACGCCCAGATCGTAGCCCTGTCTATCGATGATGCCTGCGCGCCCGGCCTCAGCCAGCTCAGCGATCTGGTCTCGCTTGGCCCGACCTCGTGTATGGACTTGTACCGCTCTATGTAAGGCTTCAGCATGGTTTTGTACTCGTCGATGGTGAACTTGCGCGCCTTCACCATGCCCAGCAGCCGCTCGTAGCGCTCGCGCACGACCTTCTCGAAAGTGCTGGTCCATTCGTCGAACAGCTTGTTCTTCGTCGCGAGCACGACGCCCTCCGCTTCCGAAACGCCGTAATCCTTCGCTATCTTCTTCGGGTCCGTGTCCTCGTCCTTCAGCCGCATGAAGTCCGATATGATAGTCGGCCAGCGAGGCGCTATGGATTTCATCGCGACCGTATCGCCGGTGTGCACGTCGACCTGGTCGATGAAAACTGCCTTCAGGCTCTGGTTCGCCTTCTCCTCGGCCGCCGCGTCCTTCGCCTTCCTCGCTTCGACCTTCGCGTTGAAGTAGTCCAAAAAGTCCTTGTACTTGCGCAGGTCGTGGAACAGGAGCTCGAAGTCCGTTATGGCCTGCGTTATCCCGGCCAGGCCGTCCTTTATCTGGTGCTCAAGCGTCTGCTTCTGCTGGATCGTTATCTGGTAGAACTGCGTGTGCAGCGGCGATATGTCCATGCTGTCCTCGGCCTTGACCACGTGGTAGCCGAGCTTGCCGAGCCAGAACATGAGGCTGAAAAGCGTGGCGCTGCACTTGCCCGGGAAGGATGTGAAGTTCACGTCGTCCGAGCTGACGCTTTTCGGCGATACGTGGTACACCTCGCTCTCGGCCACGAAGCCCGTATCGCTCGGTGGGAACGGCCAGTCGCCGATCGCCTTGACCTCGGGCGTCTTCCAAAGCTCGCTTATCGCAGTCATGCAAACCACCCGGCTGGAGCCTCACCACTTCAGCAATACGATTCCCGCTACCATCATCGCCAGGCCTACAAGCCTCGCCGTCCTGCCGAACGCCTCCACCTGCAGCCGGCCGGCGGGCCCCAGCGCGAAAACGAAGAACCCCGCGACCAGCAATATGCCGCCCAATATCTTCTCAAGCATGCTTATCTATATTGTATTTTAATATCCGTTTTAATAAAATTGTAATAAGTGGGTCCTTTGCGGCCGTTTGGCCGAGCTCATTCGAACGGGTGCGGACATGCCGATATTTGCCAAAGCGAAGATGCTTCTGGAGGAGCGGTGCCTGACATACAGGCCGAGGATAGAGTTCAGCTACACCGGCCCAAATCCCGACAAGGCGTACCCGAAGCTCATAGACATACTCACGCGCAGCCTCAACGTGCCGCGCGAGAACATACAGGAGAAGAACTTCGTATGGGACCGCTCGAAGCCAGAGGAAAAATTCACGGCCGCGTTCGAAGTAATCAAGGACATGGACAAGTTCAGCTACATATATCTGGACATCACCATGCGCGGCACGATAAAGCCGAGCAAGGAGTTCGGCAAGGAAGGCACCGTGAGCTTCAGCATCGAGGGCATACTCCGGACGGAGTACCCGCAGGACACGCTCTGGGAGCGCAGCTTCGTTTACGAGATGTTCCGCACGTTCTACCACCGCGTGTTCTACGACGAGAAGCGCCAGAAGTGGCTGATGGAATGCCGTGACAACATCCTCCAGATACAGAACGAGCTCAAGGAGTTCTTCAACCTCGTAACGAAGGCCAGGTACTGAGCTTGCCCGCCTCGCATCGAAGCTGATTTTTAATTAAGCAAAGCGAAATTATTATTGGTAGTTATGCCCGCAACCTCGTTCAGCATAATCGACGACGTCCTGGCGCCGAACGACAAGATCGTCATAGAATACAAGGGGCCGAACCCCTTCAGGGTCTACGGCCGGATATTCGGCCTCATGCAGGTGATATTCCACGGCCGCGGGAAGAACGTGTTCGAGGACAAGTTCAAGTGGGACATAACGGGCGACCCGAGGGATTTCTACTTCTTTTACAGGTGGGACGACGACCGCTTCGACAATTACAGCAGGCCGAAGTACAGCATGCTGGCCCTCGGCAAGCAGCCCAGTGACCCGAACAACCCGAACGGCGCAATCTACATAGAGCTGAAGGGCAGGCTTGAAACCGAGTACAAGTTCAAAACGGTGTGGGAGCGCGCGATAGCGTCGTCGTTCATATGGATGTACCACCGCCTGATATACAGCGCGGTGCGCAGGCGCTACCTGCAGATAATGAAGGAGCGGATCTACAAGTTCGCGGCCGAGATACGCAAGGAGCTCGGGGTGCCGCTGGAGATGCCCGAGCTCAGCGGAGCGGACGTGCGCGTGTCCAAGCTGCCGATCTAGCCGGCGCAGCGCAGTTTTTATCCTTGGAACCACAACTTCGAATTCGGTCCGATTGGCATGCAGAAGATAGTGATGAAAATCGGCGGCTCGATAATAAGCGAGAAGGATCCCAGCAGACTCGCAGGCTTCCCGCTCACGATTGCCGAAATCAAGCGCCGCGGGGAGGAGTACATGCGGCTCGATGAAATCGCGCGCGTCGGCCGCGAGATAAAGGAAGCGATTGACGAGTCCGGCTTGCAGCTGATACTCGTGAACGGCGCTGGGCCTTTCGGTCATCTGCTCGTGAAGAACAAGCGGCCCGACGAGGAGGTGCGCGCTTCGGTAAGGTTCCAGAACGAAAGGTTCGTATCCGAACTGCGCGCGGCGGGGCTCGATGTCGTTCCTATACCTCCGTCGGAGAGCTGCGTTTTCGCAGACGAAAGATTCGACATAGATTATTTGTGGGAGATTGCGGAGATGCTGCTCGATGAGGGCAAGATGCCGTCGACGTACGGCGACGTCCTCGAAGGCGGGAAAATAATCTCGGGCGACGACTTCGTCGTGCTGCTCGCAAATTTTTGGAAGGCCGACAAAATAATTGTTGCGACCGATGTTGATGGAGTGTACACGAAAGACCCGAAAACGAATGTTGAAGCGAACTTCATAAAACAGCTGCGCGTGGCCGATGCCGGAACGAAGCCCGAGTACAGTTTGAACAGCATCGACGTCACGGGCGGGATGCAGTCGAAGGTTGAAAAGCTCAAGCGTGCCGCACGAGAGGGCATAAAGTGCCAAATAATAAACGGGACGAAACCTGGGAACATCAAGGCCGCGTTGCTCGGCGACGAGGGCTTCGGCACTTCAATCGTCGCGTGATTTCTTAGACTTGACGAACCTGACTATCTTGTCGACAGTCTGCTTCAGCGTCAGGTTCGACGAGTCCACAACAAGGTCTGCAATCTTCCGCTGGTAGAAATAGTCGAAGCCGTAGATGCGCTTCCACTCGCGGCGCTCGATGCGCTCCCGCTCGGAAATTTCCTTGAAGGTCTCATTCACGTCCGTGCCGTCGCGCTGCGCGGCGCGTCTCGCGCGCACGGCCAGCGGCGCAGTAAGCCAGACCTTGTACTGCGTGATGTCTTTCAAAAAGTGTATCGCAAGCTTGCTGCATATAACAACATTGCCTTTCTTCGCGCGCTCGACCTGCATCATGTCGCGCGCGATGTGCGCCTTCCTGTCCGAGCCGTACTTCGTGCGCCACGACAGCAACGCGGCCATGCTCTCGTTCTTCGTGCTCACGAGCTTCTTCTGCAGCCTGCCGACAACGAGCAGAGGCAGCCACAGCCTCTTCGCGACCGCCTTCGCAACCGAGGTGCTCCCGACCGCGGGCGGCCCGGATATCGCAACGACAATCTTTTCCTTCGCGCGCTTGCGCCGCATACTTTAATTTGGTCTGCCGCGCAATTTATACTATGGGCTTTTTCGACTGGCTTTTCAGGCGCAAGCGGGAGCAGCTCGACGAGCCGCGCCTCCCAGCGGGGCCGGCTACGAGCTTCGCGCCCGAGTACGGCCGCACGCAGCAGCAGGCGCAGGGCGACCTCCTCTCGCAGCGCATCCCTGTGGAAGCGCCGGCCGTGCCGACGTCGATAACGGCAATGAGCCTGAAGGCGGAGATGGACCTTGTGCTCTCGCAGATGGAGAACATGCGCATGCAGTACGAGGTGATCAGCTCGCGGCTGCAGAACATCGAGCGGCTGGTAAGCGAGATACGGAGATTCTGGAAATAAGACTTCACATGAAGTAGTTGTTTGCTTCCTTCTGCTCGCGGTCGAGCTGCGAACCGAACTTGTTCGCGCGCGGCCTTCCAGTCTGCGGATCTTGCCTAAATGTGATTCCAACTTCCATAAGGAACTTGTTCAGCGCGTCCTTCAGCTCGTCCACGCGCTCGACCTCGCCGCGCACGGCCGGTTCGCCGGTGAAAACCATTCCGCGGTGCCCGACCCGGCTGAGGAAAAGCAAGTCATGATCGATTACGAGCGCGGCCTTCTCGCTCGCTTCGGCTATCCGGTTTATCAGCTTCGCCGTTGCCAGGCGCTGCTCGACGTCCAGGAAGGCGGACGGCTCGTCAAGCAGATACAGATCCGCGTCCTTCGCGAGGCAGATCGCGATCGCGACGCGTTGTATTTCCCCGCCGGACAAATCGGAGACGTTCTTCTCGAACAGCCTTTCCAGCCCTAGCGGACGCGCGATTTCTGCTTTGAACGTGTCCGTCATGCTCGCGCTCTTCTGCAGCAGCTCCTGCACGCTTCCTTCGAACTCGGTCTCGATGTACTGCGGCTTGTAGGATACGCGCACCTCCGCGCTCACGTCGCCCGCGTCCGCTTTCAGCTCGCCCGCGAGTATCTTCGCGAACGTCGTCTTCCCGAGCGCGTTCGCACCCAGCACAGCGAGCACTTCCTTCTCGTGCAGGCTGCCGTCCTTCACGTCCAGCGCGAACCCGCCCTTCCCGCCGAACTTCTTCTTCACGCCCGAAAACGAAACCACGACTTTCTGCGAGACCTGCCTGCCGATGGTTCTCTCGTTCAGGAAGCTTATCGGCTCGTCGCGGAAGCGGACGTTGTCCTCCTTGATGTAGCCGTCGAGGAATGTGTTAATCCCGACGCGCACGCCGTACGGCTTCGACACGACGCCATACACGCCTGGCACTCCGTAAAAGATGTGCACGCGGTCCGCGAGGAAATCAAGAGCCGCGAGGTCGTGGTCGACGATCATGACGCTGCGGCCTTCGCAGTATTTGCGTATGAGCTTCGCTATGCGCAGCCGCTGGAAGACGTCGAGGAAGCTCGTCGGCTCGTCCAGGTAGTAGATGTCCGCGTCGCGCGCAAGGCATGCGACAATCGCAACGCGCTGCAGCTCGCCGCCTGAAAGTTTGGAAACTTCTCGATCCAATATTTCCTCGAGTCCGAATTCCTTTATCATCTCGTTCGCGATCTTCCGCTCGTCCGCCGTATCGAGCAGTTTCGTTATGTTGCCCTTGAAAATTATCGGTATCTGGTCGACGCGCTGCGGCTTAATCGACGTTTTTAATTTTTTGTCCGCGAGGCTTTCCATGTAAGCCTGCAGCTCGGTGCCGCGGAACATGTCGGCCGCCTTCGGATTCTCCGTGTCGAAATTACTAAAGTTCGGTTTGATTTCGCCAGAGAGTATTCGCAACGCTGTCGTCTTCCCGACTCCGTTCGGTCCGACGATTCCCACAATCTCTTTCGTCGACGGGAACGGCAGCCTGTACAGCGCGAACTCGTTCGGGCCGAAACGATGCACCGCAGATTCTTTCAGTTCCGACGGGAGATTTACAACCGACAAAGCGCCGAACGGACAGCGCTTCACGCAGATTCCGCAGCCGATGCACAGCGACTCGTCGACAGCGAGCCTCTGCTTCCCGTCCGCGTCGGTGACGTATGCTATGCATTCCTCGCCGCCGCGCACTAGCGGGCACGCCTGCCTGCACGCGAGCTGGCACTTCTTCGGCTTGCACAGGTCGCGGTCGACGACTGCGATTCGTTGAGGTTTTTTATTCTTATCGGCTTTATCTCCGGTTCTCTTTTGCATGTTTTCACTTTTTATCAATATCGATAATGTTATTTAAAAACTGCACACGGTTCGTAATATTTCAGATAATTTTTAAAACGCGATTGAACCTAAAAACAATTATAAATCTTTACCCTAACTCCTATAGTTTAGGCGAATATGAATGGTGCAAGAAGTAAAGGCCAAACTTGTCGAGGGAGAAGTACACAATTTTACTTATTGTATAGATCTTAATTTACCTGCGCTTTTCGTTGGCATCTCTGATGATGGTTTCCGGGAAAGGCAGGCTTATCTGGGTAAAATGCTTTCGAAGATTGCAGACATTTTACCGCAGTACTTCTATTATGCCAGTAGAATTGTTAGGCACAAAACCTCTGTTTCCTCGAGACATGAGCTAGACTTTGATCATAACATCGCTCGTATTTATTTAAACAGTGACCAACAACTTAGTAAAGATTCTATCGAAGCTGGTCTGAATCGAGCAATTTCTCATTTGGATCTAGTGTGGGGCAAAGTTAATGAACGCCTAGGCGTCGAACCTCAGCTACTTAACGTTACAGTCAAGCTTGAACAATAATTTTTACCTTTTAATTTAACTACCCATATGTTTCAGATAACACTTTATATTTCAATCCACGATTTGCATACTGAGCAAGCTACCCGGTTCGATGGATTTTTATCCTTAACAGGCGTCTTAAAATATATGGCAAAGGAACTCCCTCAAAAACTAAGAGCGAAGATAGGCTGGAAGAGCCCGTCGTTCCAGATACACTGGTTCGACAGGAAGGTTAACGTGGCGCGGCTGATCAAGGACGTCGCACTCTTCGCATCAGAACTGTATCCTGAAATGAAAGCGGAGACTGGGGAGCTTCTCGGTTGCAGGAGGGAATTCGCGGCGATCCTGCACGACCCTGCATACGGGAGGGGTAATATCGACTTGCACGGCATGAACCTCGGCGACATGGCACTCGTATTGCGATCTCCCAGCATGAAGGAAATCCGAGTCGACAATCGCGGTGAGGGCACGAACATAATAGTGAAATACTACGAGTCGACTCCCGATTACGGGCGGGTCATCGACATCGGCAAGGGCCCGAGGAAATCATATTCCCTCTTCAAGAGCCCGTTCGTGGCTATAAACTTTTGGCCGGAATCTGAAGAAACCAATAATGGAGTGGAACTCCTCACCGAGCAACTCGCGCACGCATACTTGGGCAGGATGTCCTAGGCAGGTACTTTCTTCACGCTTCGGGGTATCGATTAACGGGTTTTTATATCGGGGTCCATACAATCTCCTTTAGGTGCAACATATGATGATAGGTCTCGTCGGCAAGCCCAACTCGGGCAAGTCGAGCATGTTCAAAGCCATGACAATGATAGACGTGAAGATATCGAGCGTGCCGTTCACGACCATCCAGCCGAACGTCGGCGTCGCGCATGTCATCGCGGACTGCGTGTGCAAGGAGTTCGGAGTAAAATGCAAACCGAATCACGGGATGTGTAAAAATGGAAAACGTTTTATTCCCGTCAAACTGATGGACGTCGCGGGCCTCGTGCCGGACGCGCACCTAGGCCGTGGATTGGGAACGTCCTTTCTTGACGATTTGCGCCAAGCTGCAGCATTCATACACGTGGTGGACGCAACAGGGGAAACGGACGCAGAAGGGAAGCCCACGGAGGGCCGCGACCCGGAGGAGGATATCAAATTCCTGGAGAAGGAAATCGACTACTGGTTCGCGAGCATAATCGAGCGCGCGCTGAGGAAGTTCGAGCGCGAGATTGCAAAGGCGGGCGAGGCCGATCTCGTCGAAATCCTTTTCGCGCAGCTGACCGGGCTGGAGATAACGAAGCAGAACATCGAGCAGGCTCTTGCCGAGTGCAAGCTGGAGAGCATGAACCTGAAGGACGCGGACAAGACGCTCGAGTTCGCACGCGCGCTGCGAAAGATAGCGAAGCCTTTCATAATCGCCGCGAACAAGATAGACCTCTCGAAGGCCCAGGAGAACTACGGCCGCATGAAGGACAAGTACCCGAACATGGTGCCGTGCAGCGCGGAGGCGGAGATCGCGCTGAAGCGCGCGGCCGAGAAGGAAATAATCGATTACCTGCCCGGGAACGGATTCACCACGAGCGAAATTGCGGACGAGCAGCAGAAGAAAGCGCTCGAATTCATCAAGATGCGCATACTCGCGAACTACGGCACAACGGGCGTGCAACGCTGCCTCGACCACGCTGTGTTCAAGCTGCTGGACAACATCGTCGTATATCCCGTGGCGAACGCGAACAAGCTGAGCGACGGCAGCGGAAACGTGCTTCCGGACGCGATGCTCGTGCCGCGCGGCACCACGGTGCGCGAGCTGGCGTTCCGCATCCACACGGACATCGGGAACAAGTTCGTGTGCGGGGTCGACGTGCGCACGAGGCGCAGGCTCGCGTCCGACTACCAACTGAAGGACAAGGACGTCATCGAGATAATGACGTCGAAATGAATAAAAATTTAGAATGGCGTTTCAGAAATGAATGTGTACAAGTCTTCAGCAAAAGTGCCACTTGGATTATTCCAAAATGAGAGGGCATAAAGACAGAGTATCGTACTATGAAATCGCAAAGAACAACGGCTACCACCTTGTTACAGTCTTGAACATCCTCAAGGGCAGAACACGCAGGAAAGACACGGAAAAGCTGTGTGAAAGATTTAAACTTCAATTGCCATGGCAATAATATTGAGAGGTGGAAGATGGCAAATTACGTCTTTGTCACTGGCGGAGTGGTAAGCGGTCTGGGCAAACCATATTGAAATATGGGCCTTTAGGAATTACCACCGCATCGATAGGGTTAATTCTCAAATCCAAAGGGTTCACGGTCACGGCGATGAAGATCGATCCTTATGTCAATTATGACGCGGGCACGCTCAGGCCCACGGAGCACGGCGAGGTCTGGGTCACGGACGACGGCGGGGAGATCGACCAGGACCTCGGGCATTACGAGCGCTTCCTCAACCAGGACATCGGCAAGGACCACAACATAACCACAGGCCAGGTCTACGGCGAGGTCATCCGCCGCGAGCGCGCAGGCGAGTACCTCGGGCAGACGGTGCAACCGATACCGCACATAACCGACGAGATAAAGCGACGCATACACGCGGTTGCTGAAAGGACGGGTGCTGATATTGTGATGATCGAAATCGGCGGCACGGTGGGCGATTATGAGAACATACTCTTCATCGAGGCGGCAAGGCAGATGAAGCTCGCGGGCGAGCCGGTGCTCTTCGTGCATGTCGTGTACATGCCCGTGCTCCGCAGCGTGGGCGAGGCCAAGACGAAGCCGATACAGCACAGCGTGCGCGAGCTGAACGGATACGGGATACAGCCAGACTTCATCGTCGTCCGCAGCGAGCAGCCGATAGACCAGCCGCGGCGGAACAAGATAGCGCTTTTCTGCAACGTGAAGGACGACGAGATAATAGACAACCACGACGTGCGCAGCGTCTACGAGGTGCCGCTCGTGCTCGAGGCGCAGCAGCTGGGCGACAAGCTGCTGGCGAAGCTAGGGCTCGAAGCCAGACAGAGCGACCTGAAGGAGTGGCGCGCGTTCGTGGACAGGATGTACAACGCGCCGAGGTCCGTGCGCATCGGCATCGTGGGAAAGTACTTCGACATCGGAGACTACAAGCTGCCCGACGCGTACGTTTCGGTTATCGAGGCGATCAAGCACGCGGCGGTCGCGAACGACGCGAAGGCCGAAATCGTCTGGCTGGACTCGAAGGACTATGAGAGGAATCCAGAAGCAGTGAAAAACTTGGCCGAGTACGACGGCATAATCGTGCCAGGCGGGTTCGGAAGCTCTGGCGTCGAGGGCAAGATCAACGCGATAAAATTTGTGCGGGAAAATAAAATCCCGTATCTCGGCCTGTGCTACGGCCTGCAGCTTGCTGTCGTGGAGTACGCGCGAAACGTCTGCGGCCTGGCCGGCGCGCACACCACCGAATGCGACCCGAGCACGAAGGAGCCCGTCATCGACTTCCTCCCGTGGCAAAAGGAGCTGATATCGAGGAAGGAGTACGGCGGCACCATGCGCCTGGGCGGGCAGACGACGATCGTGAAGCCGGGCACGCTCGCGCACGACATCTACGGCCAGGATCGCATACGCGAGCGATTCCGCCACAGGTACGAGATCAACCCGCGATACATCGAGCGGCTGACGGCTGCGGGCTTCGTGTTCTCCGGATACGCGGATGCCAAGTTCACGCACGGCGAGCCTGTCATGCAGATAGGCGAGCTTCCGCGCGACGTGCACCCTTTCTTCTGCGGATCGCAATTCCATCCCGAACTCTGCTCGAGGCCGCTGAGGCCGAACCCACTGTACGTCGGTTTCATAGCAGCGGCCGGAGCGCGCGAACGGACGCGCGGAATGATTTTATCCTCGGACGCGAAATTATAGTTCGATGTCCATCCTTCAGAAAGGTTTCGACGAGCGCAGGTACGTGCGCGCCGAGTCGGCCGCTTTGAAGAGACGTATTAAATTTTTCGGCGGCCGCCTCTATCTGGAAATCGGCGGCAAGTTCTACAACGACGGCCACGCGTCGCGCGTGCTGCCGGGCTACGACCCGGACACGAAGGTCAGGCTGCTGAAGAGGTCCGAGAGCAGGGTCGAGCTCGTGCACTGCATCAGCTCGCTGATGATACGCCAAGGTAAGTTCCGCGGCGACTCGAAGGTCATGTACAGCGACCAGCTCGTCAACGACATACGCGCGCTGCGGAAGAAGGGCATGCAAACGGAGGCCGTGTTCATCAGCCGCGTGTCGGGCAGGACGAAGCGTGCGGCGGACGCGATGAGAAGGAAGCTGCAGCGCAATTTCGGGAAAAGCGGAATCGAAATTCTCTTCGGATACGAGATACCGGACTATCCGCGCGACCTGCGGACGATACTCAGCAACCGGGGCTACGGCCGGCAGGACTGTCTGCACGCCGAGAAAGGCATGACCGTCGTCACGGCGCCCGGCCCGGGCAGCGGAAAGATGGCGTTCTGCATGGCGCAGATGTACATGGACCGCAGGCGCGGCGTCCGTAGCGGATACGCGAAGGTCGAGACATTCCCGGTGTGGAACCTGCCTATCGACCATCCCGTCAACGTGGCGTACGAGGCCGCGACCGCGGACATCGGCGACTACAACATGCTTGACCGCCTGCACAGGGCGGCGTATGGCATAACTGCGGTGAACTACAACCGCGACGTGAACAACTTCGCGATACTGCGGCGCATAACGCAGGCCATGACAGCCGAGGACGACCCGCTGCGCGCGTACCGCTCGCCCACGGACATGGGGATCGGCTGCACGAAGGCAGGCATAATCGACGGCAATATCGTACGCCAATCCGCCGAGGTCGAAATCCTGCGCCGCTACTGGCAGTGCAGGCACGATTACGCGGCCGGGCGCGTCAGCGGGACCGTGATGCGCAGGATGGAGCGCGTCCTGGGGAAGATTTGAGCCTCCGTTCTGCCGCTTCGAATCCTTTTTCCAGCGATGTTACTATCATCTAGTGGCACAAGGCGGGAAAAAACCGCCCCATTTTAGAACAACGGGCGTCATAGATAATTTAGTGGTTGCTTGTATTCTCCCGAAATCGAGGTGCTTCTGAAGAAGAAGGGCGTCCAGGTCGGCGGACGCATACGCGTGACGAAAGGAAAGCGCGCGTACGAAGGCATCCTGATGCCTCGCATAGGACTGGGCGACCGCAACTGCATCGTGCTCAAGCTCGAGAACGGCTATAACATCAGCATTCGTTACGCGAAGGGCGTCGAGCTGAAGAAGCTGGCGGGCGGGGCGCGCATACGCCACAGGCCGGCCGAAGTCGTGGAAGCGAAGGACCCGGACAAGCCCACGGTGTCCGTGCTCGGCTGCGGCGGGACCATAGCCAGCCGTGTTGATTATACGACAGGCGCCGTTTTCCCAGCGTTCTCGCCGGGCGACATGCTCGCGAGCTTCCCCGAGCTGAAAGAAATAGCGAACATCAAAGGCCGCAAGCTCTTCGACCTTTTCTCCGAGGACATGCACCCGAACCACTGGCAGGCCATAGCGCATGAAGTGGCAAAGGAGATCAAAGCGAAGTCGGACGGCATCGTGCTCATGCACGGCACCGACACGATGCACTACACCGCAGCCGCGCTCAGCTTCATGCTGCAGAATTCTCCTGTTCCGATTGTGCTGGTCGGTTCGCAGCGCAGTTCCGACAGAGGCAGCAGCGACAACGCGATGAACCTAGCGTGCGGCACGTTGGTGGCGGCGAAGTCGGACATAGCCGAAGTTGGCATTTGTATGCACGGCACTACGGCTGACGATTACTGCCTGCTCCACCAGGGCACGAAGGTGCGCAAGCTCCACACGAGCCGGCGCGACGCGTTCCGCAGCGTGAACGCGAAGCCGTTCGCGAAAATCTGGTACGAGAATCGCAACATCGAAGTTTTGCGAGACGATTACAGGAAGCGCGGGCACGCCGGAAGGTTCGCGCTGGACGACAAGCTCAACCCGCGCGTCGGATTTTTGTACGCGCATCCGGGCACTGAGCCGAAGTACGTGGAAAGCCTCGCGAACTTCTTCGACGGCGTCGTCGTTGCAGCCACGGGCCTGGGCCACGTCTCGACGAACCCGAAAGGCGACCCGATCGCGCGCAGCATCGTGCCTGCGCTGAAGTCGCTTATCGATTCCGGAATCCCGGTCGTTTTCGTGCCGCAGACGATCTACGGACGCATCAACCTGAACGTGTACGAGGCGGGCCGCATACTCGAGGGCATCGGAGTGATCGGAAACGGCTGCGACTGGACGCCCGAGGCCGCGCTCGTGAAGCTGATGTGGGTGCTCGGGCACACCAAGGAGCCGCGCAAGGTGCGCGAGCTCATGCTGCAGAATGTCGCGGGCGAGCTGACCGAGCGCAGCGAGACGGACACGTTCCTCATATGAAATCATTTCTCCAGAAAACTTCAGCGG
>Ga0315289_10005683_pt1 | contig 18380 bp, 14 predicted proteins | sample YL17G11_40_MG_FD_203452 | JGI IMG/M metagenome (GOLD analysis project Ga0315289, IMG submission 203452) | Sediment microbial communities from Yellowstone Lake, YNP, Wyoming, USA - YL17G11_40 | ecosystem: Environmental > Aquatic > Freshwater > Lake > Sediment | place: USA: Wyoming | collected... | reverse complement strand
CGAACTGGATCACGACGGCGACGACGTCGAGCTGCTGCTGGACTACGGAGAGCTCCTGGTGGACCTGGAGGAGTATCCCCAGGCTCAGGAGATGTTCCAGAAGGTTCTGCGCCAGGACGGCGACAACGCGGCCGCCCTCTTCTATCTGGGGGAGATCGCGCTGCGGCGGGGCAAGTTCTCCTCGGCCCAGCAGCGCTTCCGCAAGGTGCTCCAGAAGGATCCCGATTTCCCCGATGCGCACCTGCGCCTGGCCGAGACGCTGATCCGCCGCGGCTGCCCGCGCGAGGCCCGCCGGCACCTCTCGGCTGAACTGTCGCGCTGCGGGAACGACCCGGCAAGCTTGCAGGAGATCGCCCAGTTGCTGCTGGAGGCCCAGTGCAGCTCCGACGCCAACGCGGTGCTCCGCAAGCTGGTAAAGCTCCAGCCGGCCAGCGCGCACGCCGAGCACAGCCTGGCGGTGAGCTGCTTCATGATGCAGCAGTTGGACGAGGGCATCCTGCACTGCCGACGGGCGCTGAAACTCAAGCCGGACTACCCCCTGGCGCTGTACAACCTGGCGCTGGCGCACCTGAAGCTCAACCAGGCCAGCCGCGCCCGGCGCTATGCCGCGCGGGCGATGACCCTGGCCCCGCATGACCGCAACATCCGCTGCTTGTGCCGCCAACTGGGCGTGGGGGGCTTCTGGCAGCGCCTTTGCGACCACCTGCTGGGCCGCAAGAACCCCGACCAGATGGCGGAACTGCTGTAGGGGTCTGGGGACGGCAGCCCATTACAGCGGCGCCTCGCAACGCGCGACCCTCTGTGCTACCATCACACGCCATTGGTCGCGCCGTTCCCAGGCAGAGGCTTCGATGAGCCGCCAACGCACGTTCAATATCGTTGTCACCGAGGCGCTCAATGACCGGAGCATGGACTACCTGCGCCAGCACGGGCGCGTACAGATGATCCCGATCGACCAACTGGACGCCGCGGTCGTCGATGCCGACGCGCTGGTCGTGCGGACCTACACGCAGGTGACGGGCGAGGTGGTCGCCAAGGCCAAGCGGCTCAAGGTGGTCGGGCGGGCAGGTGTGGCCGTCGATAACATCGATCTGGAGGCTTGCCGCCAACGGGGCATCGTGGTGGTGCACACCCCGGCCGCCAACACCGAGGCCGTGGTGGACTACACCATCGCTCACATCATCCTGATGAACCGCCGCTTCCTGACACTGACCGGCCCCGTCACGCCCGAGCGGTTCCACCAGGTCCGCAAGGCGTCCTTCGGCCGGTTTTTGAGCGGCCTGACGCTGGGCATCGTGGGCATGGGGCGGATCGGCAGCCGCGTCGGGCGCGCCGCGGTCGCCCTGGGCATGAAGGTGCTGACCAACGACATCCGCCCGGTGGAGCTGGATTATCCGCACCAGATGGTGGACAAGCCCGCGCTGTACGCCCACAGCGACGTCGTCACCCTTCACGTGCCGCTGACTCACCTGACGAACCACCTGATCGACCGCGACGCCCTGGCGCAGTTCAAGATGGGATCGCAGTTCATCAATGCCGCCCGCGGTCCGTGCATGGACGCCGCCGCCGTGGCCGAGGCGATGCGCAGCGGGCGGCTGTCGGCGGCCACCATCGACTGCCACGAGCCTGAACCTCCGCCGGAGGACTATCCGCTATGGAATGCCCCGAACGTTATCCTTACGCCCCACTCCGCGGCCCGCGTGCCCCAGGCCGTGGAGAACATGTGCAACGTAGTGTATGACGTGGTAGCCGTGCTGGAGGGCCGCGCCCCCCAGTACCCCGCCAAGGGTGAGGACGAGCTGTAGGCCTTGCGGGGCCGCCCCCAGACCGTCAGGCCGTATTCAGTTGACACGGTAGGGGCGCCACTTATAATCGCTCGCGCCGATCCTGCCGCCGGTGACGCGGTCCGTCGCGCTCCGGCAGCGCCCGCCTGCCTTCGGTCAGACGGCAGGCGGCCAGTGCGGACGTCAACGTTGGAGATCGCATGGCACTCATAGTGACCCCCCCCACAAGAAACGTGCTGCTGACGGTCGCATCCCTGGCAATGATCGTGTTGGCGCCGGCTCCCCCCGCGGCCGCCCAGCCGGCGGAGGCCCCGGCCCCGCCGCAAGCGCCTGAGATCGCCCGGCTGTGGACGGACATGATCCACGGCATCCGGGTGGCCCAGCCGGAGTTGGCGAGCTCCAACGCCCAGGCTATTCTGGCCTCCGAAGCGCCGGCGCGGCAGGTGTACGAGTTGTACGTGGCCACCGAAAACGTCGAGCAGGCGCTCACCCGCGGCGAAGGCCTGGAGGGCATGGGCGAGCTTGTTCCGAAGATTCGCCAGCTCGTCGAGGCGGGGTTCCAAGAGAAGCGTTCTAACCCCGAGGAGATCGCGCGGGCCATCCAGATGCTCCCGGAGAGTCCGCGGGCCTACCGACTGGCGGCCAGCCGGCTGGAGCAGAGCGGCGAGTACGCCATGCCGCAACTCATCCAGAAGCTGGCGGACCCGCAAACCTCCGCGCGGATGAAGGAGGCGATTATCACCGTGCTGCCGCAACTGGGACGATCGGCGGTCCGTCCGCTGACCATGGTGCTCCAGAGCGGCGATCCGCAACTGCTCCAGGTGGGAGCGACGGTGCTGGGGCAATTGCAGTACCCCATGGCGGCTCCGTATCTCAAACAGTTGCTGGAGCAACCCGGGGTGCTTCCGCGCACCCAGGAGGCCGCGCGAGCGGCCCTGCTGGCGGTGGCGGGTCCGCAGGGCGAGCCAGCCGGCATCGCCCAGTTGTTCTACGACCAGGCCCTCAAATACTACTACAACGAGCCCTCGGTGGCCCCGGATGCCGACTCGCCGACGGCCAACGTGTGGTACTGGCGGGAGAACCTCGGGCTGGACTTTGTGCCGGTGCCTCGCGAGATCTTTGACGAAGTCTACGCCATGCGGTTGGCGCGTCAGGCGCTGGAGCATGACCCGCAGATGTACCCAGCCGTGTCGCTGTGGCTGGCGGCTCGCTTGAGGAAGGCCATCCAGCTTCCGCAGGGCGCGGTCGATCCCACGACGCCGGCCGATGCCCCCGCGGCGCCGTTCTACGCCTTGGCCTCCAGCGCCTCGTTCCTACAGGATGTGCTCCAGCGGGCCTTGCAGGACAACGACCCGGAGCTGGCAAAGGCGGCCATCAGTGCGCTGTCGCAGACGGCCGGGGCGCAGAGCTTGGTGCAGGCCGTGGAAGGCGGGGTGCAGCCGCTGGTGGCGGCGCTGGGCAACGCCGACCGCGGGGTCCGCTTCCTGGCGGCCTTGACGTTGGCCCGGGCGCTGCCGAGCGAACCGTTCGAGGGACAGGATCAGGCGGTCCGGGTGCTGAACGAGATGTTGCGGGTGACGGCCGGCCGGCGGGCCCTGCTGATGGTCGAGGACCGGCAACTGGCCAACCAGCTCAAGGACCTGTTGCGGGCGGCCCGGTATGAGGTGCTCGACGAGCCGCGGGTGGAATCGGGAATCGCCGCGGCCAATCAGACCAGCGGGGTGGATCTGGTGGTGCTTAGCGCGGCGCCGGGTCCGGCGGCATCGCTGGCACGCATGCGGCAGGAATCGCTGCTGGCCGCCACGGCCGTGCTGGTGATCAACCCCGGCTCGATGGCCGGGGGTCTGGCGACTATGGAACACGTGGTCGTGCTGGACCAACCCGAGTTGGAGCCGCAAGCCGTTGCAGCCGCCATCGCCTCGGCCGCTCAGATGGGGCCCGAGCCGATGGACGAGGAAGAGGCGATGCAGTGGACTGTCCAGTCGGCCGACGTGCTGTGGCTGCTGGGGATGAGCGGCAATGCAATACTTGACGTGGGTTACTCTATTGGCCCGCTGGCGGACGTGCTGGCGGACAAGCGGCCGGAGGTTCAGTTGGGGGCCTCGCGGGCGCTGTCGACAATGCCCAGCCAGACCGCCCAGCAGGCGCTGGCCAACCTGGTTTTGAATGAGCAGGAGAGCGTGGAGGTCCGCATGTTGGCGACGGACCTGCTGGGCAACTCCGTGCGGCGGTTCGGGAACCTGCTGACCCAGGAGCAATCGGCGGCGATAGTGAACCTGGTGGTGGGCGACGCCCAGGCGCCGCCGGAATTGCGGACCGCCGCCGCGGCGGTCATGGGCGCTCTAAACCTGCCCAGCGACCAGATCAAGGCCCTGATCCTCCAGGCGGAGCCGGCACCATAGCGCCATAGGCAGAAACGGCCGATCGCGTCTGCCCATTCAGGACGGCAGGGGCACGAAAGCGGACACTGCCGGCCTAGATAACTACCCGCCCGACGTGGTCGGTTTCTAATTGGGTGATGCCGGGGTGCTGGCGTTCCAGGTCGGTGAGGACCTTGCTCTGGCGGCGGGCCAGTTCGCGAGTGGTAGTCAGTTCGTGCAGCAGGATGTCCCGGCTGGAGACCATGCCCACGGCCCTGCCGTTCTCGACCACCGGCAAGTGGCGCACGTGGTGTTGGCCCATCAGCCGATGGGCCTCTTCCACGGGGGTGTCCGGCCTACAGGAGATCACGGGGGCGGTCATGGCGTGGGCGACGGGCGTGGTCTGGAGATCGCGGCAGGGCGCGACGACCTTGCTGACGATGTCGCGCTCGCTGATGATGCCGACCAGTTCGCCGGCCTCATTAAGGACCACCAGCGCCCCCACCCGGTGGTCGCCCAGCAGCCGGGCCGCCTGGGAGACGCTCTGGCCGGCCTGAATGGTCAAGATCACCCGCTGGTCGGTTGCCATACGCTCGATGGAACGCACCGTCGTCATTGATCGCTCCTATGCCAATAACCCATGCCTTTGATGGGTGTATCGGTCAGAAGACGGACCGCGCTGACGATTTGGTAACCTACAAACGTGGAAATGTCGAATAACTGAAAAATCGGAATTTTTCACTTGCCCAGCTCTTGGCCTGCGAAACGCGGAATCCTACCTTGTGGGTGGTTGCTACCCAAGCAGGAGGCTGTACGAGTGTTCCACCAGATCGCGCAAAGTCTTGACTTCCATCGCAATATGCGCCTGTTTTCTTCCGCCCGCATGGCGGCGGTAGGGGTGGCCGGCCTGGCCGTCGCCCTGGCGGCTGAGCAGTGCCGGCCTTTGAGCCTGCTCATGGGCGGGGGCATTGCCGTGCTGGCCTTGATCCTGCTGGTCCAGGTCGGCCGCTCAGCGCGGCACATTGCCAGCCGTTCGCAACTGGCTCGGACAGCCGCCGCCCAGGCCGAGCAGCACTACATCAGCGTCCTGCGCCGGATCGTCCGCATCGTCGAGGCTCGCGACCGTTACATGCACGGGCACTCCCAGCGGGTGGGGCAGCTCAGCGGTCGCATTGGCCGGCAGGTGGGCCTGGACCCGAGGCGCTGCGACGCCCTGGTCGCGGCGGGGGAACTGCTGGACATCGGCCTGCTGGCCGTCAGCGACGAAGTGCTCGGCAAGCGGGCGGGCTTCGGCCCGCGGGACTTCCGCTCGGTGCAGAAGCACAGCGACCTGTCCTACGAGGTGCTCAAGCCGCTGGTGGCCCTGGCGGACGTGCTGGACGGGGTGCGATACCACCACGAGCGGATGAACGGCACGGGGTACCCGCGCGGCCTGTCGGGGGATGACATCCCCCTGGAGGCGAGGATCCTGGCCGTGGCGGATTCGTATGATGCCATGACGCACGACCGGCCCCATCGACCGGCCATGTCCACCCTCCAGGCCCTGCGCGAACTACAGCGGTGCAGCCCGGCAGGGTATGACCCGCAGTGCGTGCGGGCCTTGGCCCAGGTGCTGGACCTGGCCGGCTTGGAGCAGGCCCAGCCGGCGCAGGCGCCATTGCCCGAAGACAGCCCAGCGGTTCCCGCGCCGGCCTGAGGTTGTATCTTCTGGCCTTGATGATTCTGCTTGCCGGATCGTGTGGCGGTTGCCCAAGGCCAGAGCCGCCATCGCGGCGGCGTCGGGCAAACCGGCTGTGGCCAGATCGCTTCGACCTGGGGCCCTGTAAGCCCGCAAGTGTAGCCTGATCCACCGTTCTCGCCGCCAGGTTGGCCCGAACCGTCGCGCCGGCATAGGTGAGGTTAAATCCGCAAGGAAGGCAAGCGATGGCTGAGATTCTCTGGGGCCTTTCGGTTCTCGGTGCGTGGCGAGATCGGCCCAGTAACTCTGTCAAGCCGCCTGCCGGTTTCCCGAAGGGACTCCGATGTCAGGGACTTCGGCCCTTGCCTCAGACGGCAATCCGGTCGGAGAACCGAAAGGCCTTGCGGCACGTCTGAAGGCGCGGGGAGCAGGCCGCTCAAAGCGCCGACTTTAGTCGCGCCGCGAAGTCGGCCAGGGCGGCGGCGTGAGCGCCCTTGCGGATATGCTTCTGCGTCAGCGCCAGCGTGGCCAGCGGCGGTCGGCCAGCCAGTGCCTGCATGTCGACGAACGTCCGCCGGTGGCCGCTGGAACCCATTGTGCAGAAGAAGGCCACGTCCGCCCCCGCCCTCCGGCACTGCTCCAGGGCGGTCCGCACCGCCGGCGCCAGGGTGTAGGACCAGACGGGGGTCCCGAAGATCAGCACTTGATAGTTGTGCGGGTTGCGGGCTAGGGGGGCGATCGGCGAGGGGCGCTTGCGGAGGGCATCCAGGCAGGCCACGACGAAGCCGATCGGGCCTCGACGATCCTTAAGTTCCTGTATTTGCTCGACATCGGCGCTCAAAAGGCCCGCCAGCTCATCCGCCACCGCCGCAGTAGTGCCGGTGCGGGAATAGTACAGGATCAGCGTCCTTGTCATGGTTGACCTCTCAGGAGCGGCCAGCAGGTCATCTTATCGCCGCCGCTGGGTTGGACAACCCTTTGGACAAAAGCAAGAAAATCGCAGGCCCTATTTAAGAGGACCCCATGGGGCGACGATGTGCTATCTGGGCTGAATATTCCGGAGTTGACGACATGGAAACGCACAGCAAGATCGGCATGCCCGAGCGCCGGCGGCACCCCCGCACGCAATTGCAGATGACGTTGCGGTGCATCCGCCTGGACCCCGATGGCGGCGACGTGGTCGATTCGTTGTCGCTGTTTGACATCTCCCGCAGCGGCCTGGGGGCCTACTGCGACCGGCCTTTCTACCCCGGCCAGCGCCTGGTCCTGTGCCTGCCCCTGACGGGCAGCAATGGACGGCGGAACATCTACGGCACCGTGACGCGCTGTCGGCCGACCGAGGACGGTTACCGCGTGGGAATGGTCTTTGACCGCGTGTCCCTGGGCGAGTGGGCCGCCGCGCACGAGGTGTCCGTGGCCGCCTGAGCGGGCCGCGGGCAAACGACGTTCGCGCCAGGGGAGGGGCTTTTCTATACGCACGCCAGCCCGACAAGGGCTGGCCGTTTTTTGGGCGCCAGGCGGCCGCCCAGCAGGGGGATGGACACCGCACCGCAACCATACGACCGCCCATCCCTTGAGCTGTCGGATCGGCAGGCCTTTCTATCCACGCTGTGGAGGGCGCACGCCGCCCTGGGCCGGCCGGCTTGGGCGGTTCGCCACGCTTCGCTGCCGGCGCAATAGTTCACGGGCGTCTGCCGACCTACTACGGCCATAACATGTCTCATATAATGCTCCGTCTTGGTGCACGCCGTTTCGCGCCTGCACAGGCAAGGAGAGGCCATGCCGGAATTCGCCGGGCCGTTGGGACCTGGCCGTCCGTTGGGCAAGACGGGATTCATTGCCAGCCGGCTGGGCATCGGCGACCTGGCCGACCGGTCGGTGGGCCTCGACCAGTGCGTGGCCACGGTGCGGCGGGCGATGGATGCGGGCTTGAACGTCATCGACACCGCGCCGGGCTATGAGGACGGCTACAGCCAGCAGATCGTGGCCCAAGCCCTCAAGGGCCGGCGCGAGGAGATGTTCGTGATCGACAAGATCGATCACCACGATCAGCCCGTGGCCCCGCAGGTCCAGCAGAGCTTGCGCCGGCTGGAGGTGGACCACGTGGACCTGATGGTCTTCCACGGCGCCTCAAGCCTGGACGGCTGGCGGCGGCTCACGTCGCCGGGCGGCGGCCTTCAGCAGCTTCTGCGCTGCCGCCAGGACGGCCAGACCCGTTTCGTGGGCATCTCCAGCCACGACCCCGATGTCCTGCTGGAGGCGATGGACAGTGGCCTGATGGACGTGGTGCTCTTCCCGGTAGGCCCGTACGTGGACCGGCGGTTCGTGGACCAGGTGCTGCCGGCCGCCAAGCGGCTTGGCGTCGCAACGGTGTGCTTCAAGACCTTTGGCGCCGGCAAGCTCCTGGGCGACACGGAGGGCTACTCGCGACCGCTGTCGCGGCGCCCGCGCGGCAAGATCAGCTCCGGCGGCGCTGACGATGGGCAGCCGCAACTGCCGCACCTGTCGGTCCGCCAATGCGTGCATCACACGCTCACGCTGGGTCCGGACGTGGCGATGCTGGGCCTGAGCTTCCCCAACGAGCAGGATGCCGCCTTCGCGGCGGCGATGGACTTCACGCCGCTGTCCGCCGCCCAGATGGACCGGATAGATCGCTTAGCGGCGGAGGCAATCAAAGGCAAGGGCCGATGCTGGTGGAATCCCCAGTGAGACCCGCAGGGGAGAAAGTACGATGGCTACCCATAAGAATTTACAGCCGCTGCCGGACCGCACTGACCCGCCGCCGGTAAGCCGTCGGCGCCGCCGCTGGCCGTGGATTGTCCTGGGCGTCACGGCGGGCCTGGTGGTGCTGGTGGCGATGCTGCCCTACCTCCTCTCCACCGGCCCGGTCCGCAACTACATCGCCGCCAGCCTCTCCGACAGCATCCGGGGCAGGATCGAGATCGACGACATCCGCCTGAGCTGGAACGGCCCGACCGTTATCAGCGGCCTGCGACTCTACGAGCCGCGGGGGCAGATGGTGTCGTCGGTGCAGCGCCTGCGATGGGAGCGGGGGGTGCTCGGGGCGATCGGCTCGCCGTCCCGCATCGGCCAGGTCACCGTCGAAGAGCCTGCCTTGGCGCTGGTGGTCCAGCCGGAAGGGGGATTGACGCTGGCTCAAGCGGTCGAGCCGGCCAAGCCGGGCAAGGAGCAACCCGACCGGCCGCTGCCCCGATGGTTTCAGGAGCTCACGGGGCAACTGAGAATCCGCTCGGGCTCGATCACCATCACCCTGCCGCGGGGCCAACCATACGCCCTCCAGCAGGTCCAGGCCGACGTGGACATTAACACGCTGGCGAACATCACCAACCGATTCAGCCTGGCCCTGCCGGAGGGCGGGGCGATCAGCGGCCAGGCCGACATCCGCCAGTTGCTCCAGGACGGTCAGGTCCGCCCAGCCGCCGCGGAGGGAACGCTGCACGTGCAGTCCGACCGGCCGGTGGCGCTGGGGCCGGTGCTGTCGATGCTGACCGGCCAGGCGAGGGTCCAGGGCCTGGCACAGCTTAGCCTGGACGCCCAGCTCGCCCGGCAGGCGCTTCAGGCCGGCGCGCGGGCCGACGTGCAGGACCTGCTGGCGGCCGGACCCGGGTACGTCGGCGCTCAGCCGATGGACGTCCACCTGGCCGCCAACGTGGACGCAAGCCAGGAGCGCCTGGCAGGCCAGGCGGAGGTCACCAGCCCCGCCGGCCAGACGGCGGCGCAGTTTGACTTCCAGACGCACACGAACGGCCAGGCCGGAGCGCTTCAGCTTACGGCCAAGGGGCTTAGCCTGGCCTTGCTCAGCGGCCAGGACGTGGCGATGCCTCCGGGCGAGCTGACCGTGCAAGGCCAGTGGGACCTGGCCCGCCTGGCGCAGGCCGTGCCGGGGCTGCTGAAGCTCCGGCCGGACGTCACGATCACGCAAGGCCAGTTGGCCCTCCGCGACGTGAAGGCTCGCACCGGCCAACAGTCCAGCTTTGCCGGAAAGCTGGACGCGACGGACCTGACGGCCGACGTGGGCGGAAAGTCCGTGAGCCTTCAGCCGATGCGCATGGAATGGGACGCGGCGCTGGCGCCGCGGGAGGGCCTGCGACTGGAGCAGGTGAGCCTCCAGACGGGCTTCGCCAGCCTCCAGGCCTCGGGCACGGCCAGGCAGCTCGCCGGCAGCTTCAACGTGAGTTTGCACGATTTTCAGCGGCAACTGGGCCAGATCGTGCCGCTAGGTGAGGTGGAGTTGGCGGGGACGCTAAGCGGTACCGCGCAGATCAGCGGCAGTCAGGACCAGCCTGTCACCTCGCTGGAAGTTCGCGCCACAGACCTGGTCTACCGCACGCCGGGGATGGCCGTGCGGGTCCCGCAGGCGGTGCTGACCCAGAACGGCCGCCTGGAGATATCCGGCGGCAGCCTGGCGCGCGTGGTGACCGACCCGCTCCAACTGAGCGTGGCCGACGTGTTGACGGCCCAGGCCCGGGGCTGGGCGGCCCCGTCCGACCAGACGTTCCAACTGCAATACAGCGCCAACATCACCGATCTGGGCCGGCTTCTGGGGATGGTCGATCTGCCCGCCTTGCGGAAGGTCCAGATCACCAGTAGCGCCACGAGCCTGGAGGGACAATTGAGCCGGTCGGCCGCCGGGCAGGAGGTCGAGGCGTCCTCCAAGGCGGTCGTGAAGGACCTGCGCCGCCAGGGCCGGCTGCTGGAGGACCAGGCGGTGCTCGAGGTGGAGTCGGCGGGCCTGGCGCCGCGGGGCGGACCTTTGACGGCCCAGCGCGTGTCGCTGCGGACTTCGACTGCTCAGGTTCAGGCCAGCGACATCCGTTACCAGCCGCGGGCGCCATCGCGCCTCAGCGGACAGGTGGAGTTGTCGGCGGACCTGGATCGCGCCATGCAACTGACGGGGGCGTTGACGGGCAATCCCCACCCGCCCCAACTGGGCGGCCAACTGGCCTACAGCGGCAAGGTGGACTCTGCCGGCCAGACGATCAACCTCACCGGCCAGGGCAGCGTGGACGATTTGGCGGTGGTGACGGCCGACGGCCGGCGCGTCCGCCAGGGCCGCGTGGAGTTCGCCCACGACGCCGGTTGGCAACCAGCGCAACATCTGTTGGAGCTTCGGGAAGCGCGCCTACAGTCGCTGCCGCTCAAGCTCACCGCCTCCGGACAACTGGCCGACTACGCCGCCCAGCGGCACCTGGACCTGCGCGGCAACTACAGCCTGTCCTGGGATGACCTGATGCCGGTGCTCAGCCAATTGGCCCCGAAGGTCGCAGAGGTCTTTTCGCTGTCGGGCGCCTCCTCCAGCGAGTTCAGCGTGACAGGTCCGCTCAACCTCCCGGGGCCTGGCCTGCCTTACCGCGATCTCGCCGCCAACGGCGCACTGGGCTGGACGTCGGGCCTGGTCTACGGCATGGCCGTGGGCGCCGCGACGCTCCAACCGCGGATGCGGAACGGGATGGTGGAGCTGCCGACGGTGGAGGTCCCGGCTGGAGCGGGTTGGGTCCGCCTGAGCGGACGGGTGAACTTGACCGGCCAGGAGCCGGCCCTGGAAATGGATCAGCCGCTCCAGGTGCTTCAGCGCCTGCCGGTAGATCCTGACGTGGGCGCCAAGCTGCTGAGCCGGTTCAACCCGGTCTTCGCGCGGTTGGCCGGGCTTCAGGGCCAGGTGGACTTGTCGGTATCGGGGATTTCGCTGCCGCTGGGTAAGGGTCTCCGCACGGCCGGCAAAGGCCAGGGACGGTTGAGCCTGGGCCAGATGCAGATGCAGGGCGGCGATCTGTGGCAGGAGCTGCTGCGCCTGCTGGGCAGCGCCACACCCAGCCAAACGATGGCCGTACGGTTCACGGACATGGACTTCCAGATCCGCGACGGCGCGATCCACTATGACAACTTCGGGATGGTCCTGGCAGAGGGGGTCAACCTGGTATTCCGCGGGCGGGTGGGCTTCGACGATACGGTGGACCTGTGGGTGAGCCTGCCGGTGACGCCGGAGGTGTTAAGACGGGCAGGGGTAAGCGGGCCGGCGGCGCAATACGCCCAGGCGCTCTCGGGCGCCAGGATCGAGATTCCGGTGGTGGGCACACGGATGCTGCCCCGCCTGGATTTGTCGCGCTTGGACATCCGGCCGCTGGTGCGACAGGCCGCCCAGCGCATCTTGCAGGAGCAGCTTGAGCGGGGCATCGGATTGCCTGTCCCGGCTCCATCGCCATCTGGCCAGGAGACTCAGCCTGTGCAGACCCAGCCCTCGCCACCCCATCGCCCGCGCGGCGGCCAAGAGGTTTTAGGGGAGCTTTTGGACCTGCTCCAGAAGGAGTCCCAGCCTCAAAAAGAAGGCGGTAAGTGATTTGGGGGAAGTTTGTTAAGGGATTCGCAGCCGGCACAGGCGTTAAAGGTGCTAAAGTCGCCCTGGTCCCTGTCCGTTCTGTATCCTACGCTCCCATTGCTAGGGGCAAGCCGCAGGATCCCTCGGGACCTGTTGCGGCGCCCCGGTGCATGCGCTGGAAAGGGACAGACGATGAGTGAAACAGCTACTACGAATGTCTCGGCCGCCTTCGAGGCACTGATGCACACGCTGGAAACGGAGCTGGCTGCCATCAACGCCCAGGGCATCAAGGCCTTCGAGGCCCGGCTGTACGATCAGGCGAAGGAGATGGCTGAGAGGGCCGAGAAGCTCAACGGCTTCGAGGCCCGCCTGTCAAGCTTGCGGGACGAGTGGGCCGACCTGTTGGGCGCGGACTCGATGGCCAAAGCCGCCGCGCCGCCGGTTCCGGGCGCGCCCGCCCAATCCGCGGCGGGAAAGGCCATCTGGCAGCGGCAGACCACCCCCGAGGACCGCTTCTACCACCCGATCCTTGACTCCCTGATCGAGGCCGGCGGCAACGGCCGCGAGGACGAAATCCTCAACAAGGTCGGCGAGATGGTCAAGGACAGCCTCAACCCGGTGGACCTCAACCCGGTGCCCAACGGCGACCCGCAGGTGCCCGTCTGGCGGATTACCGCCTTGTGGGCCCGCGGCAGCCTAGTGCAGTCGGGCCTGATGAAGGTCGACAGCCGCAAGAAGACCTGGGAGATCACCGAGAAAGGCCGCGCCGTCGCCGCCCAGAAGCAGCCGGTGCAGGTCGGCTAGGCAAGGAGGCGCGGACGCGCGCGACCCGCCGCCGGCGGACCGGCGCCTCGGCAGATCACCCTGCAAGACTATTTGTTCACCCGACCCGGCACGAGCCCTCCCAGTCGTCCGGGTCGCGGTGTTTTGTCGCCCACTGGCACTCGGGCATCTTCGATGCCATCGTGGTTGCCAGTCCTCTGCTCGCCACGGCGGTCACCGAAGCCGCGGGAACAATGGCTGGACGCCTCGTGCGGGCAGGCCGGCCAATGCCTCCCGAATGCTTCCGGCGGCGCGCGGCAGAAGCGGCTTGAGCCAATAAGCCAGCCGCGAAAGCCTGCCCAGCCATTCTCGAAGATGTCCCTGGAGCGCCGCGTGATCCTGCTGAGCCGCTAGCTGCCAGGGTTTGACTGTCTCGATGCGGCGGTTCAAGCTGTCGATCTCCTGCCACAAGGCGGCGGAAGCGCGGTCGAACTCGTAGGATTCGATCGCGGCGGCGAAGTCTTCAGGCGGCTCGTCCGCGCCGGGTGGAGGCGCAACATCCGCCTTCCGGGAAAGCGCCGCCAGCCGGCTGACCAGGTTGCCCAGGCCATTGGCCAAGTCGCAGCGGTACAACTCGCCCAGCCGGCGCCGGCTGAAGTCGCCGTCCTCAAACGGGGGGATCGCTCGCAGCAGATAGTGCCGTACCGCATCGGCGCCGAATTCCTCCACCAGGGCGAACGGGTCGATCGCGTTGCCTAGCGACTTGCCGATCTTTCGCCCCTCGGCCGTCACGAAGCCGTGCACCACGAGGGTATCCGGCAGGGGCAGGCGAGCCGACAACAGCAGGGCCGGCCAGTATACCGCGTGGAACTTCCAGACGTTCTTGCCGATCACATGCACCTTCTCCGCGCCGTCGCCCCACCACTGTTGCCAGTCCTCGCTGCTGCCCAGACCGGGGCCTGAGACGTAGTTGATCAGCGCATCCACCCAGACGTAGACCACCTGCGAGGGATCGCCGGGCACCGGCGTACCCCATCCGTAGCTGCGCGATGCTGGGCGCGACATGCTGAAATCCCGCAGCCCCAGCCGCACGAAACTCAGCACCTCGTTGCGCCGGGCCTCGGGCACCACCTTCAGCCGCCCGCTGGTCAGCAGGTCTTCGATCCGTCGCTCGTAGGCGGACAGCCGGAAGAAATAGTTGGACTCATTGACTTCCACCGGCGGCACACCGTGTTCAGGGCAGCAGCCGGATGCCAGCTCGTCGGCCTGGTAGAAATCCTCGCATCCGGTGCAGTACAGGCCGCGATAGTCTTGTCGGTAGACGTCATCCGCCTCAAGCCGCCGCCAAAACTCGTGAACGCCGCGGCGGTGCCGGTCTTCGGTGGTTCGGATGAAGTCGTCGGGGTTGGCGTCCAGTGCGGCGGCCAGGTCGCGGTATAGCTGCGCATGCCGATCCACCAGTTCACGGGGGCTTACGCCCTGCTCTCGCGCAGCCAGGACGTTCTTGATGGCGTTCTCGTCAGTGCCGGTCTGGAAGCGCACCGTCCGCCCGCGCAGGCGGTGGAACCTGGCGATGGCGTCAGCCTGGACCAGTTCTAGGGCAAAGCCGACGTGTGGGGCGGCGTTGACGTATGGGATGGCGGTAGTGATGTACAGTTTTCGGTTCACGGGGAATCTCCTGTCGAAGGGGAAAACCAAAAGGCCCGGAGGCGGTTGCCTTCCGGGCCTGTCATGACGCCGGGATCGGGAGTCTATCGCATGCTGCCCGAGCCGACGACACGGCAGGCCCCCGGCATCATCATCAGGGATGACGCGACAGAGCGGCCCGACTTGTCGCCGCGGCTCGGCATGACAGCTCCTTCTTCAGGTGATTGTATCGGCATCTTCGTAATCGTCAATGAGAGGTCATCCTGGTAACTGTCCCACGGATTGTGGGACTTTCTGGTGACGTTGACCGCCCCGGTTCCAACAACGACTGGCACGAGCTGTGCATGCTGATCCACCAGGGCGTCTAGGCCTTTGCTCATGCCTGTCGGCGCTTGGGACCATGCAGCCCATCAGCCGCAGCCCGCGGCGTCCGGGCAAGGTTGCCCCTTTGGGTCTCCGAGGTCTTTCAGTTCTCGTGTGTAGCAGCCGCCTTGGCTGTTGGCCAGGAACGAGAACCAGCAGGGCACTCATAGATTCCCAGCCGAGGGCGGCTGGGCTACATGCAGCGGGACAGGGAACGGAAAGACCCTGAAGCGCAGGCGGCGCCCGTTGACGGCGGACCAGAGATTGTGGTCTGATACCCGTCTTCCGAGCATTCAGCTTTCGCCTTTAGGAGGCCCAGCGACTATGAGCCGCAAGACCACCGTCAGCATCGAGCGAGACATGTTTTACATCAACGGCCGGCCCACCTACCCCGGCCGATACTGGAAGGGCCTGAAGATCGAAGGCCTGCTGATGAACTCCCGGATGGTGCAGGCCACCTTCGATGACAAGAACCCCGACACCCGCCACCAGTGGGCCTACAGCGACACCGGCGTCTGGGACCCCGACCGGAACGCCCGCGAGTTCGTCGAGCAACTCCCCGTCTACCGACGTCACGGCCTGCTGGCGGCGACCGTCAACTTCCAGGGCGGCAACCCCCGCGGCTACGGCAAGGACCATCCCTGGATCAACACCGCCTTCGAGCCCGACGGCAGCCTTGACGCGGCCTACCTGGCCCGGATGGAAAAGATCATCGAGCGGGCCGACGAGTTGGGCATGGCCGTGATCCTGGGCTACTACTACTTCGGGCAGGACAAGCGGCTGACGGACGATGAGGCCATCCAGCGCGGGGCGATCAACGCCACCGACTGGGTCTGCCGAAAAGGCTTCACCAACGTCCTGATCGAAACCAACAACGAGGCCAACGTCGGCTACGCCCAGCACCCCATCCTCAAGCCTCAGCGCGTCGACGAGATCATCCGTTTGGTGCAGCAGCGCTCCACCGGCAAGCTCAGCACGCCGGCCGGGCGGCTGCTGGCGTCCACCAGCCTGGGCGGAGGGCACGTCCCCGAGGACAACATCGTCGCGGCGGCTGACTTCCTGCTGGTCCACGGCAACTCTCAGACGCCCGACAAGATCCACCGTCTGGTCCGCAAGAGCCGCCAGCAGCCCGGTTATCGCGGCCAGCCGGTGGTCAACAACGAGGACGACCACTTCGACTTTGACCAGGATACCTGCAATTTCATCGCCTCGCTGGAGGAATACTGTAGCTGGGGCTACTTCGACTACCGCGTGGAGGGCGACGGGCCCAGCGACGGCTACCAGTCGGTGCCGGTGGACTGGACCATCAACGCCCCGCGAAAGAAGGCGTTCTTCGAGCTGTTGGCCAAGGTGACCGGCAGCGACGGACGGGCCTGAGGGTCCGTACACAATCGCCGCCGCAAGTCCCCCGCCGGCCGGGCGCGCCAGCGAAGGCGACGTGAGGTGTGCCATGGAACAGCCGGACTTCCCCCGGATGTCGCCGGAGCGGCTCCTGGAGCGTCTGGCCCCGCCCCAAGGCCCGGTGGACGTGGTCATCGACACCGACGCCTTCAACGAGCTGGACGACCAGTTCGCCCTGGCTTACGCCTTGCTCCAGCCCAACCTCAACGTCCAGGCGGTTTACGCCGCCCCGTTCTTCCACGGGCGATCCAGCAGCCCCGCCGACGGCATGGAAAAGAGCTACCAGGAAATCCTCCGCGTGCTGGATTGCCTGAGCATTCCCGGCGAGGGCCTGGCCTTCCGCGGGGCCGATCGCTACATGACGCGCCGCGACGACCCAGTCGCCAGCCCGGCCGTGGAGGACCTGGTCGCACGGGGCATGCAGCCGCGGCCAGGACCCCTCTACGTCGCCGCCCTGGGCTGCGCGACCAACGTCGCCAGCGCGCTGGTCCGCCGGCCCGCCTTGGTGGAGCATATCGTGGTGGTATGGGTAGCCGGCACGCCGCCGTATCGCCATCCCTCCGGCGACTTCAACCTCCGTCAGGATGTGCCCGCCGCGCAGATCCTGTTCGACTCGACCGTGCCCCTGGTCCGCATGCCGTGCTTCAACGTGGCCGAAAAGCTTCGGACGACCCTCCACGAGATCGAGCACTACGTCGCCGGCCGCGGCCGCCTGGGCGATTACCTTTGCGAGGTTTACCGCCGCGTGGCCCGCGACCGCTATGCCGGCTCGCGCGTGATTTGGGACCTGATCGGCCCGGCCTGGCTGGCCAATCCGGCGTGGGTGCCCACCGAGCTTGGCCCCTCCCCGGTGTTGACCGACTACCTCCGCTGGGGGGATGAAGACCCGCGCCGTCATCCGGTCCGCGTCGCCGTCAGCGCCGACCGGGATGCCATCTTCGCCGACATGTTCCGCCTGTTCGAACACGCCGCGCGGAAGGGCCGGTCATGATCACCCGCCAGCTCATCTTCCAACAGCCCCAGCCGTTTCCAAGTTGTCACGCCTCCACCCTGGCGCACCTGGGCGGGGACGATTTCCTGGCCGCGTGGTTCGGCGGCTCGCACGAGAAGAATCCCGACACGGCCATCTGGGGCGCCGCGCGGCGGGGCGGGCGATGGGAGCCGCCGCGCCGCCTGGCGAAGGCTACGGCCGAGGCGCACTGGAACCCGGTGCTATTCCGCGCGCCCGCCGGCAGGGCGCACCTGTTCTTCAAGGTCGGCCTGGACCCGCGACACTGGCACACGTGGACCCTAACCAGCGACGACGAGGGACGCACCTGGAGCGATCCGCGAGAGCTTTGCCCCGGGGACGACCTGCCGCGCGGCCCGGTCAAGAACAAGCCCATCGTCCTGGCCGACGGCGACTGGCTGGCGCCGGCCAGCCGGGAGTACTTCCAGGGCGATCGCATCCTGTGGGATGCCTTCGTGGACCGCAGCCGCGACGCGGGCGCCACCTGGCAGGCCGGCCCGTTCGTGCCGCTGGAGCACAACAGGTTCGAGGGGTCCGGGGCCATTCAGCCGACACTGTGGGAGTCCACGCCCGGCCAGGTGCACATGCTCCTGCGGACCACCGCCCAGCGCGTGGGCCGCTCCGACAGCAGCGACGGGGGCAGGACCTGGTCGCCGCTGCGCCTGTTGGACCTGCCGCAGAACGCGGGGTTGGACGTGGCGCGGCTGGCCGACGGGACGCTGGTCTTGGCCAGCAACCCGGTGACCCAGGGCCGCACGCCCCTGTCCCTGCACGTGTCGCGCGACAATGGGCATGGCTGGCAGAGGGTGCTTGACGTGGAGACCCAGCCGGGTAACTTCTCGTATCCGAGCATCATCGCGACCGGCCCGGACGAGGTGGCGATGGTCTACACCTGGCATTGCCGGTCCATCGGCTTCTGGATGGGCCGCCTGGGGATTCACGTGCGACGCTTGGAAAACCGTAAGCTCTATCATAATTCCAGCTCCTCTCCCCATGGTACGCTTGAAGGGAAATGACAACGGGGCTTCTGTTTTCTCGC
>Ga0315289_10005682_pt1 | contig 18384 bp, 13 predicted proteins | sample YL17G11_40_MG_FD_203452 | JGI IMG/M metagenome (GOLD analysis project Ga0315289, IMG submission 203452) | Sediment microbial communities from Yellowstone Lake, YNP, Wyoming, USA - YL17G11_40 | ecosystem: Environmental > Aquatic > Freshwater > Lake > Sediment | place: USA: Wyoming | collected... | reverse complement strand
CCTGCCGTTCGCTCAACCCGTACCGCTCGCGCGCACGCTCCACCGCACAACGCCGCCGCTCGGGTTTATACCCTGGGAGAACTCTCATTTTCACTGGTACAGTTTTCGGGAGGCAGGTCACTCCGACGGAGCTCAGGAGGAACCTAACCTTCACTTTCTGTTGAGTTTTTACCAGAATTGGGTATAGTTAACTGGAGAAGGCCTTGTCTCCGCGTCGCGGGGACTTGGCTAAGGTCGTAGAATTAAATCTTGAGCCCATGATTGGTGGCTTCTCACTGGCGACTGCCATCGATATGGAGCCTGCCAGGGGGAAGGTCCTGGCGGAAGGTTTCATGCTCCGGGCTGGGCTTTGCGCACCGTAAAGCGCCGCCACAGGTACGTCAAAGCAAGAGCACAGCTCGTCGCGCCCGATTAGGAGACCGCGATGATGGACAGGACAAAATGGAACCAACGCACTCCGACCTCTTGGATTGCTGTCACAGCCTTGCTAGTTTTTGCCTGCTTCTGGGTCGCCTGTGGTGGTGGTGCGGGCTCCGCCAATAGCAGCAGCTGGGAAAAGGCCATCACTCCTCCGAAGCTCACTGGCATTTCGCCCGCTTCCGGCCCTACGACGGGTGGGACGACTGTGGCCATCACGGGCACGGACATCCAGCAGGGAGCCACCGTCCTGTTTGGGAATGTGCCCGCGGCGAAGATCAACTTGGTGACTTCAACCAGCATCGAGGCGATGACGCCCGTGCATGACCCTGGCAACGTCGACGTCAAGATTACGAATCCCGATACTAGATCAGACACCTTACTTGCAGCTTTCACGTTCGAGGGAAGTCCTCCGCCCATCGTCGGCCCCGCCCCGACCATCAGCAGCGTCTTGCCGAATTCCGGGCCCGTCATCGGGGGGACAGTTGTCACCATCACCGGGACGGATTTCCAGAGCGGAGCGACGGTGACATTTGGACAAAGCCCAGCAACGGCAGTTGTTTTCAGCAGCGCCACGCAGCTCCTAGCCACCACTCCGGCCCACGCCCAAGGCATTGTGGATGTAATCGTCAGAAACCCGGACACCCAGAGCGCGCCGGTTTCCGGTGGCTTCACTTATCAGCCGGTGCCGGCTCCCACGATCAGTGGCCTTCAGCCCACCAGTGGCCCAACGGTAGGTGGAACGCTGGTGCGCATAGCGGGAGCGAACTTCCTAGCTGCGGCAACGGTGTCTTTTGGCGGGGAGCCCGCGACACCCGTCACAGTTACCAGTTCGACGCAGATTGACACTGTTACGCCCGCCCACGCTGCTGGGGTGGTCGATGTGTGGGTAACCAATCTCGACAGCCAGCTCGCAACTCTGGCCAGCGGCTTCACCTACGTCCTGCCCCCGCCAACCATCAGCGGCGTTTCGCCCACCACAGGTCCGATAGGCGGGGGGACCGTCGTGACCATTACCGGGACTAACTTCCAGAACGGCGCCACAGTGACTTTTGCCGGTGTGGCTGCAACGTCCGCAACGGTCAACAGCTCCACCCGGATCGCTGCCACCACGCCTGCGCACGCCGCTGGCACAGCGGCCGTAAACGTCACCAACCCTGACGCCCAGAGCGCTACCCTCCCTGGAGGGTTTACTTACACTTCCGGAGCTATCACTGCCGGCTGCGGCGCGGGCACCGACAACAGCGATTGCGGCAATGTTGGAGACCCCTACGAGGGCGGTGCGCCTCCGGGTGGAACGCCCTTATCCGCCTGCGGCACTTTGACGGCAAACACAGCATACTATCTGACCGCCAACCTAGGTTCAGACCCGACGATTACCTGTTTGACTTTGGCGTATGGCGGAGGGCAAACTCTAGATTTGCGTGGCTACACGTTGACCGGCAGAATGTATGCTGCGGGGATGAATCTCAACGGCGTAACGATTCTTAATGGCAGCGTGAACTGTAGCATAGCCGGGGATTACTGCATTCATCTCAGCTCGGACAGCAACTACACCGCGAAGACCCGCTTGCATCACCTTACACCGCATAATTCGGTTGACCCTGGAACGATTGGAATGGCGGCCGTCTTGGCTTCCTGGACAGGTCTGGACGGCACGAATCTGGCCTTAGAGGTTGACCACATAACGTGCTACGTGGGAACGGCCCCGAATGCCAGTCGTTCCGGCTGCTTACGTATAGGAACAGGCAAGAAAACAGACATCCACAACAACGATTTGACATGCAACGCGGATACCAAGGCGTGTAACCTGATTGAGGTTATTCCCGAAGCTGGGTACGTGAACGGGCTGATTCATAACAACAAAGTGACGATTACTACGAATACGGTTTCCCAGGGCGTTCCCCGCGCCATCGCCGTCAGCGGCCCAGACAGCGGTTCCACCGGCACACAGGGCTGGCAGGTGTACAACAACCTCTGCACGGCCAACAACGGGCGCTGTTTCCGCTTTCGGCAGGTCAACAACCTACAGGCGCATGACAATCAAGTGCTGAACTGCGCGGCCACGATGGGGTATGGCTGCTATCATTTCGGCGACCCATCGAATGGAACGGAGTACGTCGGCGACGCGCAAGCCGTCATCTACAACGAGACAATTACGTTGGATACCGGTGGAGTGGGGTTCTTCCTTCGGGATGGCAACGGTTGGACGGTGAAGAACTGTACCGTGACCGGTACGCACGGGAAATTAGGTGACATACGAACTCCGGGTCAAGCGCCTCCGGGCGGCCCAGTTCCCACCAGCGCCACGTTCTGCGGTATCACCGGCGCTTCTGGCTTGGATACCGACTCCACGGCGGCGGCCAGCACGACGGTGAATATCTTCAACGCGGGGAATTGGTCTGGGGCGGGAACGATCAATGTCCTTCCGAGCTGCCCATAGCACGCCCTGCGAGGTAGTTAAGACCGTCACCTACTGAGAATTGCACGAAGTAGTGATCATTCATCAGCAGTCAGCGGCCAGCATTCAGCAAGGAGGATTCGGTCGTCGCCGATACGCACGGGACCAGAACCATAGGCGGCAGGACTCCACCCGCTCCACTGAAGTCCCTGAAATGTTGCTAGCCCCCACCCACTTTGACTTGTGGTTCACGGCGCAACTGGCTGATTTCCTGGGCCGGCACCCGCTGTTTGATCTCGCTGTCCAAAGTGCCATCTACCACAACGTGCTGGGCGGGTTCTGGTACGCTGCGGCGCTTTTTGTTCTATGGCTGCGGGGAGGCCAAGCGGGAAACGAAGCCACGCGCCGCCGGATGCTGACGATTCTGCTGGGGTCGTTGATCGCCATTCTGTTGATGTTTGTGGCGCAGGCACTTGTCGTCTGGCCGCCTCCCATTCATCACCCCAGCGTTTCCAGTCTCTACCCAAGGTATATCTACACGAACCCAGAGGGCAGTTCCTTCCCCAGCCAGTCTGTTACCCTTTACGCCTCGCTGGCAGCCGGCATGTATTCCTTGCACAGAGCCGCAGGCTGGTTTCTGTGGGCAGGGGTGGTGGTTCTGGTGGGCTTGCCGCGTATCTACGTCGGTGGGCATTACCCAAGCGATGTCTTCGGGGGGATTATCCTCGGGGTGGCCGGCTACGCGACTGCGCGATACCTGCTGGAATCACGGCTCGCTGCTCAGCTTGAACGAGTCTTCGTGGGAAAGCCTTGGCTACGGGTTGTTGGGGAAGTGATAGTCTTCGCCTGGATCCTGCAAGTCGCGATCGAGTTCCGAGAAGTCGTTTGGCTTAGAAACTGCCTGAGATTCCTGCTAACAGGACACTATCCGAAGGGCCTGTAGTTGGGATGGCAGGATCGTGCGAGACGAACGGCTCAAGGCTCGAAACAGAAGAGCCTAAGCGGGCAGCAGGCCAGTCAAGGCTTGCAGTATCCGCAGCTCCAGGTTAAGCATCCCGACCGGCATCCGCCGATTGCATCATTGACTATTCTCCTCGCGTTGCTCCCCAAGCCGGCCCCATCGCCAGCGCCATGGACTTCAGGCGGCCCAGTGCTTTCCGGGCAAAGGCGCGATCCTCGCTATCCAGACTGAACTTCCACGCCACCAAGGCATACAGGGCCAGACCGCTCCCGATGATGAGGGCAAGGGATCCATATCCGTGCACCAACCCCTGCCTGCGGCAGAACCATAGCCACAGGCCATAGGGGGCGGCAGCGATGAGCGGTCGCAGGACCACCGACCTGTAGAAGCGTCCTGGTGAAATCCGCAATATCGAGGCCGTGTAGATGGGCAGGACCACTGCTTCTACGATAAAGGCCGGGATCAACGTGCCCCAGGCAACACCGACTGCCCCCCACCACCGGATCAGGATGGTACTCAACACAAAATTCGCCGTGGCGTTGCCCAAGGAGAGCCAGGCATTCACCTTATGGCGATTCATTCCATAAAGCACTTGGCCACAGGTCAAGGCCAGGGCAAAGAATGCTGTTTCCGTCGCCAGCAGGATCAGGATGGGTCCCGAACGATCCACGAAGGATTCTCCCAACCAGAAACCCAGAAAGCGTGGTCCCAAAACCGTCAGACCCACAACGCCCGCCAGAACGTAAAGAAGCCCCATGCGCGCGCCGCCCAGGAACAACCGCCGCAGGGAGTCTTTCTGCTTGAGCGCGTCCATTTGAGAGGCGAGGGGGGCATAGAGTGCGGTAATGTTGCTGAGGCTATCCCTCAACATATCCGCAACCTGCTGGCCCACGGTGTAGAACGTCACCGCCACCGGGCCCAGGACAAACCCCACCACCACGTTGTCGGTCATGAAGATCAAGCGCGCCGAAACCGAGAGGACGAAAACATAAACGCTGAAGGTGACGAGAGACCGCAGAGTAGAAACGTCGAAGAACTCGCGACGAAGGCGAACATAGGGAAGGAGCCGACGGGCCAGCAGGAAATCCAGGCCATACCCCAAGTAAAGCGATCCCGTGGAGATCATGGCTACCGCCAGCAGCCCGTAACCCCGCCGCAGGAAGAACCAGAGCAGAAGTGCCCGCGTCACGTTGGTCGATATGTTTCGAATACTCAGTAGGTCGTAACGCGAGGTTGCCGTGACGCAGCCATGAAAAACGGACCCGGGAAACGTGATCGCGATCCCTGCTGCCACAACCATGCAGCTCAATCGTGCCTGAAAAAGCAATTCCGATGGTATCGCGAAAAGTCGAGGCAATAGATAGGCCCCAACCAGGCCGCCCACGAGCGCCAGGGCTGCAGACAAGCAAGTGAAGACCAGGGCGGTGGTAAGAACCTTGTTGATCTCCCGTGCCTGAGCGAGCGCCAAGTGACGGGCAACAAAGCGCGTGACGGCGATGCGCACCCCGAAGTCCAACAGAAACGAATAGCCGAGCAACTGCCCGATTAATCCCCAGACCCCGTAAGCGGCGTTCCCCAACCCGTGGACAACCAGAGGTGTGATAAGGAAGGTAATCAGAATTAAGGTGCCGTAGTTGAGCCAATTGAACAGAACATTGCGCGGAATTGCCGCCTTGGCGTCATCCAGCGAATCCGTCTTCTTCGGAGTGCCCACCCCGCCGAGGGTGGGGGGTTGTTTTGTTGAACTCATCAAGGCTCGACCCTTGGATCGAAAGCGCCACCCTTGCCAGGCCCTGCGGGTTCCGTTACTAGAGGTATGGTAGCAGGGCGTATCTCCCCCGCCAGTCGGAGTGCATGTTCCCAAATCGTGACGTTGCACCGCTCGGTGGTTAGAGGCGTGGCCGCGCGCTGGGCTTGCTCGCCCATGGCGCGCGCCTCGTTCGGGTGTGCTAACAGGAACACGATCCCCTCGCGGAGAGCCCTGGCATCCCCGGAAGGGATGAGCACAGGCGTCGGAAACGGAGCAATTAGTGTCAAGAATACGCCGTGTCCGTGAGACCACGTAGAACGAGAGGTCAACGCCGCAGTTTGGTCGATAGGGCGGCAATGAATCTTGTAGCGAAAAACCAGGCTTTTGGCAAGAGCCAAGGCTAAGGGGCGCTTCTGGGTCTGAGCACTGCGTCGAAGTCCGACGTTGCCTGCTGGAAGAAGTTTTTATGGACATGTCGGAGACGCGAAAAGCGAGTAATCAGAAACGCCTCCATACCAAAGCCCTCGAAGGCCTCATAGAGATCCTCAACGCTGGATCCCATTTTCGGCAACCAATACGGGTTAAACTCGCACACGACAGTCTTCACAAGTCCTTTCGCAAAGGTGGCGTGAGCTCCTCGCAACGCTATCGTCTCAGACCCCTCGATGTCAATTTTCATTAGGTCTATCCGTTCGATAGAATTCTCCGCCACGAAGTCGTCTAAGGATAATGAAGGAATTGTAATACGACCTACGCTCTCAGTCGCCAGTGAGTAGTTTCCCATGTTTTCCCATCGCTCGGTCACCTCCGGCACTTCACACGTTCCGGATTTATCCGTCACAGCCCCAAAAACTGGCGTGACGTTCTTTAGCGCGTTGAGGGCAATATTCTGGAGAAGAATCTCATAGTTCGCTCTCAGGGCCTCGAAAGCGTAGACATGCCCCTCGTTCCCTACGCGTAAGGCTAGAGGAACAGTGTAAGCCCCTATATTTGCCCCCACATCGAATATGATGTCGCCCCTCTTGGCCGTACGGAACAGAAATGGGCTAGTCCGGCTAAGTCCGCTGTTGAACTCACCTGTATAGAATACCTGGGAGTCCTTGATCCCATCTACAATCAGCTTCCCACCCGCGCGCAGGGGAACGACGAAGGTTCCGTGATTCTTACCTAAGATACATTCCGCCATCTGCAACACCCTGTATCTTCCGGGGAATGCCAGCCCGCGTAAGAGAAACGCCATGGCATTCCTTGTCACTTGCTTGAGCCTCGCTGCCATCCTCAGCCCCCTACGAAAAAAGTTGTGCCACGTGCCGCATAACAACGTGCGAACTGTTCTGTGCTAAGTGTAAACCTGGACCTCTCTGATAAGGCTTAATGTGTGGTTCCATATCACCGTATTGCACCGCTCTGTTGTCAAAGGCGCGGCGGCCAACTTCGCGCGGTCACCCATGGCTTGAGCCTCCTCAGGATGATCCATCAAGTATTGAACGGCCTCTCGGAGCGCCCTGACGTCGCCGTAAGGGACCAGCACGCCGCTCCTGCCGTTTTCGATGTAGTCCGAGCCGCCTTCCGGGTCCGTGAGAACCACAGGTTTGCCCATCACCATCGCATTGAGGATGGTCTGCTGGCCACCGGCATGGAGAAGGGTTGCCCGCATCGGCATCACTACCAACTTCGCCCGCGCCATCAGTTGTCGAAACTCCGCAGGCGATACACTCACGACCCTGACATTTGAAGGAACCGCTAGGCCAGCCAGTAATTGCGGCCGATTCGTGGCTAGCACGCAAGGTACCGAGAGGTCAGCCACGGCGGAGAAAAAAAGTCCGTAATCACGGTCCGCATTCCCACCGGTGAAAATGTAGCCCTCGTCGCCCACCTCGAACGTATAGCGTTTCACAGTGTGGTGGTGCGGAACGTAAAGGAACTTTTCGGGCGATACGCCATAGGCTTGAGCATACCGCTGCCGCTCCACAGAAGCCCAGACAATGCAGCGATCGACCGCGCCGAGGCAGAAACGCATCCAAGCGCGGCGCAGCCATCCCCCTCCGTACCACAGACAGTCGTACATGACGTGGACCGGCCTCCGCCGTGCCCACAGCCGCTGCAAACATGCAAACGCCAGCCCTTCGAGATCCCCAAGAGTGACAACTATCGCAAACCGTGATGCTTGGCGAAACAGGGCCCAGGCCCCGCGCAAGGAGCGACTCCGAAGAGCGAGCCCGCCCAGCCCCACCGTCTGGAGTCCACGTTCCCACCAGGTATCGCTGACCGCAGGCAAAATCTCGGTGCGCACGGCCAGTTCCGGTGATAGGGCGACCCTCTCACAGGAAAGAATCCTCGCAGGGTCCTGCATGTTCACGTGCACCGGGTAAACACCGGTCTCCCTTTAACCCGCACCACCTACTTAAGCCCCGACAGGCCCAGTCACACCGCGAGCAGCGCCATTCGCAGTTTGTCCCTAACAGCACTCCGCCGCCAGCGTGGCATAGTAACTTTGCGCCCGGCGCGCGAAAACATCCAGGCTGTACTCCATGGCTCGGCGGCGATATCCTCCGGACATCCGCGCCCGCTGCTTCGGGTCTTGCCAGAGTGAAAGCACGCGGCTGGAGAGCTCGCGGGCATTGCCGGCTTCAAAAAACTGTCCTTCCACCAACTCACGGTTGGCGGGAAGGTCGGTGACGACCGCGGGCACCCCCATGGCCATATACTCGAGGAGCGAATTGGAGGACGCCTCGCTTCGCGACATCAGCAGGCCCGCATCCGCCGCGGCGAGATAAGGCCGGACGTCCGCCTGGGCGCCGACGAGCCGAACGGTTTCCGCCAAACCCAGCTCCTCAATCCGTTTTGACAGCGCGCTCCGCAAAGGTCCCTCACCCACCAGCAGGAATTGTGCGTCGGGCAGCGCTTGACGCACGTGTCCGGCCGCCTCCACAAGCACCATAGGGTCCTTTACGGGAAACAAGGTGGCGACCGAGACAAACACCGGTGCCGTGGGTGACAGAGCCAGCGCTTGCCGCGCCGCCAGGCGCTCCTCCGGCGCAGGAACAGAGAACCGTTCTAGGTCAAGAGCATTGGGGAGAATGTCGATACGGCCCGCGGGTACGCCCTCCGCTGTCAGCGACTCCAAAGCTGTCCGCGAATTGCACTGCCAGGCGTCGGCCAGGCGGTTGACTACTTTTAGAGCGAGCCGGTCGAGAGCCGTCTTCCAGTGCCCCACGTTCCGCCGGGAGATCACGATGACGGGCACCCGCGCCGCCCAGGCAGCCACCGTCCCGTAGTAGGTTCCGTCCCGAAAGAAGGTCTGAACAATGTGGGGGCGGTGCTGCCGGAACAGTTGGGTCAAACGCCACACGATCCGGACGCGAGACAACTCAGAACTCGAGCCAGCCAAATGGACGGGACAGGGGAAGTCATTCAGAGTCAGTTTCGCAGGCGGACGGAGAAAGTATAGTTCCGGCTCAAAATGCTTGCGGTCGAGTGCCGCCAGGAGCTTCCCTACCTGCTGCTCTGTTCCGCCATCTTCCCAGGAATCTATCGCGTCAATCACGAAGGCCAACCGCAGGCGCTCTGCCAGGCGTGATTTCCCCTCGGGTAGGAAACGCTTTGGATCAGCTTTCCGTAAGGCCCGGGAAGCGAGGTAGAAGTTGGTGCGGCCTGCTCCGAAACCCCCACGGATGTCGCGCAGCGAGGAGTCGCTAATCGGAATGCGCGGCAGCAGCCAAGGGTCAGAACCGCCTCGAACCATCCCTTCTTTCGTGGTGACGGCACACTCGTATCCGCTTGCCTTCACGCGTTCCCGTATGTGGCTGCCCGTGGCCCCCCAAGGATACGCAAATCCCACGGGCGGCGCACCCAAGCGTTCGGTCAGTTCGCGGCGAGACTCCTGAATCTCCCGCTCCACGATCGCCGGTTCGGCGCGAGTCAGGAGCGTATGGTGGAGCGTGTGCGAGCCGAACGTTATGCCGGCATCCTGCATCGCTCCCACCTCCGCCCAGTCCAGGAAAGCGCGACCCGTCAGGGCGGCCAGAGGCCCGGTAGCTGCTGCCAGGCGGTCTACGAATTCCTCGGCCTCGCAACTGGGTCGGTGCAGGAGGATGCGCCGCAGACGCTCAAACTTCTTCTCCCGGAGCGGCAGTTGCGGACACCATGGGAAACTGCTCATCACCGTCTGGAGGGTGGACTCCGCCTCGCCTCGGTTGTCGAGTTCCTCCAGACAGACCCGTAGCCGTTCCTGCCAGAATCGGCGCTCTGTCCCGATAAACCGGACGGGAAGGAAAATCGTCGCCGTCAGTTGGCGTTCTCGGAGCAAGGGCAGGGCGTGGAGGAAGTTGTCGCGCCAGCCATCGTCGAAAGTGATGGCGCAGAGGGGCGCTCCCCCCTCCTTCGGGTGCTGACGCCGCCGGGCGAGCGCGTCCACGGCCACCACGCGATACCGCTCACCGACCCAATCAAGAAAGGCGCCAAACAGGTTGGTCGAAGTGACCAGCTCCGGGTCGTAACTGGCTTCGCCCTCCGGCAGAACGCGATGGAACATGAAAACAGGAGCGCCCGTGGCCCGCAGCCAGTCGAATGCTCGGCCTAGGAGGGGCATGCCGCCCAGGAGTCCGGCAATTCTTTGCTTCACACCAGACACCCGTTACTCCTCACTTCCCGGGATGTGCCGGGCTCCGCTGCCCGAGACGGGACGCGCTGCCGGGCGCTTTGGCTTGGCGCGCAACCACTCCAGAACGCACCGTCCCGCCTCGGCCCAGAAGCCCATGCCGAGGCCAACATGTACGGCCAGATAAACAGCGGGGGCGACAACCAGATAGCGCCACCCGTGCCGCAGCCCCAGCCAGCCGGAGAACGCCAGCACGAGTCCTGCGTAAGGGACCAGGGTCGCGAGGAAAACCTTGGCCGCGAACGCTGACACACACGACGCCAGCGCGCCGCCCGCCAGCCACGCCACAAACGCGGCCGGAACAAGTTGCGAAATGGTGAGCGCATCGGGATGCTTGCGCACGAAACGAACTCTCCCTCGCCCGTAGCGGACGACCTGTTTGAAAAGTCCTCCCAGACTGGAGCGGGGCCGGTAGGAAATAGCGCAGCGCGAGCTTAGGTAAGACCGCAACCCTGCCTTGAAGACACGATAATTGAAATCGACATCCTCGCAAGCGTCGAACCTTTCGTCGTACATCCCCACACGATCAAACACTGACCGACGGTACGCGGCCCCCGCACTGGTTGGATTGACGTATCCCTCCTGGTCGGTTGCATAAATCGTGGAATCGCCTCCATGCCCGATCAAAGTAGCCCGTGCGTGGGCGACGACGTCCTGGAACCACGTATTCTCTGGACTTGTCAACGGTTGAGGCCGGCACAGGCAGTCCGCGCCCGTAGCCTGCATGATGCGCGCCGTGTCCAAGAACAGAGTCGGGCTGGGAATCCGGCAATGCCCATCAATAAAGAGAATCAGCTCGCCGCGGCTGGCTTCCACCCCTACGTTCCTGCCTGCGCTGGAGAGTTGACGCGGGTTGGGGAGCCACAGGACTCGGTGTACGCACTCGCGCGCGTAGCGCTCGACAATTTCTCTTGTCCTGTCCGTTGAATTGCCGTCGGCAACCAGAATCTCGAAGCGATCCTGGGGGTATTCTTGTTTCAATAGGTCCTGGAACAGATCCTCCAAGTGAGCTTCTTCGTTACGCACGGGCACGACGACCGAAATCAGGGGAAGCGACGACGCATCGGCAGGCATCGAAGCTGTGGTGGGATCAGGCATGTCAGTTACCTCTGCCATTCTACGGATGAGTCCCTGAGCCCCAGCCGGAGGTGATGCGTGCTGGCGGCGCAGGTTCGGCAAGGGAGGCGAAAGGACACCGGTCCACATGCAACTGTTAAACCCGTCCGAATGATGCCAACCGGGTCCGCTCCCCGGTCCACTACACAGCCCGGGACACAAGACCCAGGGCAGTTTACAGACTCAGCCACCCGGATTAGAATGAAAAACGCTCTTGTCTTCAGCCGTAGGTGCCTCTTGTTACTTAGCTCTCATACGATGTGGAAGAGCATTTTTGACGACCACTACGCCTTAGTCCGCCGGCGCAAAGGACTGCTTCACCTCGGCCTCCTCCTGCGGTCCCGCCTCGCCCGGAAATACCTCCACGAGGGCACTGCCATCCTAGATGTTGGCGCCGCGGAGGGAGCGATGATCGCGCTCCTGTCCGAGCGCATGCATTTCTCGCTCGCCGTGAGTCTCGAAAGAAGCCAGGCATTGGCCGCGCGCATCGCCAGAAACGGCGTGCGCGGGGATGGGTTAGCGCTCCCCTTTGCCAACAGCGTTTTTGACTTTGTGGTCTGCAGCGCGACACGCAAACACATCAAGGACTCTCTCACCCTGGCGAAAGAGATGGCTCGGGTCCTGAAGCCCGGCGGCCGAGTCATCGTCATCGATCCCCACCCTTTCCTGTTGCGACTGGGACGGTGGGTGGGGAAATTCGATCCCCGCTACCTGCATCACTTCTCATCCGCCGCCGATATTTCGGAGGAGTTCCGGCTAGCCGGCTTGGAGCCGCGCCATCAGCGAACGGGCATCTTCGTGTGCTGCGTCGGCGAGAAAACAGCCAACTAGCAGGAGCGGTGCTGGAGCGGCACGTACTCCTCTGCCTGACGAATCAGAACACGAGAAAAGCACCGATCTCTGCCTTACGCTTCCCGGCGACCGACTCCCGTACCCCCCATCGCATAAAGATCCAGCAACCGCTGTCGTTGACTCTCCGGCGAGAACTCGCCCACCCGCACCTGCGCGTTGCGGGCGAGGCGTAGTCCCCCGACCGTAACGGAAAAGCTGGCTGAAGACCCCGAACGGCGTCGAGCGGGGTCTGTAAACAACCGCCAGGCTCGAGCTCAAGTAAGAACGCAGACCTGCTTTGTGAACTCGGTGATTGAATTCCACGTCCTCGCAAGCGTCGAATCCCTCATCGTGCATTCCCACCGTGTCGAACACCGACCGTCGGTAGAAAGCCCCCGCGCTGGCAGGATTCACGAATCCCTTGAAGTCCGTCACATAAATGGTGGAATCCGACCCGTGTCCAAGGAATGTCGACCGCACATGCGCGACCACATTCTGGAACCATGTGTTGTCGTCCGTCTCGAGGATGGCGGGGCGGCAGAGGCAATCCGCGCCCGTGTCCTCAAATAAGCGAACCGTATGGCGGAGAAACGCCGGGCCCGGCAACCGGCAGTGGCCGTCAATGAAAAGGATGAAATCCCCGCGACTCGCGCGCACGCCCACGTTTCGCCCGGCACTCGAAAGGCGACGCGGGTTAGGTAGGCAGAGTATGCGCACACGAGCGCTCCGAGCGAAGTTCTCCACCACTCCCCTCGTCTGGTCAGTCGATTCTCCGTCCACCACCAGAATCTCATAACGATCGGTCGGGTAATCCTGATGCAACAAGTCCTCAAACAACGCTCCCAAGTGCGCCGCCTCGTTGTGTACTGGGATAACCACAGAGATCATGGGAGGCCGTGGTGCCTCACAGGGTGAGGAAGGAGCGAGAATAACGTCAGGCAAATCGGACTTCGTCACCATATTGAGCACCGGCTCGTCGTGAGGCGTGCGAACCTCCGCGCACTGGCGAACCGAGAAACAAACACCTCATCTCCCCGGTCATTCTTGCGGCTGCGACTGGAGAACCTCGGCATAGAGATCCAGCAGACGCTCACATTGCTTCGCTGGCGAGAACTCTTCCAGCTTGGTTTGCGCAGCACGGGCGAGTTGCTCCGCCCTCGAAGGATTCGCAAAGAGATCCAGGATGGCGCTTGCCAGAGCCGCTGGGTCACCAGGAGGAACCAGCAGACCGGATACCTGATCCTGGATCATATCCGGCACCCCCCCAACGGCAGTCGCAACCACCGGCGTACCGAGCGCCATAGCCTCCAGCACCGCGTTTGGCATGCCTTCGGTGAGTGAGGGGTTCGCTATGACGTCGCAGGCTTGAATCCAGGGCCGGACATCGGTCTGGAAACCAGCAAAGACCACACGCTCCCGCATTCCCAGTCGGACCACCTGTTTTTCAAGCTCAGGACGCTCACGGCCTTCACCGAGCAATACGAATTGCAGATTGGCGACCTGCCGCACCAACGTGGGAGCAGCGTCGACCAAGTGCCGATGGCCCTTCTCCACGCTAAGCCGCCCGACGGCCCCTACTACGAAGGCGCCCTCGGGGAGGCCAAGCGCACTTCTTATCGGGCGACGATCGAGGGGCAACGCCACTCCTCCCAGCGAGAAAAGGACGGCGTTGGGAATTACTATCGGCGGACGACGCCCCTTTCGTCTACTATTCAATTGCTCTGCCTGTGGCCTCGAAACACACGCCACCCAGTCCACCCGACCCAACACAAACCGATCCAGCCGCTCGTACTGCCTCACTCTCCAGGTTTCCGCCGTCCACCCCCGCACAAAGGCAACCTGAGGGCATCCTGCTAGATGGCTGGCCACCCAACCGAGGATGTTAGCTTTGTATCCGTGCGTGCAAAGGACAGAGAATTCCATCCGGCGCAGCCTTCGGGCTAGCTTTACAGGGGCTCGTGGATCAAATCGACCCGTGGAGAGCTCCAGCGTAGGCACTCGCATCTTCTCGGCCCAACTTAATATCTCCGGGTGGGCCAGTCCATCCCCAAAAGAACCGACCCAGATTTCGCGCTCAGGGGATGCTGATTCTGAGGCATGACGAAGAATTTGTTTCTCCGGGCCCCCCACAAAGCCACTGTCGATAAGGTGCAGAATTCTGACTTTCCTCATCGATTCCAACCATCAAGCAACTTGCCTTGCTCCTCACCCCGCACGCTGCGCACCGTGAAGGTCTGAACCACCAACCCAACTAAGAAACTGCTGAAGAGTCCTGCTCGGGCAAAACCCTGCCAGAGGTATTGCGGTTAGACCTTTGTTTGCTCACTCACTCCTGCTTCCGCGGTCCTTGCGGCCGTGGAGCACCGCATAAGTATCTCCACGATCCGCTCCGCGGCGTGTCCATCGCCGTACGGATTACGGGCCTGCGCCATGCGCGCATACGCGACGGGATCGTGGAGTAGTTGCTCTGTCTCTTCCACAATTCTATCAGGGTCAGTTCCCACCAACTTCGCCGTGCCTGCCTCGATTGCTTCCACCCGCTCTGTGCGAGTCCGCAGCACGAGTACGGGTTTACCTAGCGACGGCGCTTCCTCTTGGATGCCTCCCGAATCCGTCAGGATCAGGAAACTTCGTTTCATTAATTGGACAAATCTCAGATAGTCCACGGCAGCCAAGAGTTCAATGCGAGGTAGGCCCTGCAATTCGCGGCGGACTGGTAAGCTCACATTCGGATTCGGGTGTACAGCATAAATCACGTGGACGTTCGGATTGCGGGCAACGAGCGCTCGGAGGGCACGGCAAATGTTACTCAGTTCCTGCCCGAAGGATTCACGCCGGTGAGCGGTCACCAGAACCAGGTGCTGTCTATGTTCGGCCGTCGGGAAGGGCAGAGGTGACTCCCCGTCTCGGCTGGCAATGTCAAGCAGCGCGTCGATCCCGGTGTTCCCTGTAACGTAGATGGTAGACGGATCCAAGCCTTCCCGGAGCAGGTTCGCGCGCGCCTGCTCCGTGGCTGCGAAGTGCAGGTGCGCAAGGTGATCGATAAGCCGCCGGTTGACCTCTTCCGGGAAGGGATTATAGCGGTCGTTCGTGCGAAGCCCGGCCTCGACGTGCGCAACAGGAATTCGCAGGTAGTAGCCAGCCAAGGAGGCCGCCAACGCGGTTGTGGTATCGCCTTGCACGACCACCCAATCGGAGCGAAACGCCCGCAGGTCCTCCTCAACTTCAGTCAAGACTCGAGCGGTCAGGGCGCTGAGCTGTTGATCCGCATGCATGACTCTTAAGTCGCGGGCCGGCCGAATGCCGAATAACTCCAACACTTGATCGAGCAGTTGACGGTGCTGGCCGGTTACCAGGACGCGATGCTCGACATTCGGCTGGAGCTCAAAACGCCTAATGATCGGTGCCAACTTGATCGCTTCGGGCCGCGTCCCGAAAATTGTGCAAACCTTAAGCCGGTTCATGAGCAGGTCCTCGCGCGCAGTGCGCTCTCGATGTGCTGGAGGAGAGTACTCACCCGTGCGTCCCAGCTTTCTTTGCTCGCTCGAGCGAAGCGCTCCTTGCGATGCTCGGGTGTTCCCTCGGCCAGGGCTACCCCAATGAGGTCGGTAAAGTCATCCGCCGTTTCGGCCTCGTGCACCAAGCCTTTGAAGCTCGCCAAATCGGGCAGGGGCGTAGAAACGACGGGAAGCCCCAAGGCCAAGTACTCTAACAACTTGAGCGGGTTCACGTAGGATGTCAGCCGATCCCTCCGGAAGGGGATCAAGCCTACATCAAAGTGCGCCGCGTAGCGGGGCAACTCGGCATAGGTGCGGGGTCCCAACCAATGCACATTGGATCTCGCACTCGCCATTGGTCGGTCAAACCAGGCGGGTCCGATCAACACGACCGATGCCTGGGGAAAAGCGCGTGCCACATGGTTCAACAGCTCTGCATCCACCCATGGGGCCACGAGGCCGAAGAAACCTAGCAGGGGACGGGGCAGGCGGGACAATTCTCTTGGCGCCGGCCCCTGGGGGTTGACCGCCGAATGGAAGTGCTCAAAGTCCACGCCATGTGGCAGCAAGACGGCCGGGGCTTTTCCCCCGTTCTTTTCTCGCTGTAATTCTCGCGAGGTCACAAAGACCAAATCAGCCCTCGCCAGAAGGATTTTTTCCAGGTCCGCGACGTACTCGCGATCGACGCCAGGTAACTCTGCATATTGATCCATGATGTAGTAGATCAGCAGCCGCTCATTAAGGCTGCCCACGGCCTCAGCACCGGAAGGGTAAGATACCATCAGGATCGGCGAATCGATGTCGTGCTCCTTAAGTTCACGCCTCACAGCGCGAACAACCATGCGCCGGTTCCATCGCCGAACAGAACCGATGTTGTTGAAGGGGAGCAGGAACGGCGAGCAATAATGAACATTGTAGATTCCGCCCGCACGCGCGCCGGTCTTAGGCGAACTCCAATCCCTTATTTTTTGCCATGCGAGACGCGCGTCGTAAGCGGTCAGGCGCGGGCGACGCAGGCCGAAAGTGTTCACATAAAGCAGCGGGTGGGCCTTGGCGAGTCGGACAACAATGTGTTGCATACTGACAGGGTGCGGCCCCCAAGCATCACCAAAAACGACGAAGGGGAGGTTACCATTCATGGTCTGCGTTCCCTTACTCCTATCGAAATCGCGACTACGATCACATCAAGTAGCATCACACGGTCCGTCCTTAGTTGTCACCTTGAGGTGTGTAAGCCCCCAAACCTCGGCGCCACTTGGCTTGCCTTGAGCGGCAGAATGGCCCTAGGCGCTGGGAACGGACGCACCAAGTGTAACGAAAGGTCCTCCGCCCGGGCCGCGACGGAGGCCTCGGCCTCCGGGTCACCATAACAAAGCAACGAGACTTTGTGTCGCCGGGCCAGGCGTTGCAGCAGGCTCCAGGTACGAACGCCTCGTCCCGAGTTGGGCGGGTACTGCAGCCACTCGTCGAGGACCAACACTCTCAGACGGGAACTCACATCCTGGATAGGCTTGCGCTCTGTCAATGACACTGCCAAACCTGCAATCTGCCCTTTCCTCAGAGTTTCCTTCTCTGCGCTTGGAAGCCGGGAAGCCACATCCTAAGCCTTCCCGTTTACGAGAACCGTTGCGGGGGCCAGCGGGGATTCCTCTTCCGGGCTTGCCCCCGCCCCCTCGCCGGGTGCACCGCCAACTTCCGACTTCTCAACCTGGCCCGCAACAAACCGATTGGCAGCCACCAACCCTCCGAGCAGATACCAGTAAGGACGATACAAGGTGTGGCCAAACACGCTCACAACTGCCACTCCCGCCAGGAGCGCCCCACAAGCGAGCGCCACCTCATAGTTCAGTTTGTAGGCACTTCTTCCTTTAAGCTGCAAGAGCGAGCGGTTCGCTTTTACAATCTGGAACACAAAATACCCGAAAATGACCAAGCCTACCAAGCCCAATTCGCAGCCAACTTGGACTAGCAGATTGTGAGGCTGCATCCACGGCCCGTGCGCGCGACCCGAGTAAACCGTACCGTAGGCGGTACCGAATTGGCCCGCGCCCACGCCCAAGACAGGATGATCAAGAAACATCCTCCAGCCTGCTTTCCAGATCCTCAGCCGCAACTCGTTGGACTCGTCCATTTCGTCCCCTTGCGCATAGCGCGCCGGGGACAGGTATCGCTGTTGATACTGCTGGGGCATGCCCACCCAGATCACCAATGCCAGGGCGACATAGCAAGCGAAGCTGAGGATCTTGTGTTTCGATCGTAGGACATAGTAGATCCCGACAGCTACCAGGGCAAGCATGCTGGCACGAGAACCCGTGACAATCAGGGTGGCGAGGGCAAGCGGGAAAACCGACAGAAGCAGCAGACGGGCCGCCATCATGCGAGTGAATCGGATGGCTGCAATGAGGAACGGCAGCAGACCTACAATCAAACCGGCTAGTGCATTGGGGTCGCCTACCGCGCTACTCACGCCGACGGCCCGCTCGATGCCCTGCTTAAAGACAAACTCGCCTTTCAGATAAGAATTCATGGCGCTGCCGGCGTACCAAGTCAGCAGACCCACCAGGGTCCACACGACACTCCGCAAACGAAAGTTGGTATCAACCAACGTGGCGATGAAGAACAGAATGAAGACGAACTTGGCGAGCCCGATCGTCTGGTCAAGCGCGCCCCCCCTCCAGATCGCGAATGGAACAGTGAGGGCAACGTAACCCAATAACATGAGCGCCGCCCGGAGGATGGGACTGGTTAGAG
>Ga0315289_10005680_pt1 | contig 18395 bp, 16 predicted proteins | sample YL17G11_40_MG_FD_203452 | JGI IMG/M metagenome (GOLD analysis project Ga0315289, IMG submission 203452) | Sediment microbial communities from Yellowstone Lake, YNP, Wyoming, USA - YL17G11_40 | ecosystem: Environmental > Aquatic > Freshwater > Lake > Sediment | place: USA: Wyoming | collected... | reverse complement strand
ATGTCAAAGACAGGTTTCCTCCACCCTTCTATCAATCTGGAATCTCAGTTTTTCTTTACGTACGAAAGGGACAAATTTCAAGATAAAAAGGGAGAAATCGGAGTTGGTTATCAGGATAACAGGGATGTAACCATGAGCTATGGTGGTAATGTTTTTCTTTCCCATAGCTCGGCTATGCCTCATAGCAATAATCTTATCAATGTGTATGCCGGATTGAAAAGGGAGACTTATGACTCAGAAAATAAATTAAATCCAGAACCTGAGGGAAACAGACAAACAAGAACAACCTTAAATCTTTCCCTTGAAGAGCAACTCTATCTCATCGGAGACCGTTTGATCCTCTCCCCTTCCCTTATCTATAATCATTATCATAATGACTTCAAGGGCCAACTTCCCTCCTCTACCACTCTGTTGGTTAGCCCGAGTGGAAATAAAAACAAAGGCTATCTTAATAAAAAGATGGGCATGGAGATAAGGATTACTGATTTCTTATCGCTCAAGGGTAATATTGGTAGATACTACCGTCCTCCAAGCTTCACTGAACTATTTGGAGATCGAGGGACAATTATGGGTAACCCAAATTTAGAAGCTGAGGAAGGGACCAACTGGGATCTGGGATTCAGATTGCAAAAGAGAAAATTCTCCTTTTTGGAGAACATCCTCTTTGAATATGCCTTTTACCAAAGTAAATTAGATAACCTGATCCTCTTTATCCCCAATTCACAGAGGACATCTGTTGCCAGCAATATTTCGAAAGCAGAGATAAGTGGGCATGAGATCAGGTGGGCAAGCATCCTATTTGACCATTTCAATCTTTCTGGAAACTTCACCTATCAGAACACCGAAGATAAAAGTGAAATAAGTTACTGGGAAGGGAATCAGCTTCCCGGCCGACCACAATTTGAGCTTTTCAATCGACTTGAATACTTCAACTATCTGGGAAAGTTGTTCTATGAGTTTAACTATATCAGCAACAACTTCCTTGATCGAGCCAATTACAAGAAGATCTCTGCCCGGAAGATTCATAATCTGGGAGTTTCTTTCTATCCCATGAAAAATCTGACCTGCACCTTCGAGGTAAAAAACCTGGGCGATGAAAGGATTGAGGATGTTATTGGATACCCCCTTCCCGGGAGATCCTTTTTTACAACCTTAGATTTTAAATTTTGAAAAGGAGGAAAACCATGAAACACTACCGAATTACCCGTTTTGTCATTACTGTACTATTTCTCTTTGCAGGGGTGCAATTCGCACCGGCCATTGCAAAACCTGTACCGGATGTAACTGAAGAGAACTATACCTCAGCCTTTGTTACTACATCTGATTTTGAGACAGGCCATTTTGCTACAATTAAGATTAAGGGGAAGGAGAGCACAGCAAAAAAGTATAATAAAGCAGAATTGAGCAGCGATGCCATTACAAAAACAATTGATGAGAAAATCTATGTGGTCAACCGGATGGGTCAGGATAATATCACCATTTACTCTCCCCAAAATTTCAAAAAACCCTTAATCCAATTCTCAACCGGCAATGGCAGCAATCCCCACGACATTGTTCTGGCCAATAGTTTTAAGGCTTATGTTTCTCTCTTTGAGAAAGGATATCTCCTGGTGGTCAATCCCAATACCGGAACTGAACTGAAAAGGATAGATATCTCCTCTTTTGCAGACAGTGATGGGATACCTGAAGCTGATCAAATGGTGCTGATAGATGGTATCCTCTATGTGACATTACAAAAGCTTGATCGCTATAATTACTATCAGCCGGTAGCAAATGGTGAACTTCTTGTGATTGATACAAAGAGTGATACGATCATTGGCTCGATAGTACTCTCCGGCCAAAACCCCTATGACATTATTTACAACGAATTGATGGATAAACTGGTCATTAGTGAGACAGGTAGTTTCTACGACTTAACAGATGGGGGGATTGAAACGGTTGATCCCAATACCCATGAGATATCCGGGTTCATCTTATCTGAATCAGCCTTTGAAGGAAACATTACTGAATTTGCAATGAAGCCTTTGTCCAGTCAGGGATACATGATTGTAACCGATGCTTCCTATAACACCTCCGTGGTACGTTTTGACCTATCAGAGGTTGAGATACTCAATGAGGTTTATGCAACTTATGGATTCTACATCTTTGGGGTAGCAGTAGATGGAGAAAATCTTTTGCTGGGTGATCGGACACCGAAAAAACCAGGTGTCAGAATTTTCTCAACTGTAACCGGAGAACAAATTACTAAAAAGCCAATCAAAACAGGCTTACCACCTTACAGTATTACATTCTATTAATTGGAAGTTTTGGTAGTTTTAGACCATCCGGGCAAAGGTTAATAAATGAATAAGGGGATAATTTTTGTCGTCGGTGGAGCGAAGAGTGGCAAGAGCACCTTTACAATTAAAAAGTCCTCAAAGATCCCAGGCAAGAAGGCTTACATTGCAACCGCAGAAGCATTGGATGAAGAGATGCGCCAGAGAATTGAAAACCATAAACGCCAGAGGGGTGATGAGTGGATCACATACGAGGAGCCGCTCAAGATTGCTAATTTGATTGAAGAGAAAAAGGATAGCTACGCTGTCCTTTTGGTTGACTGTCTTACCTTGTGGCTTTCCAATGTAATCCACGCTGATTTAAGTATTGAAACTGAAACAGAACATCTTATTTCCTCACTTATTACCCCTCATTCATCCCTGATGTATATCGTTTCAAATGAGGTGGGCATGGGAATTGTCCCTGACAATAAGCTTTCAAGGAGATTCAGGGATATGGCAGGGATTTTAAATCAAAAAGTTGCTCAGGCAGCAGATGAAGTATATTTCATGGTATCAGGGATACCACTGAAAGTAAAAGGTTAAATACGCTTAAAGAGTTCCATGAAATTAGAGGAGATTTTAGGAAAAATAGAGCCAATTAATAGAGAATTTTGTACCATAGCTCAGGCCCGCCTCGACAGTCTCACAAAACCACAAGCAAGCCTCGGAAGACTTGAGGAGTTTGCAAAAAGGTTAGTGGCAATCACTGAGAATCCGATGCCTGAGCTCAATAAAAAGGTAATCTTTACCTTTGCAGGAGACCATGGTGTTGCAGATGAAGGGGTCTCAGCATTTCCCAAAGAGGTCACAGCACAGATGGTTTTTAACTTCCTCAGAGGCGGTGCAGCGATAAATGTCCTTGCGAGGCATGCCGGTGCCGAGGTAGTTGTCATTGATATAGGGGTTGATTATGACTTTCACAATATGCCAGGCCTTGTAGACAGAAAGGTTGTCAGAGGGACAAGGAATATGAGGAAAGGTACTGCCATGACAAAGCAGGAGGCAGTACGGTGTATTACTATCGGGATTGAAATCGCAGCAGCTTATACAGAAAAGGGCTATAGGATTTTTGGCACGGGAGATATGGGTATAGGAAATACAACTCCATCTTCTGCTATAGCAGTAGTGCTCACCGGTAGAGCGGTATCTGAAGTAACCGGGAGAGGCACAGGCATAGATGACTGGGCTTTGAAAAACAAAGTCAGGGTGATAGAAGACTCAATCTCCTTAAATAAACCAGATCCATCAGATCCTATAGATATCCTTGCTAAAATAGGGGGAGCTGAGATCGGGGGTATTGCTGGACTAATTATCGGTGCAGCATCAAGAAGAATCCCGGTTGTCATTGATGGTTTTATATCAACTGCGGGTGCATTGATAGCGTATTCTCTTGAACCAAAAACAAGAGACTATATGTTTGCCGCCCATAAATCTCAAGAAATTGGCCATAGAGTAATGCTTGACAAGATGGGGTTAAAGCCCATCCTTGACCTTGATTTAAGACTTGGCGAAGGCACAGGAGCTGTCCTCGCAATGCTCATCATTGAGGCAGGACTTAAGATTTACAGAGAGATGGCAACATTTGGAAAGGCAGGGGTCTCAAATAAGTCAGCAGTCAAGAGCTAATGAATAGGGATTACCGTCGGATCCTTATCGCTTTCCAGTTTCTCACTATTATTCCTTTAAAGGTTAAAGGTGATATCTCTGAGACGGAGATTAGGGAGTCATCTGCGTTCTTTCCATTGGTAGGTGCTTTTCAAGGGGCCGTACTTGTCACTGCCAATTTTATCTTGGTAAAGGTTTTCCCCACCGAACTGACAAATAGTTTCCTTGTTCTCCTGCTTCTCCTGACCAACGGAGGATTCCATCTCGATGCACTTGCAGATACCTTTGATGCCCTTGGGGTAAAATCAGAAGGCAACCTAGAATTAGATAGACGGAGAAGGCTCTCGATAATGAAGGACAGCACAATTGGTCCAATCGGCGTGACCGCAGTAGTTTTTACACTTTTACTGAAATTTCTTGCTTTAAATAATTTATCTCACATTTCAGTTTTCATCTTTTACTTTTCACTTTTTATGATGCCAATACTCCCTAAATGGACTATGGTTGTGTCTATGGCTCAGGGAAAACCTGCGAGGGAGGATGGACTTGGAAGGATTTTTATAAATAGAATAGGCCCTAAAGAACTTGCTATCTCCACCTTACTCCTCCTCTTCATATTAGTATTGTTAAAGGTGATTTTCACCCGGTATACGCTAAATATTCTGTATATCTTTTATGGAGCTCTCCTAATAATGCTGTATCTTTTCTCTCTCACGTACGTCAGCTTCTTTAATAGAAAATTCGGTGGGCTTACTGGAGATACAGTTGGTGCAATGAGCGAGATTACCGAAGTAGTCTTTTTGTTACTGGTGATTGTATGGTCACGACTCTCTACTTAATAAGACACGGCCAGACACAAGATGGAGAAGTAAGGCGATATATAGGCCATAGTGATGTACCACTTTCCAGAGAAGGTATTGAACAGATGGAGAGAATTTCAAGATATATAGTTCAAAAGGGTTCAAAATTAGCCGCTGTCTACTGTTCTGATTTATGCAGGGCAATAAGGAGTGCTGAGATCATTGCAGAACCCCATTCCATTAATCCCATCATTTCACCTTTTTTGAGAGAGAGAAATTTTGGCATATGGGAAGGTTTGTCTTTTGCTGAAATAGAAGAAAAGTATCCAAAAGAGTTCGAGGCATGGGCTGGAAACCCACTTAAATTTAGTCCTATGGGAGGTGAAAGTACTTTAAAGGTAAGAGAAAGGGTTATTGAGGCCCTTGAAGAAATAATTGGGAATTACAAGGATGAACATATTGCTATTGTCGCCCATGGAGGGGTAAACCGAGTTATCCTTTGTCATGTTATGGGAATTCCTTTGGAAAATATCTTCAGGATTGAACAGGATTGTAGTGCACTGAATATCATAGAATTCTGGGACACATACCCGATTGTGAAATTAATAAACCAAACAGTGTAATCTTACCTTAAGAAATTAATGTTTTAGCTTTGCGACCTCTTCCTGTCTCAAAAACCGAAATTGACCCGGAGGAAGATTGTTTAGTTTCAGCCCATCAAATCCTATCCTTATAAGTTTCAAAACAGGATAACCAATCCTGGCAAACATTCTCTTTACGAGATGGGTCCTCCCCTCTCTTACCGTGATCTCAACCCAGCTGTTGTTTTCACTTTCCTTTAACTTTTTGATTTTAGCTGGGAGGGTAACGCCATCCTCAAGTTTAATTCCCTTAGTCAGTGGAGATAAATCTTTTAAGGTTGGTATCCCCTTGACTTTAACCATATACGTTCTGGGTACCTGGTATTTCGGGTGCTGGAGTTTTTGAGCAAGATCTCCATCATTGGTTAGAAGGACAAGTCCTTCTGCATCATAGTCCAGCCTCCCTACGGGAAATACCTTTGTTCCCAATTCAGGAAGAATGTCCATCACCACTGGTCTGCCCAGTGGGTCATGAGCAGAGGTGATATATCGTTTAGGCTTATGTAAGAGGATATATATTCTCTTCGAGAGAGATACCAATTTATTGTCGACCTTTACCGTATCTTTTTCTGGGTCAACCTTAGTCCCTAACTGGTAAACCTTTTTGCCGTTAACCACTACCCTACCCTCTCGAATAAACCTTTCTGCCTCCCTCCGTGAAGCAATGCCTGCTTGAGAGATTAATTTCTGGATCCTCACTTTCATGAATCCTCATCCTTCTCCTGATTTACAGGAGTGAGGGTTAATTCCCCTTCTTTCAACTGGCTTATATCCTCGAAAGGAGGAAGATCCTTGAGGCTTTCTAATCCAAACACCTCTAAAAATTTAGAAGTGGTCCCGAAGAGAAATGGTCTCCCCGGGACATCTTTTCTTCCCAGGATAGTGATAAGGTTTTTATCCAGGAGGGATTTGATAATCCCTTCAGAATCTACTCCTCTTATGTGTTCTATTTCTACTCGGGTTATGGGTTGTTTGTATGCAACCATAGCCAGCGTCTCCATCATGGGCTGGCTCATCCTTAAAACCCTTACCTTTTTTAACCTCTGAATCCAGATAGAATACTCTGATCTGGTCCTGAACTGGTAACCATTGGCTACCTTGCGCACATAGAAACCACGAGGAGTTGAGTTGTACTCTGAAACTAAGTCGTTAAGCAGGCTCTGAATCTCCCCCTTAGGTAGCTTCAATATCTCCCTGATCTTATCCAGGGTAAGAGGAACTTCTGAGGCAAAAATCAATGCCTCAATAATTGCCCTTGTTTCTTCGTTATTCATTGTTCTTCTGGCGTTCTTTAATTCCTTAACCACCTATAACTCACCTATAAGCAGGTTAAATTGTAGGAGGTATTTCCCCCTTGACTCGGGAAACTATTCGTATCGGTCCAAAAGGCACACTTTGCAAAGCTCTTACCATCCTCTGCCGCAGCAATTCTAAAAGGGCAAGAAAGGTGGTGATAATCTGCTCTCTGGTGGTAAGTTCATCAAACAGGGAGTTAAACGAGATGCTCTTTTGTCTTTTAAGTCTTTCTAAAATCTCAACCACCTTTTCGGTCACGGAGATCTTTTCTTTACTCACTTCAAAGAGACCTTTTTTTTCTTCAACCCTTTTTAAGATGTCTTTCAAGGCATCGATCAAACCAAACAGATTAACTTCAAAATTGAGCTCTTCACTTTCAAGCGCAAAATGATCCTCCGAGATATAGCTTCTAATGAACTCATCTTTTTCTAAGATATTTTGTCTGATCAAGGTATTGGCTGCCTCTTTATATCTCTGGTATTCCAAAAGATGTTGTGCGAGTTCAAACCGGCGCTCCTCCTCAAGTTCCTCTTCCTCAGTCAACGGTGGTAACAACCTTCTCGATTTGATGTATGCTAATGTGGCAGCCAGAACCAGGAACTCGCCGGCAAGATCAAGGTTCAAGGTATTCATCAATTCTAAATATTCTATATACTGCTGGCAAATATTGGCAAGGGAGATATCCGATATTTCAATCTCGTTTTTTCTTACGAGATAGAGTAAGAGTTCTAACGGACCTTCAAAGAGATCTAACCTTACTTGATAGCCCATCTCTTAATCAATCCTGACAGCCTTTCTCACCTCTTGCATGGTAGCTTGAGCTATCTTCTGAGCTTCCCCTATCCCCCTCCTTACAATTCTTTCAACTTCCTTAGGATGGGAGGAATAGTATTTTCTTCTCTCTTGAATAGGCATGAGGTTTCTTATGAGTAATTCAGTAAGTATCTTTTTACATTCCACACACCCTATCCCAGCAACTCGGCATTGTTTTGCAATCGCTTCCACCTCTCCTGGCGTGTTATAGATCTTCTGAAAAGAAAAGATATTGCAAACTGCTGGATCACCAGGATCTGATCTTCTAACCCTTTGAGGATCGGTAAACATCTGACGTATCTTTTCTCTAATATCCTTCAGACTATCAGAAAGATAAATGGAGTTTTCATAACTTTTACTCATCTTTCTTCCATCTGTTCCGAGTAACTTGGGGGTTTGGGTAAGGATGGCATCTGGCAAAGGGAAAACTTCGCCATACAAAAAGTTGAACCTCCGGACAATCTCTCTGGTCAATTCAAGATGGGGAAGTTGATCAAGACCTACTGGCACCTTATTTGCTTTGTACATAATAATGTCTGCAGCCTGGAGCACAGGGTAACCCAAAAAGCCATAAGTAGAAAGATCCCTATTTGCCATCTCCTGAAGCTGCTCTTTATAGGTGGGGTTTCTTTCAAGCCAGGCTAATGGTGTAATCATGGAGAGAATAAGGTGTAACTCTGCATGTTCAAGGATCTTTGACTGGATGAAGATGGTGCTCTTTTCCGGATCAATCCCTACACTCAACCAATCAATGAGCATATCATAAATACTCTCTTTTATTATCTGAGGATCGGAATATTCACTGGTCAGGGCATGCCAGTCAGCAACAAAAAAATAACAATCGTAGTTCTCCTGAAGATTCTTCCAATTCTCTAAAGCACCGTGGAGATGCCCTAAATGAAGCTTCCCGGTAGGTCTCATACCGCTTAACACTCTTTCCCTCGGCATATTGTATCCTTACATCCACCGCCCAAGAAAAAGGCTCACAAAAAAAACAATAAAGGGATAGATCACCACATTTACTACGTTGGTTACAATCAACAAAAGGAGAATGAGGAAACCATATCGTTCAATCTTCATAAATTTTTCATATAAATCTATGGGGAGTAACCCAGCCACAATCTTACTTCCGTCTAAGGGAGGTATTGGGATAATGTTGAATACCGCCAGCCCTACGTTGATAATAACACTGTATCTTACCATCAGGCTGAGAGGGAGAGTAATCTCAAGGGGAAGTGAAGAGATGGTAGAAATTCCGAAAGGGAATATCCAACGATAGAGAAGGCCAGAAAGAGCAGCGAGAATCATGTTGGCAGCAGGCCCAGCTATTGAAACCAGCATCATATCCTTTTTGGGGTTGTTAAGATTGTAGGGGTTAACCGGGACTGGTTTAGCCCATCCAATCATCTGGGTGAGGATGAAGACAAGGGTCCCGAAGAAGTCAAGGTGTTTAAAGGGATTGAAGGAAAGTCTGCCGCTCAAACGGGCAGTGGGATCGCCCAGTTTATTTGCCATCCATCCATGGGCGTATTCATGGAGGGTGACAGCTAAGAGAATGGGAACAGCCAGTAAGGAGATGCGTTGAATAAGTTGAATAACAGTTTCCATAACCAATCCTTAAGGATAAACCTTCAAAATTTTGTTAAAATTGGGTATCTGCTTATAGCAAATAACCCTTGAAGTGTCAATTCATCTCTGGGACAAAAATCGCTCTTTTACAAACCTGATCTCGTCTTTTTTAGTTCTTAATATTCCATCCAATTTTGCATCTAATATATCATGCAATATTTTCTTAAAGATTTTCCCGGGGGTTAAGCCGAGGGTAATAAGATCATCTCCTTTAAGATCAACCTTAACCTGCTTTAGGTGAGTAAAATAATGAGAGATAGCCTTCCTGGTATTCTCTGAAGTGGTCTTAGCCATAAGATAGAGCTGGGCTTCTGTGGGTAAGGGATTTAAGAGATGGTATACTTTACTGCTCTTCATTGTTGTAGAGGAAATCTTGATCAGGATATCAGGAACCTTTTCTTTTAAAAACAATATGTGCTGGGTTTCCTCTCTGGTTAAGGAAAGTTTTTCTATAACAGTTTTTGTCTCCTCTCTATTGAGCTCATCAATTATCCCTCCCAAATAGACTATCCATCGCTCATATTTTTCATCAAGGAAGAGAAGCTTAAACCAGGAGATGACATTGTCTATCCTCTCTAAGATATCCTTCATGTGGTCATTAAAAACGATCCGGGGATGAATAAGTTTCAAAAGGTTAAATCCGTTCATCCTCTTGATCAACGGAACTACCTTTTCCTCCTCTAAGATCAAGATCAGTTCATTGAACAACCTTCTTCCTGATAGGTTATTAATGAAATCCATTTTTACTGCGTTTTCGATTAAATTAACGGTGAGTTTGCTTAATTGAAATCCAAACCTTTGTTCAAAGCGAAATGCACGAAATACCCGGGTTGGATCTTCTACAAAGCTTAAATTGTGGAGTACCCGTATGACCTTCTCCTTAATATCTCTCTGTGCATCAAAAAAATCAATCAATTCCCCAAAGTAAGGGGGGTTGAGTCTTATAGCAAGGGTATTGATGGTGAAATCCCTTCGATAAAGATCCTGCTTTATTGAACTCAATTCTATCTGAGGCAACGCTGCTGGCCGTTCATAATACTCCAAACGGGCAGAGGCTACATCCACCTTAATCTCAGCAGGGAGGTTAACTACTGCAGTGCCAAATTGTTTGTGATATGTGACCTTACATCCATGATATGTTGCAAATTTCCTGGCGAACTTAATCCCATCACCTTCAACCACCAGATCAATATCTAAATTTTCATTTCGAAGTAATAGATCTCTCACAAAACCGCCAACAGCGTAAGCATTCATTGTTAGATCTTCAGCAACTTCCCCTGCTTGTTTCAAGATTCTTATCATAGTCCCGGGCAGGAGTTCCTCCATCAACCTCGCAATTGTTTTTCTCCTTAAAGAAGAGTCGTCCTGCGTATCATAGAGGTATCGAGGCTCCTCACTTAAATTGGCATGAAGAATCCTTAGAAGATCAGTCCGTGTAATAACCCCTAAAACCTTTCCTCCCTCAACCACTGGTAGAAACCTCTGGTTATTTTCTATGATTAACTTCTGAATCTCTCCCCATGGGGTATGAGGCATAACTGTGGCAAATTCACTGATCATGTATTCTCTTACTGAGATATCTTTGAGTCCATGAAAAGAGGCCTTTTCAATAATCTCTCGGGTAATAATACCATTCAATTTACCTCCTTCAAGAACTGGCAAGCCATTTATGTTGTAGCGGGTCATCAACTCACCCGCCTTTTTTAAGCTCACCGATGCATCAATGAACTTTGCAGGAGATGACATTACATCTTTTGCAATTTTAATGGGTTTAATCTTTTTCTTAAGCATTTCCTTTAATTTATATTCTACCTCGATCATGGTCATACCTTTGATGGTGGCCGAAGCAGCAGTTGGATGTCCACCACCACCAAACTCTGTGGCAATCTCTCCAACATTTACATCCTTGAGCCTGCTCCTTGCCACGAGATAGACACGATCTTCCATGTCAGCTAAGGCAAAGAGAGCATTTATATTCTCTATATCTTTTAGTTTATGAACTAAAAGGGAAAAATCTCCCACATAATTACTTCGTGCTACTTTGGCAATTACTACCTCCACGCCATTGATTGTATGAACTGCGGCATTCTGGATCAAGTCATTCAGGAGAGAGACCTGTTCAGCGGTGAGTTCCTTGGTAAGCATATCAGAGACAACATTGAGGTTAGCACCCCTTTCAAGTAAATAGGCAGCTATCATGTAGTCCATAGAAGTGGTGGAAGAAAAGGTAAGAGAGCCGGTGTCCTCGTAGATCCCTAACATCATGATGGTAGCCTCAGTTCCCGTGATCTCCATATTTCTTTCCTTGATGATTTCGCAGAGAAGGGTGGTGGTAGCACCCACCTGTTTGATCATCTCATATGAACCTTTGATATCATCAGGTGAAGGGGGATGATGATCATAGACATGAATATTTAAATCATGCTTTCCAATGATCTCGCGAAACTTTCCAATCCGATGCATTTGACGAATGTCTACCAAGATGAGGGTATCAATCTTTTCTAAATCCACATTCTTAATCTTTTCTACTTCTAAGATGTAAAGTGTGGACTTGAGCAAGAAATCGCGCAGGCTCTTCTCCTGGGATCCAGGGAATACCACAATCGCTTCCGGATACAGTTTCTTAGCTGCTATGATCGAAGCGAGAGAATCAAAATCAGCATTAACATGGGTGGTGATGATTTCCATTTCTCTTTCATCAGGCCCGGGGATGAAACTTTGAATGAATTTCCTTTAGTCTTTCTCTCGTTACATGGGTGTAGATCTGTGTGGTAGAGATATTAACATGTCCCAGCATACTCTGGACAGACCTGAGATCAGCTCCCCTTTCAAGTAAGTGGGTGGCAAAAGAGTGGCGAAGTATGTGAGGACTTATCTCTTTCTCAATCCCTGCACGCCTCGCGTACTTTTTTATCATCTTCCAGAATGCCTGTCGGGTAATATTTTTCCCTGAGTTCCCTACAAAGAGATAGGGACTTTTCCTGCCTTTCAATATCTCTGACCGTGCGGTTTCTAAGTATAGTCTGGCCTTCCTTTGAGCTGACGCCCCTATGGGAACGATCCTCTCCTTTGATCCTTTCCCAAACACGCGAATATAACCTACCTCAAGATTAAGATCATTCAAAGAGAGGGTAATCAATTCTGAAACTCTTAAGCCGGTGGCATAAAGAACCTCTAATAATGCTTGATCCCTTTTACCCTTCAATGTCTCAGCAGCTGGCATTGTCAGTAATCTATCCACCTCTTCCAGGCTCAACACATCGGGTAATTTTATTCCAATCTTAGGGTTCTGGAAGTTAGATAGTGGATCAACGTGAAGGACATTTTCACGTAAAAGGAAACGGTAGAAAGTTCGGAGTGCACTTATATTTCTTGCCATACTTCTTGCTGATTGACCTCGATTTTTCTCCTCAGCAAGGTAGGAGATAACCTCAAAATTGGTGGTCTTGGAAATATCATGTATGTCCTGTTTGAGTAAATAGTCCAGGTAGCGATTGAGGTCTCTGCTATATGCATCCAGGGTATTAAGGGACAAACCCCTCTCTACTGCCAGATAATTGAGAAAGCGGTCAAGAAGTTCCTCAAGCACTAAATGCAGATGTCCTTTCTTTAACCGAGGAGTGTAAATAACCTGGTGAGTGTATAGTTAAGCCAATTATTTCTTCTTCTCAGATTTCTGAGCCACCAAGGCATCATAGCAGTAAAGGCAGAGGATGCGGGGACAGGTTTTGGGATAAACCATCTTTTCCCTTTCTAAACCCCAGTCAAATACCTCTGCTACTGACATTTCTTCTCTGACCAGATGTTCCCGGCAAACCCCCATCCCACAGACAATACAGATAGCAATGGCATCCCTTTCCACCCCTTTTTCAAAGCAGATATAACATTTCATCTTTGCCTCCCTTAATAGATCTTTTTAATCTCTCCAAAAGGATAATAGTATTGAATTACTTGTCGATAGGTATAACCACTTTCCGCCATCTTCTTAGTTCCCCACTGGCATAGTCCTACACCATGCCCGTATCCTATTCCGATGAACTGGGTAGATTTGCGGTTGTTTTTTATAATGAAATTTGTGCTTCTCAAGCGATCAAAACCGAGGATTCTTCTCAAATCCTTTCCTGCTATTTTTATCTCTCCCCCCTTCCCGCTTATGAGAATATCAAGCGCTCGGTTGGTCTCACTTCTTTTCCTTACCTTGATCTCTTTGATACTCGCGATCTGGTAACCTTCCATGGTAAGCCTCTTCTTTATCTCATCATGAGAAACCTTAAGCTCCCAGAAATAACGGGGGAAATCACTGCAGAACCTGCAGGTAACGCTCTGCTGAAGTGGAGAACCAAACTGAAAAACAAACGTTGCAGGTTCAGTCTTACCCCCGCAGCAACTGTGGTAAACTGCGGGAATAATCTCATTTTGATAAACTATTACTTCTCCTTCCGTTTCCTTTACTGCCTGGAGTGAGCGCTGATCTTCTGAATCGCTCCCATTGTACACTTGATCCATAACTGTTGATTCGAGATGATAAAGACTGTCTTTCCGGTTTGCCTTTTGGAAAAGGGCATACGTTCGAGCAGCAACTGCCTGAGCCTTCAATGCCTCCATATCCCATTCTGACGACACCTCCTGGTTTATGACTCCAACGAGATAATCTTCGAGATTAAGCTCATTGATAACCAGAAAGCCATCCCTGTTCTCTTTTACCACCTCTACTTTCCCACGGAATCCTTTTTCATCCACCTGAAGGATTCCATTGCCACTGCTTATACTGAGATGGGAATAAGGAACAGGGACTCTGTTTATCTTCAAGCCGTTCTCACCTTCCTCAATCACTACTAATGCGCCATTATTACCCAAGCCAAATATCTGCCCTGAAAGGCAATCAGTTATACAGATATCACCACCTGATATTTTTATGCTTTTTTGGCCCTGCATTATTGCCACCCGAATTACTTCTTGACCCCAGCATAGAGAAACGAGGGATAAAATATAAAGCGCCATAGGAAGAACAGCAAGAAATTTCTTCATCCTTTACCTTCAATTAAGGATTTACGTGCATAATGAATATAACAACTGATCTGAAGAAGGTCAAGGACTTAACGATTGCAGGAAAGGTGAGGAAAGGAATGGGTGAAGGCAGATAAGAATTGTGCTTCCTTCACCCTTTATTATTTGCGTTCCCCCTTGTTTCTATGGGGTAAACGAACGTGCTTATTTATTGATTGGCGTATGCCTGATAAGTAGCAATAACTTCATTCCAGGTAGCTGTCCAACTTACATAGTCATTGTACTTTGAGACGACATCATCCCAGGTCACGCATTCTCCACCACATTCAACCACCTCGTTATAACAAATAGTAACATCAACCCAGCTCATTTGACCATTCGCATAGGCCTGATATTTTGTTATCACATCATCCCAGGTTGAGCATGCTGCTCTACATTCAACCGAACCGTTCTCTCCACAATAGGTATCCTGAGGAGAAATATCACTAATAGGTAGATCAACCTGAGAACCCTCTGCAATAGAGGAGAGTAAGGTAAACTTGAATTTACAGATGGTACCTGATGTAGGACCATCTTCCAAAAATGTAACTATACACTGAATTTTGCCAGAAGCATTTATCTCGCTTATAGAACCTGTTAACAGTATAGCACTCATTGTCCCCGAATTCATATCTACATATTGAAGCTTGGTATTGTCGAAGGTTATGGTGAAGGAACAATAAGATCCCCCTGCTGTATCGCTAATGGTAACCGGCACCTCTACCTGGGTACCTGCATTACAACCAGAAACTGCCATAACCATAATAGTTGGTCCGGTACAAGAAGTTGGGGCATCCTGTGCCACTGTAAAGGTCTGCCCAGCTATAATTATCGTGCCTGTTCTTAAACTTGAACCTGTATTAGCTGAAACTGAGTAGTTTACCGTGCCATTACCGGTCCCACTGTTCCCTGAGGTGATCGTTATCCAGGTTTCATTGCTCGTGGCTGTCCAGGCGCAGCTACTCTGAGTTAAAACACTGACACTCTCTGTGCCTTCAGATGCACCAAAGGATTGGGTGGTTGGGAAGATGGAGTAGGTACAGGATACACCAGACTGATAAACCGTAAAGGTCTGCCCAGCTATAATTATCGTGCCTGTTCTTAAACTTGAACTTGTATTGGCTGAAACTGAATAGTTTACCGTGCCATTACCGGTCCCGCTGCTCCCTGAGGTGATCGTTATCCAGGATTCATTGCGCGTAGCTGTCCAGGGACATCCAGTCGGCGCAGTCACACTTATACTGCCTGTCTCAGCCCCAGAACTGTGGGAGAAGCTTGTGGGAGAGATAGAATATGCGCATATTTCTGTTACGGTTAAGCTAACCGGCCTTGTTGTGTTCCCATCTCCATTGGTTATGTTAGTAAAGGTAATCGTATCACTATAATGGCCTGGTGTGAAGCTATTGGCATTGCTATTTATAGAGACCGTTACCGTTGTGTTCTCACCACCTGCCAGTACCCAATAGGTGGAAGACAAACTCACCCATGTCTGTCCTTTGGATACCATCCAGTTAATCGGAATGCCCCCTGTGTTTGTAAGGGTATATGTCTTGCTCGATGGGCTGAATGGGCCACCTTGTGTGCCCGAGGCACTAATCCCATCAGCAGGGGTGACTAAGAGAACCCCGGGGGGTGGATCCAAAGGCAAATTAATTGTTAGGGCTAGTCCAGCAATGGGAAACTGTTCCCCTTTAGAACCAGCAGTAATAGTTCTGGGAAAACTGGATGACGCAGAGGGGAAGGTATGACCAAAAGCACTGACGCGCAGATAATAGTTTCCGTCTATAGCATGAAACAAATAACAACCATCTGCACCGGTTATATAGGGGTTAGTATCCGAAGCAACAATCTCGCTATCTGGCACACAGGGCAGATTTGTCGTAGCATTATACAAAGTGACCTGTGCTCCATTAATTGGAGTATTAGTCATCGAATCAAAAACCACACCTTCAGGATCAATAAAGGTTACTTCGTTGACCTCTGAACTTAAATTGTTCGTAGTATCCATCACAAAGAGTTGGGTTTTCCCACTGGATAAATCCTGGTTTAAAGTAATCGTAAAATCTCCACTGCTATTACTTGAACCAATACCTACAATCTTTATCGGGCTGGCCTTTGCGTACACAGCAATTGGACAATTGGCAGTGGCTTGTCCAATGATCTGGGGTTTACGGTTAGTTATGTTTGTTCCATCATCAGGACTTTCTATCTCTGGATAATTTGCAGGCAGATCTGAGACAACACTCACTGCCACCGACTCACCTTCTATCACATTGGCATAAACAGTTATGGTATGGCTCCCAGGAGTAACAGAAACCTCTTGAGAGTAATAACCGTTGGAATCACTGGTGAGAGAATATTTAGTTACTCCATCTATTTTTATCTCAACCTGGGCACTTGCAGGAGCAGTTCCTATTACGGTAAAATTCTGAGGAACAACCGAACTATTTTTGGGGGCTATAATTGTTGCCCCGGCAGGAATGTTGAGGGTAGTAGAAGAAAAATTGGTAGAAATTTGATTTTGGTTACCGCCAATTTTATAAGAGACTAAAGCAAAATTGGTTATCTCAGAGGCAAAAGATAGTGGTTCATAATTAGCTAAGAATAAGAAGGCAACAATCAGGGAGAGAAACTTTAGTTCCTGAATTAACCTTCTCACATTTTTCTCCTATAACAACTCTCTTCTCTCAACTTCTCATTACTATTTATTCTTTCCTTTACCCTTAACACGTTATTTCCTCTGTTTTTTTAGATAGATAAATTGAAATATTTACTTAAAAGAACAGCAATAAGTATGCCAGAAAAAAGTTTTCGATAAATAATTGAAATATCAAGTTAATATTAAAAGATGGGTTAACTACCTTTATGATAGTTGTCAATCTTCTCAGCAGACGCGTCAGAAATTTGGCGATATTCTTAAATAGAATTTGTTAAAAGGATGGGTTCTTAGACGGATTCTTTGGTAGGATTAATTATTTTCATCTTTTCAGCTAATGTAGTAAAATTAGGTGTAACTTATTATTCAACCCTTACCCTGAATTTTACTATCCCGCTATCACTATCAGGAAAGGTACCGTCGCAGGCACCTATGCTGTCCGTGCCTTCGTCATTATCCTGAGCACCTACTTCTTTGTTAAACGTCCAGCGAATCTTCAATGGGGTGTTACTCCCTTGATTATCCCAATTAGCATCCTGCCAGGAGGAACCATCAAAGTACGAGACTGTTACTGTTGCTCCTGTATGTGGCTGATTGTCTATCTCTGCGGAATCTGTCACATAGGTAGTACCTGAAGGTATCTCATCAATAATCACAAAATCTTCAACGGATGAAGGCCCGTCATTATCATACTTAATTGTATAGGTAACAATCTCTCCTTTCTTGGCTTGAGATTTATCAGTCTCTTTTAAGACCCTGGGCGCTTGGAGCGAGCCCACTGTCACGGTAACTGTAATCTCTCCCCCAACTCCATACAGCAGATGTGGGCAGAAAGATAAAAAGAAGACAACGAACCAGGAAAGGGGGATAAAGGTATTTTTCTTTCTACCAAACATCTGATTGTCCTCCCTATGGGCTGGCTGTCTTTATCTGGATGCGCACAAAATTTGCCAGACCCTCTTCAGACTCAACAAATAATATCCCTTCCCAGCGTTGCTTAAGAAACTCTGTTTTCTTGGGGATATCTAAATCTAAAATTATCTCTCTCTCTTCCTCAGATCCGATTTTTATCGTGCCTCTGTCAGTCTTAAGCCATTCTTTCTTGATTATCCAGGAAAAAGTAGGTGAAGGGGTAATCACCTGGCTGCCCGGCTCTGCATAAGGTATAATTGAGGTAATCTTATAACGATGCAGCTGTGTATCATTGTTGTAAATCCTTATCTTAGAGATACTCTTACTCTTGCCCAAAGCCACATTTTCCAAAGCTACTATCCCTGGCACAAGCCCCAAAAATCCGGCTGGCTTTTCCTTTACCTCACTCCTACTCTCGGTCTCAATGTAAAAGACTGGTGAGACTGCTAAGACCAGTTTTTCTTCAGCCTCGGCTCTTCCCTCCACATCTATTCCCACTGCCCATTTCTGGTTGCAGTATTTCTCTTCATTGGGAATACGGAGGAACATCTTTATCTCTTCTACTTGATTTGCCGGCACTAAAACCTCATTCTTCTCAAACCAGAACCAGGAAGGGTCAGGTATCTGCGTATAACCCTTGAGCACCTTTACCCCAACCTTAACTGGTTTATCCACCTTT
>Ga0315289_10005679_pt1 | contig 18395 bp, 23 predicted proteins | sample YL17G11_40_MG_FD_203452 | JGI IMG/M metagenome (GOLD analysis project Ga0315289, IMG submission 203452) | Sediment microbial communities from Yellowstone Lake, YNP, Wyoming, USA - YL17G11_40 | ecosystem: Environmental > Aquatic > Freshwater > Lake > Sediment | place: USA: Wyoming | collected... | reverse complement strand
TACATTCCGGGCATCTTTTTACAAATTCAGCCACATTCATCACCTTTGAGGTTATCGCTAACTTTAAATAAAAACTCACGCGCCGTTTTATAAGGATTTCGCAAGCTTATATAATTCTTTGCAATAGCGTTAAAAGCCTGCCTAAATTGGAAATTTGCATATTATCAAGTCTATATTTTTATATAACTTCCGAAATAAACGCGAACTATGCCTATTTATTCCCCTGCGGGAAGTGCCACGAATGTACAGCCAAGATCATATGTACCTGAGATAGAAGCAGTTGGTGATAAAAGTCTTGAGTTTCACATAGCAAACCGCCACGAAGACATTACAAAACTGTTGCGCAAGGTGGCATATGCAGAAAAACCAAATTTTGCAATCACGGGTGAGCCCGGCATAGGCAAAACCCTGATTGTTAATTATGTTGTTGATGTAGTAACGGGTAAAATAAATCTGCCCAAGGATCATGAGTGGTATCCTTTGTTCGATGAAATAAAAACAAAGGCACGCGAGTTTCAAACAAGAGATTACCTATTCCTTCCGAATCTATCGGACTCTTACAGACCGGTTGTTCTTGATTTTGTAAATGGAGAAATCAAATCTGCAAATGATAAGGCGGAAGCATTTTGCAACGATGTCACGAGATTGTTCGAAAATATCGGCCTAGAAGAAAAAATATTCCCTCACTTTGAAAAAGCTGAATTCAAAAATTATCTAACACTTGCTGCAAAGCATATCTATGAAGCGCTTTATCGAAAGATGAATTCTGTTGTTTCTGAAGCGCCTGCTAGCTTCGATTTTAATGTCGTTAAAGATCTTACTGGATATAGTATCAGTTACGGTTTCATGGATAGGATTGCTTGGGATGATATCAAGACTGGTTTGAAGATGCGTAGTCAGCGTGTTTACAAGAGATGCAGAGACGGTAAGAAGAGGCGTTATCAAACACGCGTAACAGAACAACAAGTACGCAAAAAACTTCACAAAGATTTGCGGGAGGAAATCAAAGGCAGCGTCATTCAGATGCTTTCGATAGTGAATGAAGCCTACGTTCCGGGATTAGATCTCGAGCAAAAAAAGCAGGTTTTGCTGGATGTGCTCAAAGGACTTAGACAAGAGTATGACTCTGCATCTAAGCTCTACAAAAAAGATAAAGGTCTTGTTCAATACTACCACGCCCTTGCGAAACTAAAAGCCAGCGCATCGCCCGATTTGAAACTTTCAAAAGACAGCCTTGAGTGGTGTAACAAAAATCTGGAACAGATCCTTGATAAGTACAAAGATACAACGCATCCCGCGCTTTACGACTGGATGAACTCCGTTGTTCGTTATTTCAGAGAAAATGCCGAAACAGTTTCGCGTCAGATTCTGGAGTGCTACATGGAAGCACGTGGCGAGCGCGTAATAAAACGCGATAACAAATCTATAAGTATCACACTATCACACCCTTTCGCGGATGTTGAAAGCGAGGAATTCACTTTGCCTCATGGCGGAAACAATATGTATCTGAAGTTCATATTGGATCCGAAACAGGTTCTATTGTCCAAAGCTGGCGAAATCTGCGTTAAATTCCCTACAAGCTTCAACAAAGAGGACATGTGGGGAAAGATAGGCAAACCCGATAGTAACAATAATGACGATGATGATAGCGATGATGATGATGATGATTCACCACCACATAGAAAATTTACGCCTGGCTATCTGATGGGATCTAGTATGGTTGTGCTGGTCGACAACATGCAGGGCTTCTTCAAGGCACTGTTAGGCAGCGAGGTGCAGGATGCTGCTGCCAGAAGGCAGGCCATTTTGACGTTTGTTGAAGAAGGGAAGTTAATGATAGAAGACAAAGGTACTACGTTCGCAATTCATTCACCAACTATGATTGTTGGCTGCGACAATGAGAATCCTTTCGTAAAATTCCATGGCACCTATGCTGATATTTATGAAACGGACGAATCCATGCGAAGCAGATTTACTGTTTATGAACTGAATGAGTTCGCACAAAATAGCCCCCAGGCCAGAAAAGAAACTATTGGCGTCATAAATACGGCGGTAAATGACTTTAACGCGAAACACAAACTAAACCTGCGTTTGTCCCCTGAAGTCACAGACCAGCTGCTTATAGAGTGGTCGTGGCCAGACTTGCTTAACCTTGATTACAGACGCCTGCGCGCCAGAGTTATGGAGTTATTAGGATTTGCGCGTATGAAGGGCGATAATATTTGCTCGCTGGAGCATTTAATTGAGGACGAAAAGGAAAATGAACCAAAATGGATACACCATTTTGTTGATAATAAAATCTATGACATGATTAAGAATCCGCCAGAAAAAGCTGTTGGCGAGGTCAATGGCGTACATTTATACGATTTCGGTTCGCGCCATATGCCTGGCGAGGTATCAACAATTCGTTCCGCGGTGATAGTCGATACGCCATCTAGTACTGGAAAAAATTTTCAGCAGTATAACATAGACGCAAAATTGACTGATAAAACTGCGATCAAAGGATTCAACGAAGCTGTTGATTTTGTAAAAAGACAGATTGGCAGTCCTGTCAGGTTCATATCGAAAACAACATTCCACAGAGATTTTGAAGTTGCAGGCGATTCTGCTTCCCTTGCACACGCAGTAGCTATATGCTCTGCACTCAGTGAAACACCTATTTACAGCAAAACAGTGTACACTGGCAATCTGAGCTTCTTTGATGGAACTGTTGGTCCAATAGGCGGGGTCTACAACAAAGCAAGAACTGTCTGGAGAGCAAATCAAATGTTGAACAAAGACAAAAACAAAAGAATGAGATTTGTCTTCCCAGTTGAAAATTATAGAGAGCTAACTGAAATGCTAAAAACATCTTCTTATCCAATTGAAAAGGAAATAGACTTGATACCCGTTAATACATTTGCTGAAGCGTTCTATTTGGGTGCCACAAACACTAAAATTAACACAGAAACCTTGCCTCAGAAAGCAAATTCTCTCTGGGACAAAACCCTAGAGCAAATTAAAGCTAATGTCAAGCGCTGGAATAATGAAGTTCTGGCTGCGTACGGCAAGAAACTAATCAAATAATTATTTCTTTGCAATAGAGTTAAAAAACTATCAATTACGATTTATACATAAAATGGGAACTGTAAGAAAACCAATTCCAGATTATACTGGCGACTGCAAACCTGAAGAAATATCCCCTGAAGATGCTTACAAGCGCGAAAAGGAAGAATTAATCACACTCATAGATGAGTTGCACCACACTGTCAGTGAAGTTGAAACGAGCACCGAACTTGATCCGAGCAAATTTGCAGGTATTACTGAAGCTGCCAGAGATATTAACAACCATCTGACAAAATTTGCAGAAGCTTACATTACTTACAAGAACGCCCAGCAGGATAAAATGAACGCAGACTGGGAGAAAAACAGGACTGTTCTCGAAGCAATTATCAAATCATCTAAGCAATAGAATTATTTGGTCTTTACTAAAACTGCATTAACTATTCCGTCTCTTGTTGGTCTTGATGTGACTTTTGCAAGGCCATCTTCAGTTTCTATAATGGCGCCGCGCGTGATAACGTTCATACGGACAAAGTGCCTGTTTGATGGATTTTCTTTGACTGTCTTTATTTTTGATTTCTTGAACTTGCCAGTCTCCAACATTAAGTTAGCATGGCTAGCTGTAAGAACTTGAGTTATTTCAGAACCGCCTCTCGTTCTCTTTTTCCTTGTTACGGTTTTTTCAGCAATCTTCGGGTTAATAGGATCCTGTCCTATCTCGTATGCTCTCTTTTTCCTGTAAGGCCAGAATCTGCCTCCAGATGGTTTGCTTCCCTGCCTTGCTGCTTTCCAGATTGACATAGTTCAAAGCTCAGAATTCCAGTTTTTAAAGCTTATTGCGAGCTTTTGCGCTTTCTAGATATAACTCGTAAAGATTGTTTACAAACCCAAAATATTTGTTCCTTTGCTTGTGATAGAGTTTTGCGGCTCCTCTATTAGCAAGCGACAATGTTACCACAGGTACAACAAAAGGTTTATGCACTTGTATGTAATGCCCGCTATAGTTCATCGAATATCTGTCAGCGCCTCGCGGTTCAAAGATAATAACCGGTCCTGTTAAAGTACCCGGATCCTCTTCGAATTTGAAGTTTGCATCATCAAAAATTTTGTTCGCTAGAGTCTTTATGTCGTTCGTAGCAACAAGAGGCTTTTTTATTCCAACAAAAACCTCATCTAATAGGTACAGGTAAATCCGCTCAATACTGTTGTAGGTGCTTACTCGTGAGGTTTGGTAAGGCCCTATGGGCGGATACTTCTCTTCGAACATCCTAACTAACTTATCAGTCATGCGCCAAAGCAATATACAAACTTTTTTAAATGGATACGAAGTGTTTTTCCCTATGGACGCAGAAAGACCATTAGACGCATTGAACGCTGCACGAAACAAAAGAGTCATCGTTGAATTGAAAAGCAAAAGACAACTAGTTGGTATTTTGAGAGCATTCGATATACATATCAACGTAGTTCTTGATGACGCTGAAGAACGCGATGAAAACGCCCAGATAGTCAGGAAGCTTGGGCAAGTATTTGTGCGCGGAGATATGATTGTTTTAGTCAGCCCAGCTGCATAATTCTTTTAGGTGAGTTATGACAAAAGGCACACCGTCAAAAGGAAAGAGAAGTGGCAAGAAAAGCCACATTAGATGCCGTAGATGCGGTCATAAAACATATCACGTTCAACACAAGAGATGCTCATATTGCGGATTCCCGCACCCAAAAATGAGAACTTACCGCTGGGCTAATAAGAAATACGGATTAAGAAGAGATTATAAGAAATAAAATTATTCTTCGCTGTCATCTGGGCAGCTATCTAATGCTTCCTGTAAGTAACCATTGTGCACTTCTTTCTGGGTTACGTAAGTCCGATACTTGCCTGTTGGCTGTTTTGGTCCACTGCGATACATGTGCTCATATACATATGAAAGCGTAGGCGATAAAAGAACTTTGCCATCAATCACATCCTGACGCAAACTACTCACTCGTTCCTCTAGACCTTCATTAGGAATTATTATGACTATACCTAGTTCTCCGGACGACATTATTTTAAGGTCTTCTTTGCTAGGCGTAAATTCAGGCTCTTCTTGAATCTGCGAATAATCTGGTCTATCTTCTAAGCCTTTGTTTCTGCTGCCTCTTGGGCCAAAGATTTCGTCTTTATCGTCCCTGTCATCATCTCGGTTGCCCATTTCAAGCTCCTACGGATTATCAAATATCCTTGCTTCCAATCCAGTTGATCTATCTATGCAGCCAGGCATTGGTTCGTAGTTCTTGCTAACGCCTGTCTTTGTACCGTAAACAGTCTCTGTTTTGATTGTCTTCATTGGTTTAACGTAAGTTATCATTTTAATTCCTCACTAAGCTGTCCAAGTATTTCTTAAATTCCTCGAAAGCTTTTTTTCTGTGCGATATCTTGTTTTTTTCAACTGGACCCATTTCAGCAAAGGTTTGGTTATATCCATTTGGCTGGAAGATAGGATCCCATCCAAAGTTGACTGGGCCTCTTGGCGCATCTACGATAGTTCCATCCACTCTGCCCGTGAAATATCTAACTTCGTTTCCATCATAAAAACCAATGCAAGCCTCTGCATAAGCCTCTCTTTCAGGAAAACCCTTCATCATTTTGCACAATCGGTCTATGCCAACTTCCACTTTTGGCTTCATGAACCATTTGATTAAGGCACCAGGCAGGCCATTCCATGCCTTTATATGCAGTCCAGTGTCTTCAACAAAAATAGGTTTTTTCTCCTGTAATTGTTTGTAGGCTTCCATTACTTTCTGCTCTACAACTTTTCTTGTGTCTACTTCCTGTATTTCAGGAGTGTCTATTTTTATGCTGCGAATATCCTGTTGCAATATCTGCTTTGCTTCATCCAGTTTTCTTTGATTTGATGTTACAAAATATATTTCCATTTTATTTTTATTTTCCTTTTACTATTTCATTGTACTTTTTTAGCAATTCTAAGCTTACTAATGCAAATTTGTGCGAGCCGCCATTTCCGAAGTAATTTTCGCCTAAAGCCTTTTCTACACGCTTTATTGCGGCTGGCAATGTTTTGTAAATTTGTTTTACAGCATCGTGTTTTCCTTTAGACTCGTAAACTGTTACAACTAAGTCTAGGAAATACGGAATATTCGCTGAGATTGTTGGACTATCTCTTTTGAAAATATCTAACATTCTTTCAGTAGGCACGGCTTCAAGTACATTGATAACGTTTTCAGGATAGCCAAGTGCTGCAATTATGTAACCATCTTGCCCGGCTATTTTGGTGCGCTCCTTTATTTCATTGATTTTATCTTCTGGAATACCGAGATTCTCGATACGTTCACCAGTAAAATTATCTAAAGTATTCTGAATTGTTTCAACAGACAAGCCCTGTTCACTTTTGGGATCGTGAAGAATAATTTCAGCCTTAAGCTTCTGATCTTCGATAAAATCTTCTAGGTTTGTCATTTTAATCTCCTTTAGTCAGCTTCGAATGGTACATATTTACCACCCAAATCTACATTCTTGTAAACTTCCAAGTCTTCATCGTGCACGCCGGCAAGTTCTGGGTGCGCTTGTGCAATGTATGCTTTAAATTCAGCAAGGTTCCACTGACCATCGCCGTTAGTATCAAATTTTGCTATTGTTTCAAGATCGTTTGGATGCACATGGAAATCGTCAAAGTTTAAACCATGAACAACATGCACCGTCTCCTGATTGTATGTATCATACATTTCTACGTTTGAAAGTACACCGTCATGATTTGTATCGTAGTGTGCTAAGTCCGGATTGTGTGCTACGTCGCCTACCAATTTAAACTCATTTCCATCAATTACTCCATTATGATTTGTATCCAAACCTTGGCAATGCTCTGCGCTGCAGTAAACATAACCAACATCTTGATGCGCATCATGTATGTGCGAATGGTCGCCTGTTAGCAAAGAGTAAGCCCACTTGATGCCAACAAATGCGACTGGCATCAAAGGTGCACCAAACGCAATTGCCTTTAATACGCGTGGCGAATTCATTGCGTTTTTTACCTTGATTTTTGCACCTTTTAGTTTGTCTTTTAGTGTTTGAATTTCGAATTTCATTTTATACTCCTAAGCACCTGTCGATTCTAAAGAATCGACTTTGTCGTCTAAGGTTTTTTCAGAAGCTTTCTTGACTGGCGTCTTCTTAATTGCCTTAAGAATTTGATAGTCATCATAGACAGAATATGCGCCCACCAGTGAAAATAGTGCACCAAGCGCACTCGCCAGTGCTAAACCTGGAATGAGTATTGCATTCTCTTTAACATAATTTGTCATCTCGGTAGCTAAGACATAGGCTCCGCCCAAAAGGTTGAACAAGCCAAAACCAGTAAGGACTAAACTATCCTTCGCGTGGTGTTTAAACGAAGTCATATGTGCTTCTTTTTCACTTTTAGAGTTGTATGGATTGAAATCTAACCCAGCCATTTTTTCTCCTAAGCGGCTATCGCCTTTTTGAGGCGAAGCTTGTCTGCAATTTCTTTATATCTGTTTCGGATTGTCACTTCTGTGACTTCGGTTGCATCTGCAACCATCTTCTGAGTAACATGAGCGCCAGTTAACTGAGCAGCTATATAGATTGCTGCAGCAGCAAGGCCATGTGGTCCTCTGCCATTGTCAATTTCATATTTTTCAGCTTTTCTCAATATCTCAACGGCTTTTGCCTGCGTCATTGGTTTCAAACCCATCTTTGAAGCGAATCTTGGGATGAAATCAACTGCAGTAGTTGGAGCCATTTTGAAGCCGAGCTTTCTTGAGACAAATCTGTAAGTCTTTCCAAAGTCTTTTGGATGAACTTTGGTTATTCCACAAACTTCGCGGAAACCCTTTGGAATTGCAAATGACTTGCAAGCCATGAAAATACATGCGGCAACAACAGATTCTACAGTTCTGCCCCTAATCAGATTTCTGTCTAGGGCTTTTCTGTATAATCTTGCTGCCTCTTCCTCAATAGATCTTGGCAGATTCATAACAGATGAGAATCTCCTCAAGTCATCGAAAGCATATTTCAGATTTCTTTCAGTTTTTGCGGCAGTTCTTATATCCTGTTGCTGCAGTTTCAGGTAGCGGCCTTTGACCTTTCCACCTAATTTTGCAATATCAGATTTTGAACCGATAAGGGTTCTTACACCCATATCTGCTCTTGAGAATGATATAGGAGCACCAGCTCTGGCCTGGTTTGCATCATCCTCTGAGAAAGACCATTCAGGACCAAAGTCCACTTTAGCTTCCTCTACTATAAAACCGCATTTTCTGCACACAGTTTCAGCTTTGTGTGCGTCGTTTATCATCAAATTTGATCCACAATTAGGACATGACATTTTTGTTCACCGTCTTTCTTTTTGACCTTATAGTGTGCTTTGCTGTTAACGTATGTTTTTTCAATAAAACCTGCGTCTACCAAGCGATTCAATAGGTTATCGTACTTGTAGTAACATCCGCCGCAGATTTTATCGCCACATTTGACATACATCTCCTGCAAAAAACCTACTATCGATCTGATATCAGCAGACTTTCCTGTTCCTATCTTCTCCAAGAGTTCTTTTGCATTAATGAGATTGCGCGCTGATATTTCGTGAGAATCGCTCATTGTATCCGCGAATTCGGGGCTTAATGGACAGGTTTCCCTAAATTTGAGTATTAACCCTAAAGCTGTTTCCAGGTCGCTTTGATTGGTATTATTATCCATGTTAACCTCCAAAGTTGCTATATGGCAATAGTAGCAGATGAGTATATAAAGCTTTCGGTATGCTTCTTAAAGCTTGTTATAAAGCTACAACGCTCAAAAAAAGAATCCAAAGCTTTATAAAATCACTGGTGTGCGGTAAGATACGATGAAAACTCCTACAGAAATTGCCGTATTCAAGGATCTTGTTAATCCAAAAACAGAGCAATATGACCCAAAAGTCGTGGCACACAGGCTAGAGGAAGAAAGAAAAGAAGGCTTCCCGGGAATGTCCTACGAAAGAATAGAGGATCAAGTTTTTGCAATCTTAACGGGCGATTCTGATTATGGAGCAAGAATGGGTGTTGTAAAGTCATTAATTGCCCAAGCAATGTACAGTCCAAACGAATTACAAGCATATTTTTCTAGTGTAGCAAATGACCTTGGTAACAAGGCTAAGACGGAAAAACAATTGCAGATTGCGGCCGACGCATGCCGATCTCTAGCAAATATAGTGGGTGAAATCGGCCAAGAGTATAAAGGTACAAGTGTAGAGGATATTATTAAATTAAGTGAAATAGAGCACATATTCTCTGGAAAATGGAATGGAACAGGTTTAAATCTCACATTTACAGACCCTAAAATAAGAGAATACGGTGCAAGAATGCAACAGGACATACATAGAATCTGGTTCGGAAAAAATCTTGACACAAAGGATAAAACACCTTTGAAAGAAAATGATTTATTCCCTGTGCTTTACGGAAATAATTAAATTTAGCCACTTATTAAATCCTAGCTGTAAATCCCTTTAACTTTACAGCTTACTTTATAGCTATACCAGAATATTCGGGCTGCTTGAGTGCGTTTTCCAGGCCATTTACTGGGCTTGGCGCCACTTTGCTATATTTGAGTGCGCATATAAGATACTCTGACAGTGCTGACTGATCTATGTTGCGGCCGTTATCGTACAGCACCTCAACTTCCTTGAAGCCAGGCCTTGTCTGCTCCGAACTCACAATATAAATGGCATTACCGCTTTCCCAGGTCATCCGCTCAAGCGCGAAATCCTTTCCTTGAGCTTCTGCTTCGGCCTTCAGAGCAATGAAAACGCCAGAATTGCAGATACCGCCATTCAAAGCGGCGCATTCGTCCACTATTTTGTCTATTTGTTCAAATGTCAAGAAACCGGCCATATCAAAAGAATATAAGAAAAATTAAGCAGAAAAAGCTTTTGCTCAGACTTTCTTCTGGCCGAGGTACTTTCTAGTCTGGTCGAGCAGGACTTGCTGGCTGTCTAGCTCTTTTTGCCTTGACGCAATGTCTGCTTCTAAGATCTTAGAATATTTCTCAATCACACCGTATACTATATTGTGCACACCATTGTATGCCGAAGCAAATTTGTTGTGAATGTCTATCCGCTCTTTTTCTGGCAGGGGTAATTGTTCAATCAACTCAATAGCATCAGTTAGATCATCAAATACGTTATCAATGGTCTTCTCGCCAACAATAGCATTTTTCACTACCTCTGTCCTAACTTCTTTGGCTGGCTTTGCCGCAATTTTATTGTCTTGCGATGAGTTGCATCCCTGCGAATGTTTTTTTGCCATATCAGATCGCATTTTGCGTTGGTACTAAACTTCTTAAGATTTCTGGAAAGCAAGTGTTTCAAATTTGATAATGGATGAGTTAATCTTATAAACCAAATTTATTTTATCACAATTAGCCCACTCACGCAACTTCGACGCGCAAGCGTTGAAGACAACTTGGAGGTGCGTGGGCAATTCTTTTCCAAATTTTTACAGAAACTATAACAACTTCCTGATTTTTTCAGCAGCTGCTTTCATTTCTTTATCAGAGAGTTTCTTCACATTACTCGTGTTTAAGGAACCGCCATGGCCATCATTTGGAAATCTAGGAACTAGCCAAACATGTGCGTGGGGAACTTGTTCTCCGAAAACTACAGAAACAACCCATTCTGTTTTGAATGCTTTTCTCAGTGCATTTGCAATTTTTCCAACAACTTCGTAGTACTCTCCAATATTTGGTATATCCCAGACCCATCTGTAGTGTTTCTTTGGGATAACTAAGGTATGGCCTGGATTGAGTGGTTTTATACTAAGAAAAGCCAAAAAGTCTTTATCTTCATAAACTATGATTGCAGGTACTTCTTTCTTAACTATCTTGCAGAATATACAATTTTCCATTTAAGCGTACCTTGATAGCTTATTTTCGGGCTTCTATCTTTAAGCTTTCAACAGGCAGTTTTTGATACTGCCTTTTGCTAATATTTTTATCTTCTGATAAAACTTTTACACTGAAACCTACATTCTTGACGATGTCCAAATAATCATTCTTTAATAAAGCGCCACCCACGCAGCCAGTAATCAGGTCTTCATCATTTTTTTGTGCTTCAGAAAGAGTTCGTAATAATACTATGTCTGAAATATACATTCTGCCGCCTTTCTTAAGCACCCTATAAGCCTCTTTAAACACCTTTAACTTATCTGGAGCGAGATTAATAACGCAATTACTTATAATCACATCAATGGAATTATTGTTGATAGGTAAATTTTCTATATCTCCTAGTTTAAATTCAACATTCTTATAGCCATACTTTTCAGCATTTTTTTTAGCCCTATCGATCATTTCCTGAGTCATATCTATGCCAATTACCTTACCGAAGCGACCCACTTTCTTAGAGGCGAGAAAACAGTCAAATCCTGCTCCCGAACCTAAATCTAATACAATTTCGCCTTCTTTGATCTCTCCAAGTCCTAAGGGATTACCACAACCTAATCCAAGGTTAGCTTCCGGAACAGATTCTATTTCTTTATCAGAATAACCAATGCTTTTTGCAATCTGCTCATTATCTGTTTCCGCACCACAACTGCAACTATGACAACAACTATTTTGGGCCGCAATTTCACTGTAATGCGTTTTAACGATTTTTTTGATGTTGTCTTTTTTCATATTCAAAATTCTAATCTGAATATCTAGCGGGCCCGGAGGGATTTGAACCCTCGACTTGCAGCTTAAAAGGCTGCCACTCTAACCAAGCTGAGTTACGAGCCCACAATAAAAAGGATGGAATTTTGTTTATAAAGATTGTCTGAACTAATTTATGTCAGGTAATTCTGATTAATACGAGAAAATTGGTTCTGATAGGTGATTTTGGGGTTATAGCTCAGATAATTCGGGATTTGTGGAAGTTTCCCGTTGTAGCCGCGCGGAACTGACGGGATATAGGTCACGCTAGCTGTCTTGAGTGGCTGCACATATTTTACGCCTGATTCCAATGACATGATTTTCTAGTTTATTGCAGAGTTTTAAACTTTATTAATGGAAAATATCATTTAGGCATATGAAACTAGGCGTAACTGCTGATTTGCACGGTAATCTGAGATTGGCAAAGAAATTTGCCTCATATTTCAAGAAATCCGACGTTGATGCCATTGTGATTGCAGGGGATTTGCCAGCTTATGAAAACCAGAAAACTAGTTTAACTAAAATCCTGCAAATATTTTCTAAATGCGGTAAAAGGGTCTTTGTAATGCCTGGCAGTCACGAAAGCGTGAAAATCTACGAAGTTGTTTTGAAGAAGTTTAAGAAAAAAATAGTTGACTGCACCAAAGAAAAGAACAGAAAAGTTCAGATTGGAGATTATGATATAGTTTTTCTGCCCGGTTCTGACTGGCTGGGTGCGGAGGATGCTGGCTTTATACTGAGAGACAGCAGAAAGATTTTCAGAGGTAAAACGCAGCGCCAGATTGCAAAATATTATAGTACTAGAAAAGTCAAACTATTTTACATACACGAACTGAAGAAACTAGTAAAAAATCCCGCGAAAACAGTTCTTATTTCACACATTCCGCCAAAATTCAATAAAAAATCAGCCATAGATGTTGCAAAGTTCGGCAAAGCTGTTGGCAAATTCAAAATTAAAGCTGCCGATAAAGAGGCCACGAAAGGTTTGATGAAATTCTGGCAGGGCTTTTACAAAGAACACGTATTTGCACTTTCTGAAGCACTAAAATTAAAGAAAAAGGGCTATCCCATGACAATTATACAAGAAAACAGAGGCAATAAAGTTCTGAAAATGATGATTAAGAAGTTAAAAATCAAGAAACTAGTTTGTGCACATATACATGAATCTGGCGGACGTGCAAATGATTTGAAAGGCAAACTGGTAACGCCAGACAAATGGAGCAAAGAACTATTCTATAATTGCTCTGGCCGAGCAGGCATTGTTGAATTTGAAGGTAATTTGTCCAGATATCGAAATATCAAAGTATAGATTTTTAAATAAGGTATCCCTGATTTGATTAATGGTCGACGCTGATAGGTTGCAGAAGCTGAAAGAACTGCAAAAATTAGGTATTAATCCATATCCTTATTCATTTGACAGAAAGAATTATGCTGACGAGATAAAGGAGAATTTCTCTAAGTTAGATGGCAAGAAGGTCTCTGTTGCTGGTAGAGTTATGTCTATAAGAGAGCACGGCAAATTAGCATTTGCAGACCTTGCAGATAGCACTGGAAGAATCCAGCTCTGGCTTTCTGAAGACGCTTTGGGCAAGAAAAACTATGATTTGCTCAAACACGTTGAAACTGGCGATATAATTGGAGTGAAGGGAACTGCAACAAAAACAAAACGCGGTGAAGTTTCGGTCAAAGCAGATTCTTTAGAGATTCTGACAAAATCGCTGACAAATCTGCCACCAAGCTGGTATGGCTTGAAAGATGTTGAAATCCGCTATAGACAGAGGTACCTGGATTTGATAATGAACCCAGACGTCAAAAAGAATTTCATTATAAGAACGAAAATTATGGATGCCATTCGCGAGTTTTTGAATTCTAAAGGATTCTTGGAAACTGACACTCCAGTCTTACAGCCAATTTATGGCGGAGCAGCAGCCCACCCCTTTGAAACATTTATGCGCGATTTAAAGATGAAAGTTTACCTGAGAACCTCAAATGAATTATATCTAAAGAGATTGATTGTTGGTGGTTTGGAGAAGGTCTATGAATTTGCAAAGGATTTCAGAAACGAATCAATTAACACAACACACAATCCTGAATTCACGCAGGTAGAAATCTATGAAGCTTATGCTGACAGAGATAAAATAGCCGATTTATTTGAGGATCTGTATGCTTTTGTTGCCAAAAAAGTTCTTGGGACAACAAAAATCACGTATCAGGGCCAGAAAATCGATTTAGGCAAATGGAAACGCACCAGAATGACTGATGCAATCAAAGAAAAGTACAAAATTGATGTGATGAAAATGAACAAAAAAGAATTACTAAAAGTAGCCAAAGAAAAAGGTGTGAAATTAGCGGGCAATGAATCTGAAGGCGAATTAATTAATGCTATCTTTGAGACTTTCGATAAAGAAATAATTCAGCCAACGCTGATAATGGATCATCCAAAAGAAACCACTCCTTTATGCAAAGTAAGCAGGAAAGATGACCGGTTTGTGGAAAGATTTGAGCCGTTTGCCTGCGGAATGGAACTGGGAAATGCTTACTCTGAATTAAATGACCCTCTCTTGCAGAGAAAGTTGTTTGAGAACCAACTAAAGAGTAGGTGTGTTGAAAAAGAGCCTTGGTCGTGCGAAATTGACGAGGACTTCTTGAGAGCGATTGAATACGGCATGCCTCCTACGGGCGGAATAGGCATCGCTATAGACAGGCTAACAATGCTCCTAACGGATAGTGCATCAATCAGAGATGTTGTTTTCTTCCCGTTCATGAAACCTGAATAGAATTCTATTGGCGTACAATAAGCGTACCAACTTCCTTGCCTGCGAGCGCGGCTTCTAATCCATCAACACCGCATATCTGAGAGACAATACCTGTTTCATAGGCTGCGTTGCATAGTTTTGATACTTTTCCGAATAGACCTTTTGTAATGTCGATGCTGCTTTCTGAGAAGCGGATGTTATGTTTTTGAATAACCCTTCCGAAATCTTTGTCAGTTACTATTTTTTGTATTAATTTAGCATTTGGCATGCTCGGGTCTTCGGTGTAAACGCCCGAAACATCCGTAACCATTATTATTTTATCTGCAGACCAATCTTTTGCTATTTTTACTGCCAAATCATCAGCTGAAATCATCTGATACTTCGCGAAATACTCTCCCCGGCAGCCTACTGTCGGAACCAGGTCCCCGTAGCTCATAGGTATTGGGGTGCTTCCTACATTCATGTATGCCTTTGCAATGTTCCATAACTCAGAGATATTGTGTTCCCCATCAAAAGAACATGTGTTGAAAGGATGTATGCTTACCGTTTTAACTCCACACGCTTCCAATTTACTAGCTACTTCGTAATTCAAATGCTCAACAGATTGATGAACTAAATCCGGAGTTATTGTCATATCTCCTTTGCCACGTTCATTAACCAAATAGTGCCCGAAAGGTCCTGCCCCATTCAGAATAACTAATTGCAAGTCCGGATCTTTGGTTCTTGCATTAAATACGGCACGTCCTAATTTGTTTATATCATTATACTTTATGTATTCGTGGCTTCTGCTTATTATTTCACCTATCGCTTTTGAAAACTTTGTAGTCTCTCTCTTTCGGGTTATTGCCGAACCACCAAATTTTATTACAATTTTAGTCATTGTTCATCGTCGTCTTCGCCGCCCGAACCATTTCCGGCGTCATATTCCTTTACAAGTGCTACAAGTTCTGGAAAGTCATGAGCTTTCGATGAATGTTTTACTTTATTCAGCCATTTTTTCAACGAAACGGAAGGACACGGAACTTCTTTCCTTGCTTCTATGAAATCTTCAAGCGTTATATTCCGCGTGATGCCTGACTTCATTGCTTCTTTAAGCGGCCGATCCGCAGCCAAATCGCATACTTGCTTTATGTCTGAGCAGGTATAGCCATGCATATCTATCGCCAAATTTTTGAAATCAATAGTCTCGATTGGTTTACCTTTAGTGTAAATTTGAAGCAGTTGCGTTCTGCTCTCCAAATCTGGAGGTGGCACTAGAACTAAGGCGTCAAGCCTACCTGGTCTTAAGAGTGCCTCATCAACATCCCATGGAAGGTTCGATGCACCGATAATTAGCACTCCTTCCTTTAATTTTTCGGCACCATCAAGCTCCACCAGAAGCTGATTACAGAAGTTTTTTTGGTGTGGTGTTTTTGATGAACGTTCGCCGCCGAGGCCATCGATCTCATCGAAAAATGCTATGCAAGGTGCGTAGTTGCTTGCTGTTTCGAAAACTCGGTGTATATTCTGTTCTGTGTCTCCAACCCACTTTTTCAAAACGTCACTTAACTTAATGTTCAAGAATGCTGCACCAGTTTCGCCCGCCGCAGCTCTCACTATATATGTTTTACCGCAGCCTGGCGGACCATAAAGCAACAGGCCTCGCGGTGCTTGTTTTTTATACAATGCATAGAGATCTTTAAATTTTTGCGGGTAAATTAAAGTGTCAGATATTTTCTCTTTCACCCTTGCTAAGCCCGCGATATCTGAGAATCTCTCTTTTGGTCTCTCTATTGGCAGATATTCCTGCTCCGATTCATCTTCATCAGAAGACCTTGAGTTGCCACCTCTACCATTAGCCGCAACAGGCACTCTTTTTTTTGGTACAAGCGAATTTGCAAATGAAATGCATCTTTCTGCATTATCTTTTAATATGGCTCGTTCTTGGTCTACACCACAATCCTTGACTGCTGAAACATACGACTGCGCAGCTTTGATGTAAAACTCACGCGATTGAGGCAAGTCGCCTGAATTGAGCATTTTCTTTGCTATGCTTTCGTATTCCCCAGCTTTTTGTGAAGATATTTTGTAGTCTGCCATATTAAAAAGAAACAGCGGCCAAATTATACTTTGGCCTTTGCTGTTTCGAGTTGTGCTTCTAATCCGCCAGCTTCTGCTTTTCTCTGCTCTCTTCGTGCCTGGATTCTTGCCAAATAGGCATTGCCTGCAGAAGTTAGCTGATTTTTGCCAGCTGCTACTTGTGCATCAACAACGTAGTTTACGTTTTGCTGACCAGTGTAATTTTCAAGCTCTTGTGCATAATCGGTTAATTCTCTGCTTTCTGGTCCTTCTGCATTTTTTGCTTGCTGACCGTAGAACTGACGCAATGTATTGTAATTTTGTCTTTTCCTATCAGCTTTTTGTGCAGGTTTAACGCCTTGTAATCCGCGTTGACACAAACGTAACTCTGTTTGCTTCGCGTCTATCTCTTTCTCAGCTGCAGCCGCATCATTTATGTAAGGTATGGCTTCTTCATTTTTTCCAGTATCAAGCAAAGCATCTATTGCTTTTTGTTGTTCGCCAACATAATTTTGTAATTGAGCTATCTCTGCTTGCGTGTACGTTGTGTTTTCTGCTGCTGCTCTCTGTGCTTCTCTATCTTTTATTTGTCTAAATGGATTTTTCATAGTTTATTCCTCCTCTCGAATTCAGTCGAGCATTAAGATCTGATGAAAACTTGTCGTAGAATGCGAATTTGCCAGATCCTGCACTCACTATGTCGAGCTTATCAATTTCGGCGTCAGAAAGTCTTAGTTTTTGCCTAAGTTCTGATTCCGGTATAGCGCCTCCGCTTTCCAAACTTTCAAGAATCTGGTTCATTCCAACTGGCTTTGCGCCAGGAGTGAAATAAGCTGAAAACGCACTTGCTGCTAAACTGTTTTCGTTGTATGTTAATCTGCACTTATCTGTCTCGTATAAGAAAACAGACATGTTTGGATCTGAAAAGCCAGCTACCCGCTTCACTAAATCATTTGGCGCTTTCTCTGTTACAACGGTCTTAACAACATACTTATCTGTGAACCTGCGCGCTTTAGTTGCGTCTTTGTTAAAATCGAGCTCGCCCAATTTCTGTGCTGAAACATATTCACAGCTCACAATTACGGGATGAAAGAAGTACTGAGACTGCTTTCCCATTACTTTTTTTGAGCTGCTCGATTTTATTTTCCAAGCATCACTCTCATTCAGATAAAAGCCGAGAGGGCTCCATTCGGGAGCGTTGTGACTTAATTTTGTTCTGACCTCGCCTATGTAGATATCAACTTCTGGTTCGTTGCCTGCATTTTTGCGTAACTGTGCAAGAGCCAGTCTTTTTTCCCTGCATTTAATTGCTATTCTTGTGTTTGGATGCTTCGCTTCGAAGCTTTTAATCGATGTTTCAAGAGGCGGTTCTCCGCGCACATATGCGTCGCGCAGGCAAAGCATGTAAGAACGCAAACTCAAAGACGTAACGTTATCAAAATGCTCTGGCTTTTGTCGAAGCTCAGATACTGTTTCTTGCAATGGTGAGATATACTCTGCCAAATCCTTTACTAGCCTATCTTTCTTTTCGCTAGCGACAGCTTTGTCTATCCCTGACGCATATTTAGCCAGATCAGGAGAACTTACCTCGCTGGACAGCATAAACGCAGTTTTCTTTAACTGCTCTATGGCATCCCAAGATTGCAGCCAATTTGTTGGGTTTTTCTGTTTGATCTCTCCGCGCAAATCTATTAGCGTGTCCTCAAGAGTCCTCAACTCACTCTGAACTACATTCTTGTCTTTCCCGATTTCTTTTGCATAATAGCGGGATTTTAAGCAACTGTAAATGGGTCCGGCAACTTTACCTGCAATAGTTTGCGGGTCCGTGAGCTTGCTAATTACATAAGCTATAATGTAACCGCTAATCATTTGAA